>JAABUK010010088.1_pt1 | contig 12709 bp, 17 predicted proteins | sample 5559141 | NCBI WGS metagenome assembly JAABUK01 (sample SAMN10711869, study PRJNA513367) | rock metagenome | isolation source: Antarctica rocks | place: Antarctica: Victoria Land, Pudding Butte nord | collected 2016-01-03
AGCAACAGCAACAGCAACAGCAACAGCAACATGCATGACAATGGCAGACACTGCCGCAAACCAAGTTGCACATCCTACACTGTGCAGGCCCTGCAAGGCGGCCAATTGGTATGTACTGACAACGTCTTCGCCGACTTGCACGGCCCAGGTCGAGCAAACCTCAAAGCGAGGCACGTAAAGATGCTGCAAGTAGGACGACACAACCCAAAGAGCCTGCTGACGACAGGGAGTTTGCAAAGAAGGTGGCTGACTGCAAATCATACGAAGAGCAGCTGGAAGTGTGTTGGGCAGACTACGAAGAGAACCCAAACTACTGGGAGAGCGATGAAGACTACGTTTGTCCAAGCTAAGTCGACCGTCAGCACAGATGGCGATGAGAAGCATGACAAACAAGAAATTTGCAACAGCACAGTAGCCCAAGGTCAGGGAAAGGCAGACTTTTGGGCTAATTTTTCAGCACTGATTTGTGTTATTACAGCAGGGTGCAAATACAAGGACATCATCATACTATGGTTGTCTCAGAAGCTGTATCAAATAGATATCTCTGGCCTTGTTGTGTTAGGGACAGGTGCTTTTGCTTTTTTCACGAAGTTCTTGCAATTCAAGAACACATGTGCAAAGTTCTATGGCAGGCAGAGACTTCGTTCGACTTATATAGATGAAATACCTGGCATCAAAGAAGACGTGGCAAACATCCCAGCAGGCTTGAAAACCATCAAAGCAGACGTGAAAACCATCAAAACAGATGTGGCAGACATCAAGGTCATCTTGTCTCTTCCATGGTACAAGAGGTTGAACATACCCTAATGAAATCATAATGCTGCATGCACAAGTGATGCCGTAGGTAGCAAGCCGTGTCAGTTCAGCTTTGTTAAAATGAAGGTTTGCTGACATTGACCCCAGCTGTTTGGTAGCAGGACTCGATCTGATCTTTACTGGAAAAATTGTATAACGAATCAAGCATTAGAAAATACTCCATAATTAAGATATTTGCATGCATGTGCTCACACATGATCATGTATGAACTTAGTCTAAACATTGTGAATTATGAAGCTCCATATCCTGCACATGGTCCTCAACATGCCTGTATCACTCAACGAGCATTGTCTCTGGTAGACAAGGCATCCAGGCACTGCATGTCAGCGGACACGCATTGCTCCATTTCCTTTTCAGGACCTGCACCAGAAACAAAGCGTCCAGTGAGTGTCACTGGGCATCACGTGGCATGCAACATCTCCTGCATGGCATACATGTCATATGACCACCATTTGAGGTTCCTAACAACACATTTCTGCTCTAAAAGGGTTAAGCTCCGTTTAAGTTCTCAACTTCATACTTCATTTCGTTTTGTGGCTGGCAGCACTGCCAGGAACAGGCCATGTTGATGCTGATGACAAACCTGGGAATATAAGCTTGAGTCTGGCATCTGTTTCGGTGACCATGATCCTGCTGTTGCACAGCAGCCATTTGCACAAATTTGTGTGCGAGCCTGAGGCCATGATAAGGCGCTGCCACTGACTGCATCCACCTGTCCAGACCTGATGGCAACACAAACACCACATTCTCATGGGCACATACAGAAACAAGTTGCAGTGTTATACATAGTCAGTTCTCAAGGTGGGAGAACCTGCATTGACAAACGCAGGACAAGATAGGACAGATTGCACACTCCAGCCCCAACACAAACTGAAGTTATTCACCAGTTACAGACACGATGCAGCAAAGCACACCAGCAACTTTTGTTTCCCAACTGACAGAATCATGAATCCAATGCAAGGACCTGTGCATCAAGTGTGCTGACAGCAGAAGGCACCAGCCACAGATAACAGCCATGGAGAACAGGCAGTAATTGTAGACAGGCACGGTACACTGGATACAATAAACATGAGGGAAATGCAGTTGAAGGGATACATTTTTGATAAATACGAAAAGCAGCTATAAAGCATGAAACGAGACAGTACCTGCAGTAGGTGCGCAGAGGTGCCATGGCTGCATCTCGGTCTGCATGCAGCCGCCGCCTCTTATGCCTTGCTTCTGGCCTGCACACCAACCTCACTTCTTCTCCACAATGCCCGTGTCTAAACCTGTTGGTTCTTGGATGCAAAGGCTATTGCTCAGAATCGTATACAGCCCACATAAACCTCCCTTCTTCTCGACCATGCCTGTTTCTACACCTGTTGGTTTGCTTGGATGCAAAGGCTATTGCTCAGAATCGTATACAGCCCACACCAACTTCGCATCTTTTCCACAATTTCTACACCTGTTGCATGGTTGCATGGTTGCAGACGCTATTGCTCAGAGTCTGATATAACTCAAAGCAGCAAATACTGGTACAAATGGCAGCATTGGGCTAGCTCTGTTTGGCGTCTGCCCTACTCAAAGATGCAGACAGTCTGCGTCACAGCAGTCATCAATGTTCACCAGGCTGGTATGCACACACTTAGATCAGAAAACAGCCAAAACCAGAAGGTCTAACGCTTGTGCATATGCACAGCAGCCTCTGGCTGAGATGCATGTTGCTGTACCTGTGATTAAACATCTGTCCTGCTAGTGAGTCAGTCTCCACATTCAGGGGAGCCAGTGGTGCAGTCTGAGATGTGATTCTGGGCAGAAGGGCATGTAGCTGGTTCCATGGGGCAGTCTGCAATGGCCCTGCCCCGACACTCTGATTCAGGCCCAACTGTTTGGCCATGGCATCCAACTCCCCTGTGGAGAGCTGAGGTGCACCACCCTGCAGTGACAAGAAGAAGATTTAAAGACAAGATGAAGCTGAAGATCTAGCAATGGTGCTTGTGCCTGTTTAGGCGGCGCTGGACCACTTGACAGAAGGTTATTGGTTATTGCGGGCTTTTTCCAGAGTTGGGCTGCTGTTGGTGCCGGTGTTGGGTTGCTCATGTTAACGGCACCTTCAAACATGTAAAGCTCTACAGAACAGCAGCAGTGGTGAACTATGTACTTGGATGAGCATTCCTCCTCTGGTCATATTCAGACACTGCAGTGGATGACTAGCAATAATGCTTGCGCTTTCCTGCTCATGATGAGCTAGGTACATGCAATCTTCAGAGCAGCCTATTTTTAGCGTCCCTATCAGGTGTACAGGTACACAGTCATGTAATGTAAGCACCATTGACTCTACACCTAGGGCATCCAGGTGCATGAAGCCCCTTGACTTTACCAAACAAAAGCTTCTTAGGCAACCTATCATTATGCATCCTCAAAGATTAACCTAGCCCTGCTTTGCAACTGAGGCTCCACAGAAAAGGTAGTGCGCCTATTCAGCATATCAACAGTTGACACATGGTCATGCAAGCACATGCCACACTTATTATTCAATGGGGTCTATGCACTGTAGTGTATACACCTTCAAGAATGTTATATGAGACGAACAAAGGTTTCGGGTTTTTTGTCAGGTCAGGTTTTGTCAGAAACCTGGTGTCCCTTCCTGTCCCTTTGGGTTCTTCAATGGCTCTTATGTACTGTATTTTACATACCTGGAATCCTGGCAGAGCGATTTGGGCCTTGACTGTCTGCAGTTGCTGCCACTGCACCCTGCCTCCTGGTTTCACATAGTGCAAGTGATACAAACCCTGCAGTCATACCACCAGCGTTGTCTGCAGAACCAGCATTGCTTCTTGAAAGACATGCTGAGTATAATGTTCACCCTTCTGTGATTGTGACACACACAACCTGCTGCATGTACATCATCCGTGTATAGTGTACACATGTATCTGTCAGCAGTCATTGGGGCAGACTGTCGGCACGTGGACATCCTTTTGGCCTGCTGTTTCTACAAAGAGCAGTTCATTGCAGCAAAGTATGTGTGTATCTTTAAAACGCTAGCTCACAAGCCCGCTGTCCTGGCAGCATCATCTTTTATGTCATCATCATGATGCAAGTTTCGTGGGCTGCACAGTCTTGCTAGGTTTGTACACACAAAAGTGCGAAAGGCAGCAATCCTGTACATCTGCAGGAATGGTGCATTTGCAAACCATGTGTAGGGTTTAGGACAACCCATAAAGCAGGACTCTCAAGACACATAACTCTGTGAGGTGTGAGCAGGCACAAAGATACTGTCTGATACATATTTGCCGTGAAAGAAGTTCTACTTGTTTGTGAACAAGCAAGGGTGCGTACCTCAAAGGATGCTTGTGACTCCTGCTGGGACCTTGCGGGCTTTTCTGGGGATTGGGCAGAGTCCCCAGGACCAACTGCTTTGCCAGTATGTGCCTGCACGGCACATCAGCCTGAGACACCGAAAAACAAAAATCTGAATGGCGTGAATACAAACCAGCTCCTGCTAACCATTCATTTTTCCCTATCAGATAGTCTTGGTTGTCATCTTATTTGCACAACATTTACTGTTGTGATCACCAATGTTTCAACAGTATATGCCATTATTTTGTGTTTGACTTTCGCCCCTCCTCCCCAGCTTGTAGCATTATGGCTCAAGCAGGCGCGCCACTCTGTTTGTTGGTGACAGTATGACTCAAGCCGCCGGGAAACAGAAATTGCATAGCCCACATTGTTTGCATACAGCGTCACAGCGTCACCTTAGTGTGGTCATACACATCAACAAGACCTGTGCAGCATGATTGCTTGACGACGTAATTCAAAGTGCAAAACAATTGCCCTCAGTACGTCGGTTGCATGCCGGCTGAACACAGACGCAAGCTTTCTGATACTAGGCCTCTTTGGAGCTGTTTTGTCACATACTTCTGAGCATCTCATGCTGAAGGGTAGGGTTGACCTCCCAGTCACTGCCGATTGACATTCTCTGATGAGCCCCAAAGGCCCAAAGGCAGGAAGCATGAATTGATTGATTGCTTGCTTGATTGATTGATTGACTGATTGCTACCTGTTGGATCACTCTGACAATGCTCTGGAAAGCAGAGTAGAGCTGCTTGACACGCAGCAGCATGTCTGGTGAAAGCTGATGCAACCCTGCCTGCTGTGCCTGCTGTGCCTGCTGCGCCTGCTGTCCCTGTGGCTTGCCTGGTGCCTGAGGCGATGCTGTGCTGCTAGATCTGTTTGCCGCTAGGTATGCCATCAGTGCCTGTGAAAACATCCAGTCAACCTATGAAAAATCCAGTCTGCCTGTGAAACAACCCAGTCAGCGCTTGATGTTTGCATATGTCCAGTCAGCCTGTGCAAACAAGCTGTCAGCCTGTGACAGAATCCAGTCAGCCTGTGAAACACCCAGTCAGCCTGTGAAACAACCCAGTCAGTGCTTGATGTTTGCATGTGTCCAGTCAGCCTGTTAACACATGCTGTCAGCCTGTGACAAGATCCAGTCAGCCTGTGAAACAACCCAGTCCGCGCTTGATATTTGCATATGTCCATTTGACCTGTGCAAACATGCTGTCAGCCTGTGACAAAATCCAGTCAGCCTGTGAAGCAGTCCAATCGGTCTGTGAGCACATCCAGTCATCCTGTGCAAACATCAAGTCAGCTTGTGTAAAACGTCAACTCCGTCTGTTAAAATATGCACTTAGACTGTGAAAATATGCACTTAGCCTGTTCAGTCATGCACTTACCCTGTCAACACATGATCGTAGTTTATGCAAAAGCATGCAGCGCCCGTCACGACTGCCAAAAGGTATTCACTTCTTTTGCACTATGTCTGCTGAGGCACTCTGTTGGCAAAAATCCTGTACAGACACAGCCATGTGACACAAGCAAAAAAGTTTCTAGATGCGTTCTCTGTCAGCATCGCACCTTTCCAAGGTGCTTGATGAACTGGTTGTCTGCCAGCAGCCGAACGCAGGGCAGGGCATCTTGGAGGGGCCCTTTAGTGACGCCAGCCCGTGCTGCTTGCTCATGATCCTCAATCCACCTGGCAAGACATCAAGCTCAATCAGCTGACAAGGAAAGCTGCTGTGACTAAGCAGATGTATTGTTGCAGGAAAAAAAAGACAATGCCGTTAGGCGTTCAACATAGAGAAGCTTGAGATGATCCCAAATTGGGCCCAAGCTTCCCTTGGCCTTACATTGCTGCAGGACTGCTATGGTGCTGCTGATCCTGTTGCGCTGTGGTGTTCCTGCTGTGATGTGGTGTTGCTGTTGCGCTGTCATGTTGCTGTTGCACTGTGGTATTGTTGTTGTGATGTGGTGTTGCTGTTGCGCTATGCTACAGAAAGGCTTTCAATGAATTCACTGGTTGCTTATAGGCCTCAGACAGGACTCAGACAGAACCAGCACAGATTAGAACAGCATCACCATCTGACCTTGAGCTTTTCACATTAGTCAATGCAGCAGATCACATTCAATGTACGTGACATCAGTGCAGGCAGGCAGTTTGGATGGTGCCAAAATACGCAGTACAAGTTCACTGATGCGCAGAGCACGTGTGCACACAAAATCTCCATCAGCAAAGTAAAGCGTATTTCGATCAAATGCTGCACACAGGAATTGCTTAAGATGGCGAGGCAGATCAGATTACAGCACAGTGGTGAGCACAGCTTTCACATGGAAGGCTGACCTGTAGATGTAGTGCAGCATATAGGTGACTATATCATCAGCCTTGGAGAGCCACTGTCGCAGCACCAGCTGATCCTTTGGGTCCAGCTACACCACAACAACAAAGAAAAGAAAAGTTTACGCTTTTCAGCGATCATAACGGGAGCCTCCTAAGGCGGCAGCCCAGAGCTATGACCATAGGCCAAGCCCTAAGGGGAAGGAAAGATCCTAAACCCACCACAAGAACACCAGATATCAAGCAGCCAAGGTGAACTTGCGCATGCATGCTGCATGCAGCATTATGACAAAGCTGATGTCACATGGCACATGCAGGCCGCATGCAGCATGATCGCAAAGCTGAGGTCACATTGAATACATGTATGCCTTAAAAGCGACATTCAGCTGAACACATGTATGCCTCACAAAAAGCTTCCAGCTAAGGTGTCAGGGCACATGCATTTGACGTCAACACCACATAACAACCAACTAAGGTCAAATAGCACATGCATGCCACATATGGAAATGTCGCTCAGCCAAGGTCACATTATGCATGCACGCTGCATGCTGTGCACACAGCCAGACAACAGATGCTGGAAAACAGCTAGGCAGCGCATTATCATGAGGAGCTGCCATAAACAGCACCTTGCCAGGGACAGCCCTATTGTGAGACAATGACAACGATGCTGATTGATTCACAAGCAAACCTCATCAGTGGTGAAGGCTCTACTGTGTGACATTCACCAAACAAAGCTGGTCGAGCGGCAAGCGGTAAAGGCTCTACTGTGAGACAATGACAAACAATGCTGATGGGACTATAAGTGAAAAAACACCTTGTCAGTAGCAAGCGCCTTGGTGGCCAGGTCTGCTGGATTACAGTACAGGGATACCACGCTATCCAAGGCAGCCACATGACGCCGCAACCAGATGTCCTGCAGACAACATGTGTATGTAATATCACAAAACATAATGTATTTAAATTTAATGTAACATGAATATAATATAACATACCATAGTACATAAAGTTGTAATATGATATAGTATAGTATAATACAATATCATATGATATATAAGAGTATTATAATGTAAGATTATATAATGTATATGATATATAAGAGTAAATAATGATATAATATAGCATATTGTAATATATATACATGCATGGTAAATTATTGGTAACACAAGCCCCATGCACTTGAGATTTGATGTTGTTTTGTGTTACTTGAAAGCTCTTTCAAAAGTTGTGGTGGGTCCCGCTGTGATGCTCGGGACTGGAACTGGAGTTGATGACTGATGGCAGGGATCACGTGTACGTGCAAGGCAGAAGAAGCTGCTGGCAGCTCAATGTGTGGGAGAGTTGTGTCTGTGCTTGCTTGATCAGGCATCCTTGAAGCCACATGGGCGATCATGACAACTCAAACAAGACCCAAAGCCTCCTTGTTGATCCAGAACATTGAGTAAAACCCGGAACCCTGTCCATTCCTGTGTACGTGCAAACATGAGGCTGGGCGTCAGAGACACTTCTTTCATTGACGCTTCTATGTAAGCATTTGATGACTACTGTGGAGACTGACTACTGTACCCGTCTGACAGCTTTGGCTGTTGGATCAGACACGTCCTGCAGCACTGCTAGCTTCATCATGTCCACAGCTGTGGCATAGTACGCACGGTTGTCATGCTGTGCATGTACAGCGTGGTCCACTTTTGAAAGCAGATCAGCCAGCCAAGCGCCTCCTTGCAGGGCGGCTAATGACTTGATGCTCTGGATGATGTCCCAGGAGGAGGAGTGATTGGCCAAGCTCCAGAAGAATCTGCATCGTGCACAGGCTTAACTATCAGGTAATACATAGTACGACTTTGGTGTTACCGTGTCATGACAAAATCACGGTATAAGAACCATGCTGACACGTCTATAGCACTTCAATGTTTGTATTTGAACATCTGCAATGCTTGCACATGCACAGCCTCAGTACACTAAGACTGTGTTAACCGTACAATTACGTGCTCATGTAAAACTTTGTAAACTGTCTACATAGGAGTATGTTGTATGCTTTGTGGGGTTCTCCCAGCAGGTGGGCTTCAATTTATGCTTCATCAGGAAGTCAGAAACATGCTGCATGTCGCACAGCCCAGATCCCAATCACAGAAATCACAATGACTGGGCTTTGGGCTGAGCAAAACACACTGAATCAGCAACCAGATGCCTTCAGCGCCTGAGCCCAGCATCCATGCAGTCTTGTCCTCCAAGTAACAAAATAGACCACCAAGAAGGAACTCTAATAAAGATGATAGTGACAAATGCACAGCTCACCTGTCTATCAATGCATCACTCAGCTGCTGTAAGCCTCCACCGCCATCTGCTGCTGCTATCACTCTGACACTGCTCTCCTTCTGCCCATGCTCATGCTTGACTTGCACTACAGCGCTGCCACTGCCTCTGTCATTCTGAGCCTGTACCTCTTCTGTTTTGGAAATTCCCTCTTCTGTTTTGAGACTACTGCTCTGTGCTGCTGCTTGCACAAGAGACTTGGCTTCTGGTAGAAGAATGCCAAACTTGACCATGGTTTCTTTGGCCCAGGGAGACGTGTCCACTGCTTTGGTACCAGCCTCCTGCAGACTGTCTACCACTTCAGGGAGATGTTCAGAAAAGAAAAGAAAAGACTACGCTTTTCGGCGTTAATTTCATGAGAAGCCAGGTATTATTCCGGGCTGCCCAGGTGGGAGATGCTCATGTGTCTCTACCGCTCCAATACCAGATTGCTGGTTTGTTGTCTGACAAATGAGCAAGTGCAACTGCAGGGGTGTTTGAAGCAGCCCCCTCTACCAAGGGCTGGTGTGGGGTATCAGCCCTGGTCAACAAAGGATGCCTGCTTACCTTCTGTCCCTCTGGAAGGTCAACAACCATTGGGTCTGCATACCCAAGCTCAGCTGGCTGCGGACTCACAGCCTCAGGCTCAGCTGGCATCTGAGTAGCAGGCTCCTGCTTGAGGTTCTCATTGATTGCCTGTGAGGCAATTGATTGAGAAGACTGATGCAGGGACGACAAGTTTTGGTCTGTGGGCTGGTGAACAGTAGCCAGGGTGCAGCCATTAGGTGATACGGCTGCTGCAGCGCAGCTGCCAGGAAGCTGCCACTTGGCTTGCAGGTGGAGTGTGTGTGGATGAAGGACGTGGGCTTCGAGCTGAAGTGGGTTGCCTGCAAACACCGAGGACATAATCTGTGGTGGATACATGTAACACTAGTGACAACCAAAACCATCTCCACAATGTAGAAACGCGTTTTTACTGTCCTCAGACATTTCTCTACTCAGGTTTGCAGCATAGAGATGACGTTTATGAAATAAGATAAATGTGTTGGGATTGAAAACAGCATGTATTCCATTGGACATTTGCAAGGTGGGAGTGTAATGAAGGGCATGTAACAGGTGAAACGGACTGTGACAATGTGTTTCAGGTGAGATGGGTAAAGCATCATAGACAGCAGCATTGAGGTTTGTGTGATACAAGCTTGAGACTGGCATGTGCACACACCAATGTGATGCTGCTGTGTAGTTGCTTCATGAAGTGTGTACACAAACACACCACACAGGTTGTGTACACAGCTAACTGTTGATCTTGTTGAATCATCTGAAGTTGGATCTGATTTATTCACAAGCTTTCACGTGTAAAACAAGGAAATCAAACACGTTTCAGCCAGTCTAGCACTTGCCGTACCTGTCCCAGCCTTGTGAGCCCCACACATGTAACTGAGACAGTGCCAGGTCACGAACATGTTGACACGCAAACACATCTGCTTGTGTGGCTGCCATGCAGGCACATAGACAAGAGCCGACAACCCAGCATGTCAACAGGCAAATTGTACACAGTGTTATCGCTACAACCGTCACTGTTCCTGTTACTGCCACTGCCACTGTTACTGCCACTGCAACTTTGACTTTGACTTTTGAGCGTGACTGTGATCGTGACTGTCACCCCACCGTCATTGATATTGACACTGACGTTTATACTGATGTTGCCACTGTGGCTGTGACTGTCACTATGTAGTGGTTGCACAGGCCAAATGACACAAACATGTTCGTATCAGCAAGCTGGTCAGCATGCAAAAAGGACACTTGATGACCTACCTGGAGCTGCTGTGATCAATACCACATGACTGCCATCACTGCTGGCCATCATCTGAGCAGACCCACACTGATGTGGGGGGTGACCCTTGTCCTGGAGGGGCGTGCCTGTGGTCTGATAAGACGCCTGCAATGTCCAGCTGGCGGCCTCAGACACGGTCTCAGAAATGGCCTCGCTGCCTGAATGCTGATAGCGACCCACTGCCAGTTTGCTTGGTGACGTGTGGCTGAGGATGAGTAGAGCATTGCCTACACATTGCACAGAGCAGCTGTTGGTAGACTGTCTGTTGTGTAGTATGGAGGCTGTCCTGCCTAACTATACTTAAAAACATGCATGGGACAGAAGCTCAGGTTACATCAAGAGCTCTCTCTGCATCCAGCTTGCCGGCAATGGTGACCACATGAATAATATGAGCACCTTATGGGTATGGGAAGTCAAGAACCCTGTCAAGAACCCTGTCTGCATCCAGCTTGACAGCCACGATAATGTCGTGAGCATCTTTTGCATAAGGAAAGTAAGGCTGGAACACAGAAAGTGCACTACAACTGCACGGCGGATGTACCTGCTGATTGCGAGACAAACATGCACAAGGAAAGTAAGGCCAGAACACAGAGCACGCAGTAAACTTGCATGGTGGATGTACCTGCTGATTGCGGAGCGAACATGCACTCCAACACAGCATCTCCAGCAGGTGTCTCAATCACGCCAACTTGCTGACATTCCACTAGCTGTTGCCCAGTTGCATGGCCAAGCTCGGTGGGATTTCCCTTGAGAGAAACCATATGCAGCCTATTGGGTTGCTCCAGGGTTTGTATGGCTGCCGTGAGGGTGGCATTGGGGCTGACTGTAATGGTGGCGTGGGTGATGGTGCCAGGGCAGTCGAGGGGGGTGGGGGGGCTCACATGCCAGGTAGGCTGTCCAGCAGCAGCTAGAACATTCCAGAAGAACTGCGATAGCAAGATGGTTGTCAGTATGCCTTCAGGTTCACTAATGGTGGTAATCGCAGCATGGACTTTAGCAGCTTCCTTGAGGGGAACTCATTTGCCAGAAAGGCTCGAAGAATGCTTCACAGCATTTCTGTGGCAAAACCATCGGCCTGTTGAAAGGTGTCACCAGGGCAGAGACAGGCATCCCTTCAGGAATGACAAGGCTACAAAGCTGCCATGTATGATGCTTCTGAGGCATGCGACAGCTGAGGGGTCAAACTTGACATTGGAGGTCTGTGCTGGTGAGCATCAGCAGTGGGCTTTGTGCACAGTTTGCAGGTTGAGACTTTTCCATATCATAGCTATGCACAAGGCATATGAACGTAACAGCATTCTGTGCACTTTGATGACAGGATTCATTTGCAGGTGAGCTCACCAAGATAGTGCCATCAGACGAAACAGCAGCTCCACAAAGACTGCTGCTTCTCACCCAATGCGGCACCCGTTCTGTGTGATCTTGGGTGCGGCTGAAGGCTTTGCTGGTTGCAAATCGGGCGGCGATGCCTGGCTCAGAGGCAGTGTCTTGTGCAATGCCTTCATCCTGGGGCTCAAGACTGTGGGCTTGCCTTTGTCTTCTGGCACAGGTCAGCAGAGGGTATAGGTAGGTAGCTGTCACTGCAAAACAGCGCAAGACTGGTATATGCCTTTGTTGGTGGCTGTTTGCCAAATGCTCAGTTGCTCACAGCCATGCACAGAATGTGAAGGAGGTATCCAGGGCCAAAGAGACATATACCAAGGTTTGCAACAGCTCTTGTAATGAGGCTGTTGTGCCAAGCTTTGCTGGGTGAGGAGTCTGTGGTTCTGGTCCAGGCCTGAATACAGCCTGATCTTGCCACCAGAAGGGAAACATGAGTGCCAACAGGTGACCAGGCCAAAGCGAGGTTGTCACGTTCGGCCTGAGGGTCACGCTTGTCTATAAGCAAATAGTGCTGCAGAGACACAGAAAATGCTGTATTACGACGTTCTATGCTGTGCGAAAAGTGAAACGACATACAAAGCTGTATTCTGTGTGGAACAATTTCATAACACCCCAGATCACCTGAGCTTCCGCTGGTGCCACGATGGTGATATAGCTTTCATCAGACAACGAAGCGGACTGCAGTGCTAGAAAGTTGCTGTTGACGTCCCAGCAAACCTTGCTCACAGATG
>JAABUK010010089.1_pt1 | contig 12709 bp, 10 predicted proteins | sample 5559141 | NCBI WGS metagenome assembly JAABUK01 (sample SAMN10711869, study PRJNA513367) | rock metagenome | isolation source: Antarctica rocks | place: Antarctica: Victoria Land, Pudding Butte nord | collected 2016-01-03
CACCATTTTGCTTCCCTTCTTCTAACTTGTCACAGTGATACACAGACGAAACAGAATGTCATTTTGAAAACCGCGCCAGACTTTCTCTTACGTAACGAGCGTGACATCCTCAAGCGTTTCCAGACCATATCATCTCTCCGCCGCCTAATTGACGAGATCCAAGATCCTCCTTTGCTAGTCTTGGAACATCTTGATAGCAATCTGTTGATCGAATCGGCAACAAAAAAACTTCAATCTTCGGAAGTAAAGCACGTTACGAAGGCTGTCTTACAAGCTCTGGCAGCTTTGCACGAGGAGGGGATCGTTCATACGGGTACGTGGAAAGCCATGGTTACAGCACATCGTTACATAATCCCTGACTCCTGATGGCAGATGTGAAACCGGATAATATACTGGTCAACTATAGTGACTGTGAAAGTCGATTCAGCGATATCAAACTGGCGGATTGCGGAGATAGCACACACGTTGATTCCGTAGTCGAAGAACATGTTATTGGGGCCACTATCTTTCGAAGCCCTGAAGCGATGCTTAACCTTATCTGGGGTCCGCCCACAGATATTTGGTCTTTGGGAGCTACGGCAAGGTCCCCTCTCGCGACATTGATTGACGGGTTCTATCTACTAACTCTGTAAAGCTTATAAGTCTGATATGGGGAGACAATTGGCACATTTTTAAGCCCTGCAACATCGATCCAACAGACTCGGCATATCCTATAGAGGTATTACGACGGCAAGATGAATGTTTTGGACCTTTTCCGCTAAGCTATACAAGCCTTGCGGACGATGATAGGCTTGATACGCTCACAATTATCACTGAATCGGTAGAAAAGCGAACGCCTTTCAAGATGGCTTCTTCTCAGGAAATCGCGAAGGAGGATCGGAAGTTCATTAGCAAGCTAATGCAGCTAGACCCAAGAGACAGACCGTCCGCCAAGGCGTTACTGCAAGATTCGTGGCTCGCAGAGTGCACAGCAGATTTCAATGAGTCATAACCTGCCCATGACAATTACCGAACATACGTATCAATAATCAGGACGTACGTACCTGCAATGACCTAGAGTTTTGGTTCCACAACGCTCTTGGGAATCGATCTAGGCCAGCAGAACCTGAACGTTGTGACGAGAAAAAGCTTAGAAATAATAGGATTTAAGAAGTATCAAATCTGGACCCACTTTGCGGTAGGATTCGCGATGAGAACATGCTGGTTCGTTTACAATGATGTTCAAGGTTGTCACACTAATCTCTGTACAATTGAGTCACGGCATAGTCCACTGCATAGAAGCCTGCGCTGTCAACCAATATTCACTCATGAGTTTGAACCAAAGAGCCAACACAGCACGGTCGTTGCTTCATCTAGGGAAACCTCCTTGCTACATCCTTTCGAGCACGTGGTAGCATCTTCATGTACGAGAAGCCCTTTGAACACTCCTATCTACTGACTCGGCTTACTTCATTGCAACTTCCTAAAGCTCCTGCCAAACACACGAAAAAGAGTAATATCTTGAAACACCTTAAGGGCTCTGCTATATCTTCCCCCTCAATTCGGACGCCGGTCACTATATGACCCGGCTACTCTCGTGGAAAATGCTCTGTCCCAAGTGAATTACCCTTCTCATCATAGCACACTCCACTGTAATGGTCACGTTTGTCATTGTCACTTGCGTGATCGGCTTCCCTAAATTCGCGATGTCTATAAGTAAATTGCTGATCAAATCAAAGTAAACCACTTACCTCATGGCTATTTCCATAGTGCCATCCGGCAAAGGATTCTTCGAATTCTGTACCGCTTTGGTAAAGCCGTCTTTGCTGGCTTGTACGGCGACCGTTGGTCTTGTCCAGCGTTGGGTTACCGTTGCTGCGGAGAGCCTCACGGCTTGATTACCCATTGTGACCGTCTGTTTCAAATCCACTTTCTGAATGATTTTGTTACTTGACATGATGAGACGGAGCAAAGCTTCTGAAGCTTAACCTCTGAAGCTTGAATCGACTGAGAGGATGTTGTTTGCGTTTGGGTCCGCGCTCACATTATATGAAGTGCTAAGCAGTCTTTGGAGGTCTTAACAACCCGAGGAGAAAGTTTCAAATATCAAATTTTGTCGAAACCTTTGTTCATTGCGTATTCAAAGCTTCGAATCGAGGGAAGAAGTGCCGAAGAAGTTTCTGGCTTTACCCAACAGCTTTGGCCTCATACGGTACGCGCAAAAGAATGAAGAGTTTCATGAGAAATCTGTATACTCACGAAACTTTGTAGGCAGCCGGGGTGCGGGGCTGAGTCTAAGCAATTGAAGTACAGTTAGGCAACAGCCTTCACAGAAACCTACGTGAGCAGCTATAGCCGGGTACCAGGCTGCCAATTCAGGCTCCTCCCTCTTGCTCCCTAGATGTCTCTCTAAAGCGGCCGTGCTCCCTTTCCCAATCGAAAACGGCAATTGCCAATCCTAAGTTCAAGGTGTATATAATAGGGAACCACTAAACGTACCCCCCCTTTCACTACATATACCCTCCCCCCCATTTACTACATATCACCCTCTTTCAAAAGACTTAGTAGCATTATTCATAGATACTTCATTTTTGATGTAACTGTCATTAAATTTTATGTATCTGCGAGTTATATTTTGATTTGAAAGGCACAAAAAGCACAATAATCTTCAGATATCTGACATTTGAAGCGATTATCATCTAACTCTATGTACTTTCAGTTAGATTTATCTAAACAACTTCATACAAGTCAGTTTTATCTAAAGCTTTCTTTTGATACTTTACTGCAGTCAAAGCTTCACTTCTCTCTATCTTGCTCTCTATCTTTATTGACAATCTTCTTACTATCTATATCTTCGCTTTGTCTTCTATCTCAGTCTCAGTCTTTATCTTTACTTCTCAACTGTGTTTGTTGAGTATCTTTATTCTCTTCTGCTTATAGTTGTCTTAAAACCTAAGTTTTTTATACATAGACTGATTGCATCAAGTCAAGTACTCGACTCGAAAAGTGTTGAGTTAAGCTGAAATTTTTTGAAACTCGAATCAAGTCGAATTGAGAAGTTAAACCTGACAATTCAACTCAACAATTCAATTCAACTTGATAAGAAGTAAATAAATAAATGTAAATAACTTGATCAAACAGTCTTTATGACTTCTTGTCATGATTCTCTATCAAATCTTTCTATCAAATAGTCTTTATAATTCTTGTCATAACTTTTTATTAAACATTCTTCAAAATAATGCAAGTGAAAAAATTTCTATTCTTAACATTCTTGATATCAAGTTTAAGTTCTTGATGAATTAAGTTGAATTAACTCAATTTCTAGTTAAATTAAATTACATTGAATTTAAAATATGCTTAATTTAACTTGAATTAAATTGTCATGATGAATTGACATATAAAGATTAAATTAGTGTAAGAATGCATCTCATAAACTATGAATGATGCATGTTTGCAAAACTAGCTTGCAAAATTAGCTTAAAAGAAACTAATGAATGAATAAAGATAACAACTTAACAAAAGATGAAAACTCTGTCAGCTTTTGCATTTGTTTCTTAGCAATCAGTTCTATCATCAATAAAGTGCTATCTTATTATCTTTTACTATGCAGTTTCACACAAAGAAATTTCATGTGTCTTACAATTTTAATTGCTTCATTTGCATGAAGTTGTTCAATAAGAAATGTCAAATGTTTTTTTTTTAATTTCTTCATTAAATGCATGCAGTCTATGACTATGATACTATCTAAACGCTGTATGTATGCTAAATTACATGTAATCTAGTCAAAGTCATTGCTTTATATCTTTTCATTAAACAGTCACATCGATAGAATGTGCATACAAGCGCATGAACTGTTTATATGATTAAGTGATCACATAAACAATTCAAAATTATGAAAGCTGATCACTTCAACGTAAGCTTTCGTCTTGTCTGTATAATCATCAAGCTAAGCGAGCTAAATGAGCTTTGATTTATGTAGAGAAAAGCTGATCACTTCGACGTAAGCTTTCAAGTTTGTTGTATGATTACTCAGCTGAATGAACTAAGTGAACTTTTGATCTATGTATTTGCAACGCATGTAAATCAATCAGAAAATCGAAATCAATCAATTTACTGCGTTGCACAGATGTGTATATGCGCAAAAGCTGAGTCATGTCTTTGCAGTATGTATGTGTGTGATGTATATGAGTTGCAACGCATGCGCAAAGACGTTGCTGTTGTTCTGTGTATATGAGCAAAGATTGTGTCATGTTTTCGCAGTGTATGTGATTGCAATGCATGTACATCGATCTGATAAAGCGAAAAATCGATCGATTTACTGCATCACATGAGCGTGTAGATGCACAAAAGCTGAGTCATAACTTTGCAATGTATATGTGTGTGATGTATATGAGTTGCAGCATATGCGCAAAGACGTTGCTGTCGTTCTGTGTATATGAGCAAAGACTGTGTTATGTCTTTGCAATGTATGTGATTGCAATGCATGTACATTGATCTGATAAAGCGAAAAATCAATTGATTTACTGCATCACGCAAGCGTGTAAATGTGCAAAAGCTGAGTCATGTCTTTGCAGTATATATGTGTGTGATGTATATGAGTTGCAGCACATGTGCAAAGACGTTGCTATCATTCTGTGTATATGAGCAAAGACTATGTCATGTCTTTACAATGTATGTATTTGCAACGTGTGTAAATCGATCAGAAAATCGAAATCAATTAATTTACTGCGTCGCTCAGATGTGTATATGTGCAAAAGCTGAGTTGTGTCTTTGCAATAACTGTGTAAATGTCATATATTAGTTGCAGCACATGTGCAAAGACGTTGCTGTTGTTCTGTGTATATGAGCAAAGACTGTGTTGTGTCTTTGCAATGTATATGCTTGCAATGCATGTAAATCAACTTGATAATGTGAAAAATCAATCAATTTACTGCATCACACAAGCGTGTAAATGCACAAAAGCTGAGTCATGTCTTTGCAATGTATATGTGTGTGATGTATATGAGTTGCAGCGCATGTGCAAAGACGTTGCTGTCGTTTTGTATATATGAGCAAAGACTATGTCATGTTTTCGCAATGTATGTGATTGCAATGTATGTACATTGATCTGATAAAGCGAAAAATCAATCGATTTACTGCATCATGCAGATGTGTAGATGTGCAAAAGCTAAATCATGTCTTTGCAATATATGTGTGTATGTCGTATATAATGAGTTCAACATGTGAATAAAGCGCTGTTACTGCTCTGTGTGTGATTATGCTGCGTGTAAATTGATCTGAAAATGCGAAAAATCAATTGATTTACTGCATCAAATCTGTCTGTATATGTGCAAAAGCTGAGTCATGTCTTTGCAGTATATGTGTATATGTCATATATGAGTTGCAACATGTATGCAAAGACGTTGCTGTCATTCTGTGTATATGCAAGCTTTAACATGTTGATGACTGCATTATTATTGCTTCGCTTTTTGACTGTGTATGAGCTTAACATGTGAGTAAAGCGCTGTTACTGCTCTGTTGATGTTGATGAGATTGTTCAGCTCTTCTGACAAGCATAGCTTGCAAAAGATTTGTAGTCAGCATCTTATATAAATAAATCTCGTTGTTGATCAAAATGTTGAATGTACAGTGACTCATTAAAAGTCACATGATCAAAAGAAGTGATAACATCTCTTATACTGAAAATTCATTATTTCATCAAAATGAGCTTAAAAATCATGCAGATAAGAAGTTCAAATTGCAAGAATTTACTGAATAAACAGATTATATTTCTTGTTGATTGACAAGTGAAATACATCAATAGTTAAAGAATCTGAAGACATAAAACATGCTGCTTATCTTGCAACTTTACATATTAAAACTTAAGTAAGAAACTTGATCAACATCTGATCATTGATATCAACATAATGATGATCACTATTAAAGTGATGCACGTAAGCATGCTAATTGATCTTGCAAGCTTAAGAAGCAAAGCATCATGAACTATAATTTCTTGATGTTCTGACTGCAAGACTAAAGATTTCATGATCATGATATTAGTTAATTTCATCATGAAAAAAGAGAAGCTGCAATAATCTGCATCATACTTGTCAGAAAAGTCTTGCAATCAATGATGAAATCATGTGATGAACATGCATAATCATGATAAGAAACTTGACTGAAAGTACTATACTGAATACTTGCATGCTAAACTTAGCAATTCTGAAATTCACAACTTTCAAACAAAACATCAACTTAAGACTGCAAAGCAGCAAGTCAATCAAAGCATCATAAATTTTGAGCAGTATTTCATCAGACTGTATACAAATCTGAATTATCATATATTTAATGAAACTTGCATGATGTATTTGCAAATGAAGATTAACAAAATTATCATGAATAAGTTTCTTTGCATTTCATACATATTTATCAATTATGTCAATCTGTTAAAATATTTTATAAACATTGACTTGCATTTGCAAAACATTAATGCTTTGTCAAAGTTAAATTTGCAACAAAGTGAAAGTGTAACATTTCAGAAGAATTTTCAATTCTTGCATGAAAAAATGAAGTTTATTGTTGCAACAGAGAATTCAAATTTCTTTGCTTTAAGCATGCAGTTTAAAAATAATGTAACAATCAAGTTCAGTGAATTTAAGTAAAATGCTGTTTCACTCAATTTTACATGCTGATCATGCAAGAAGCTGAAACATAAGATTAATAATTTGATATATTTCAATTATGCATTCAGACAAGAGATTCACAATCATGATGAAGAAATGAGAAAAGAGAAAGTTTGATGTTCATCATTTGTTAAAGATCAATCTAAAGCGAGTCATAGAAATGTCATTTAACTAATAAATAAATGCTAAGAAAGAAAAGTATCTACAAAAAAGAACTCAATTCTTATATGTGTGTTTCTCAGTTCTGTGCTAGACTCGATTGAATTGACGTTTTACACATATGATGCAGAGACTTAATGACATTATTTCTAGATCAGATTCTCGCTAGACTTGATTAAAATGAAATCAGACGAAGACTAGTTGAAGAATAAACAAAGACTAGTATTGTAACATTATCTTTCTTTCTTGACTATTCATGTTTGCATGAATGTTGTTTCTTAGTGCGCTTTTCTTGAATATTTAATATGAAAGTCATCAATTATCTCTTGAGCATTCATAAATTTGTCATCGTCAGCGTTATATCAGTTGAGATTGTTGTCATAGCTCTTTCATTTGACTTGATATTAAAGTCATCTTCAATATTGTCGAAAGTTCAATATATTGTCAATTTTTCATTCATCTTCATCGTTTATCACTATTGATCTTGAAGATTCATTCTTCTGATCAGACAGAGAATCATCAACGACAGAATGAAGAAACTCTGAATGAAATACATCATGTATATGCATAGTCTCTGATAGTTTCAACTTATAGAATGAGTCAACAGACTCAATGATCTGAAATAAATTGAGCATTTTATCATTCAATTTTTTGAAAGATCTCGCTGTAATGATGTTTCATTCATTCAGAAACATCTTTGATTCAATTTTGTAATTGATCTTCTTTCTATGCTTGTTAGTTTGATTCATCATTTGCTCTCATGTTTTGATCAGAGCTTTGCAAGCGAAGATCAATGTCTTATTCATGTGATTGAATATATCTTTGACTTGAGTGATTTGCAGACGTTCGTGAGTGCTTTCATACTCAATGATGTCAGAGTCAAAGCTCATACAAGAGTGAAAGCTCTTATTCATGAAGAAGAAAGTCAAGAAGATGATTAAAGATAAGATGTTATTGTTGACAAACTCAATCATGAATAGTCACTTGAATCAGTCGTTCTGCATATATGAACAGAAGAAACAAAGATATCGCTCGACATTCTGATTGACTTGTTCGCTTTGATCATCGATTTAAAGATGATAGATGATGAACAATTGAAGAGAAATGCTCAGTCATTTGCAAAGAGACTTTCAAAGAATGAAGATGAACTGAGAATCTCGATTGAATACAATGAAGCTTGATAAATCATGAGTTCAATATACTCATTGAAGCAACATTTCAGCTGTCTTTTCAACTGTGATATCTTCATCATCAATGATGCAAGAAATATAATGCCTTTCTTTCAACAATTTGCAGATGACAGTCAAAATAGCATTGTAGTCGTACAAATCAAATAGATTGATAATGAAGTTCATGACTATGTTCTATCATCACTGTTCAGATATAAATAAAGATTGAAGCAAGTCATTTGATTTATTTCTTGATGTTTTTGAACGTTGATATACATAGCAGTTTTGAATATATCAATCTATCGTTTTTCGCATAGAAAATCAATAGTAATTTCACTTTATAATCTTCACTGTTCTAAGAATTTCAGAATAATCAATCAACAACTGATCATGTACTTCACGAATCAGATTCATTTGTAGAAGTTCATTGAATGAAACTCATAGCTGACTATCATGAAACAAGATTTCATTCTGAGTTTAACAATTCTTCAATTTGATATCTTCATATTGTATCTCATCTTTTGCTATTGCTTCGCGAAGTAGCGTACAATTCTCGTCAATTTCATTAATCTTAAAAATCTGTTTATAAATTGATTCACTGATGTTCTTCTTTAAATCAGCAATTTTCATTCAATTCAAAGTCAAAATAGTGATTTATTGATAGCAAATGCACTCATCTTCTGAATCTTTAGACATGATGTCAGCTCAATGAGTTAATGCATCAATCTTGATATTCTGTTTATCAGATTGATACATTATCTTGAAGTTGAAATCAGCGAGCTTCTGAACTCAACGCATCTGACGTCTGCTCAGCTCTTTATCTTTCATCAACGAGATGAGCACTTAATGATCAATGAACATCTTGATAGAAATGTCAGTTAGTTTCAGTTCAAGTCATCAATGTTCAAATGCTCAAATGATGATCAGAAGTTCTTTATCATATATTTTGTAGTTGCATTCAGCAGAAAACATGTTCTTGCTATAGAAGACAATTGAATGTAGTACTTCTTTATCATCATATTGAGAGAGAACTTCATCATTGACGTAGTTGAATGAGTTAATTTCAAGAATAGTTTCATGAGTTTAATCAAAGTGACGTAGTATAGAAGTCTTGATCATACATTTCTTCATATGATTGAAGATGATCTGACAGACTTCATTTCATTCAAATATAATCTTTTTTTGAGTGAGTTGAATCATTGAATGAACAATCTTCGAAAAGTTCTTGATGAAGCGTTGATAGAAGTTGCAGAAGTCAATGAAGAACTGCATTTGAGTGAGATTATTGAGTGTAAATTAATCAACGACTGCTTGCATCTTTTGCGAATTCATCTTCAATTCTTTGATTGATATCAAGAGTTCTAGAAAGATAGTTTTCTGAACATGAAACTTGCACTTGTTGATGTTTATTTGTAGATCAGCTTCTCATAGTTTATTATGATTCTAGTCTTTGTCTATTCTTCATCTAGTCTTTGTCTGATTTCATTCTAATTGAGTTTAGCGAGAATCTGACTTAGAGATGATATCATTGAGACTCTGCATCATATGTGTAAGACGTCAACTCAATCAAGCCTAGCATAAAGCTGAGAAACACACATATAAGAATTGAGTTCTTTTTTATAGATACTTTTCTTTCTTAGCATTTATCTATTAGTTAAATGACACTCATATGACTCGCTCTATGCTGGTTTCTAACAGTAGATAAATGTTAATCAACTACTCTGCTATCAACATGTAAATGATACGAAATAATCTACTTCTATTCAGAAAATTCGCAAGAAATTCTTTAAATTACTTTTATCAAAACACATCTTCAAATTTACTCAAATTTACTCAAATTTATCAAATCAACTACAATCAAATCTATTCTTACCTTTCTCACAATGACATGTGACTCTGAATCAGTCGAGTCATGAACAGCTCATCTGCTTAGAAGCATTGCTAATAGACGAGTTTCTTTTATCTCTGTCGATGCTTCAGCGAAATCTCAGAATGTTGCTATTTCATGAAACATCAACACAAGTCAACAACTTTGTCAATGAGCTATCGATCAGTCAGACGAGATCATCAAGATGCTGATCGAGCTAAGATGTTACGAGTGTGTCGAAATTGAATAGAGTTTTCTAGTCAATAAGCTCTAGAGATTTTGACTCATGTTAAACCTCAGTCTCGATACTCTATTCTAGCGCTTTCGATACTCAAGCAAATCTGCTTCATTCTCTTTGTTTTGCTCTATTATAAATACAGCTCGAAACTCTCTTTGATTTCTTCTGTATTCTTAATATTCTAGTTATAGCTATCTTTATTGATCAAACATTCTATTCAGCTACGCACTATCTCGCTGCAGTGTGATTAGATTCTAGACACGATTTCAACATTATATTAAGAATTCGTTTATCACATGATATCAATTTCATTATTCATTCAAGATACTCATCTAGACAGAACGAGTCTAAAGAAATTTGTTTACCTGATGATCGACGCAATCGAAAGACAGAACAACATCAGAGAGTCAATAAAATCAACGACAAGACTGTTTGAATTGCTAAAGAATCTATTGCTCATTAAGTAGACACAGTTCACTCGATTAATAGAATTGATGATAAAGAATCTTCGTGAATTGCTTGAGAATCAACTCATTCTCATGAAGCAGACGAGTGAAAACAATCTGTTCAATTCTTCTTTCTCTTTCAAGCTCGTGAATCAGTCGAGTCAAAACAATCTGTGTCATCAAATTTGATTCAACTCGATTCAAATCAAGATCAATCTAGTGAGTCTGCTACAAAGACGCTGTCAATGCAATGATTTATCTACTCACATTGTTCTATCTATCAGTGAATCGATCTACCTCACGTTCACATGCAACTAGTGAGTCTGCTTCAAGAACAAGTCGATAGTCGATCTCTTTGATGAGCAAGTCGACTAGTGAGTCTGCTTCAATAATCATTCTATCTCACATAGTGAGTCTGCTACAATAGACATTTGACGAATTGATTTGAATCAATAGAAAGGTTAATAGAAAGACAGACATCAAGACTCTACGTCAGTGCTATGAACTACATTACAAGTCATAGAAACATGACTTTTAAAGAGAAGAAGATAATGTTACGAGTGTGTTGAGATTGAATAAAGTTTTCTAGTCAATAAGCTCTAGAAGTTTTGACTCATGTTAAACCTCAGTCTCGATACTCTATTCTAGCGCTTTCGATACTCGAGCAAATCTGCTTCGCTCTCTTTGTTTTGCTCTACTATAGATACAGCTTGAAACTCTCTTTGATTTCTTCTGTATTCTTAATATTCTAGTTATAGCTATCTTTATTGATCAAACATTCTATTCAGCTATGCACTATCTCGCTGCAGTGTGATTAAATTCTAGGCACGATCTCAACATAAGAGATCAACGAGACATGACTTTGAAACTCAACAAGCAATGAATTGATGTTCAAGTTGATCACATCAAGAGACTTGATGAGCTAGAGATTAATCAAATGACAATAGACACTCAAGAAGAGACTATTATTGATTTATGAAAGAAAGTCTTGAGTCTAAAAAAGAAACAGCGTTCAGTGAATCAGTCTCAATCTCGTCAGTCTACGAAATCTCTATCTCATCAATCTATCGAGAATTATACTTGACGTGAGTCGTTCACTCTATTCAATAATGATCATCACAAGTTCTTCAAGTTTTCAAACTCATTTATATTCACTGATGAAGATAAATCAACATGAAACAGCTGAAGAGTCAAGATGAACGACAAGCTTCAGACAAATGTTGATCACTTCAATAATGAGAATATCTGTATTGTCTATGTGATATCTAGACTAGAAAATGATGTTGCTGAGCATATCTTCACTTGACATCATCATGATGCTTTGCATTCTTACATCTCAATCTATGAGCTATTTAAGCATCTGAAAGAAATATACAATGATCAGAATAAGAATCAAAAGTGTCGTTGCAAGTACAACGCTCTGAAACAAGCAGAAAAGTCTTTTAATATCTTCTATTTTGACTTTATGAAGCTATTCAGCTATCTAGAATACGACGATTGCACTCTGATGAATGATTTTCAGAATAAGATCAACAATCACTTGCAGAATGCTTTATTGATTTGCTTGAAAGATTTTACCACTCTACATCATCTCAAGAGCTTTCTTCAAAGTATGAATAATAAACAGTGAGTCAATTATCAGCTTTGAAGCGAACGTTGCATGATCATCGTCAAGATCATCATTGCATCTGAAAAGCGCGCTACTTTTCTGTCAGCAGTGACAACTTCGATAATTGAATATGTCAAGTCAACTATCTTTTTTACATCTGAGTCAGTCAGATCGTCTATCATTTGCTATATTTGCAAGACTTCAAATCACTTGTCAAAGAACTGTTCTCAGAACAAGATTGATACTTCTGCTTCTTGAGCTTTCACTCTTCATCTACATGAAATCATCATTTTAAAGAATAAAGAGAATGAGAAAATGTCTTCTTCTGAAGATAGTGAGGCAAAAAACTAGAGACTTTCATCAAAGATGCAATGAAAGATGTGTTAATTTCTTTAACAACAAGCATGTCAGATGATTCTTTTGCTTCTGAATCTTTGACTACTGAATGTGTACTTTCTAGCAATGAAATTAGTTACTCATTGAAGTCATTGATAGACATCGAAGCTGCTGACTATTCATTCATTGATGATGTGATCGCGCAGATTGTTTGTGATCAGTTGCAAATCAAGTCTCTGACTTT
>JAABUK010010090.1_pt1 | contig 12708 bp, 19 predicted proteins | sample 5559141 | NCBI WGS metagenome assembly JAABUK01 (sample SAMN10711869, study PRJNA513367) | rock metagenome | isolation source: Antarctica rocks | place: Antarctica: Victoria Land, Pudding Butte nord | collected 2016-01-03
AAGTTATTTACTTAATAATCCTATCCTAGAATATATAAAGGTAGTAAAATAAGTACTATACTACCTTACTAAAATAGTTAATAACGGCCTACTCTATAAACTAGGTAAAAATAATAGTCTAGAGGATTTTACTAATATATCCTACTATAATAACTACGATACCTCTTATTCTACTAGAGTATATATCTATAAGTTATTTAATAGACCCGTCGCCTAGTAATCTAAATTATAAAAGCTAGTAGTAATATCTATATATAAGTCTAAATATATTACTATTATAAAGGTATATAAGGAGGCTCTATACCTTAGTCCTATATTAAGGAGCTAGGCTATAATAAAGGAGTAATCCTAATACTCCTAAATATTAATAACTAGGCCGCTATAAAGCTAGTAACTAATCTAATTAATTATACTACTACTAAATATATCTATATAAGGTATCTTTTTATAAGGTAATTAGTCTTTAAGACTAATAAAATTCGTCTTTAATAAGTTAATACTAAAGGATAATACGCTAACCTACTAATAAAACCTATTAGCCTTATTAACTTCCCCTTTACTAGATAACTATTAGAAATAGCTTCAAGTGAAGTATAAGGGTATATATATATTATAATAGAGGATATAAGATATACCTTATTAATACTAATCTAAGAGGGAGTATTAGAAATTTAGACTAAGTCAGCCTTAGTAGATAACTAAGTAGGGTCTTAGTATATAAATATAGTATTTTCTATTATACGTGTTCTTTTATATAGATATATATATATCTATAATAGCTAATAAACTATTGCATTATACCAATGAGACTGCTTATACTTCATACCTTTTAATATGATCATCTATAGATCTCATGCCATGATAATAGCACCTTCCATCCTTTCCACAGTCCTTCTGGCACGAAATCTAACTACGGCACTTAAACATTCTACCAGAAATTCTCGGATTTTCGGAAATAACATCAAATTGAGCGACTCAAAAGCGTTGTAACAAGTCCTCAACATCATTTGCTCGCAGTGAGCTGCTGCTCTTAGCATGATCGTGTATGAGATTCATCATAGTGGTTGGTCTGCTACTTTAGTCCCGTTGTTCAATTGTACAAGATTTATGCGTTCATGTTGCAATAAGTAGCTTTCGATAATCTATTTATCTGTATGCCTCAAATGCAATCTAGCTTCTCATCAGACACTTCTCCAGCTTTGCATCGAGGTTCGGTGTTTTTCTCATCATATTTCAGAAAAGCTTCAGTTATAATGATTCATCAATGCAAGATACTTACCCCTTTCCGCCGTGGTGCTTGCATGCTAATGCTAAAAAAAGCGTCATGTAATTACGAGGGAGCCTCCATATGCATTCATGAATGTTGTTTCGCTTCTCGATCATCATCTCAATGTCACGCAAGCCAGCAAAATCTCCCCAAACTCCCCTCAAAACCCCTGCCTCCCACGCCACTTCGCCTCCCACCCCGGAAACCACGGACTCTCCTCCAGCGTCCTAACCTCCCACTCCCTCTCCACAACCCCCCGCTCCTCCTGCTCCCTTACCCACCGCTCCAACGCCGGCACAGCCACATGTTCCACATGCCACGTATTCTTATACTCCATCAGGTTCTTCTTACCCTCCTTCAGCACCCTCAAGCACAACGCCGGCACATAAGGTTCATCTCTAAACTCCTCGAGGGGCGTGAAGAGCGCTTTGAAATTGAAGATGATGGCGCCGGAGAGGGGGAGGCGGCGGAGGGTTTGCCAGTCTACGCGGAGGTGGACGCGGTCGAGGGTTAGAGTGGGGAGTTGGGAGAGACGGAGTTGCTCGTGCGGGTCGCCGGGGGGCATGAAGAGGGGTTTGTCGATTTCGAGACCCCAGGAGCCGCGTTGGATAGGGCGGTCGGTGGGGAGGCGGGAGAAGTATCTGGTGAAGGAGGGGTGTGATTAATTTGAATGAGGTGGTGGGAACGTGATGCTTACCGGTCCATGGAGAATTCCATTTTCGCTTTGTAGTCTGGTATTGGGGTGTGGATTTCTTTGAGTTGCATGCCGAGTTTTGTGTCTACGTTCCAGCCGAGCGAGGAGCAGAGAAGTCCGGCGCGGAAGTAGTACATGCCATTCTTGGGATTCCGGAGCATGACTGCGAAATCTTCGGGTACGTTTTGCAGCAGGACGTGCAGGGGATGCATATCTCTGATGATGGTTTCGTTCTTGAGAATTCCGTTTTTGAAGACATAGCCTTTTGACTTTGAGTGGATGAGAGAGAAGTGTTGCGGGTAGCGAGCGCAGTAGAATTGTAGTGCGTTCTCCATTATCTCTTTGCAACCTAGCTCGCTGCCTGGAAGGTAATTCAGGACCAGCTTGCCATACTTTTCGAAGAGTCCTTTTCGCTCTGCAATACGCTCTGTGTAATTGCTTTCGAGCTCGAGCCACCAATTAGGTTCCAATTTGTTCAAGGCTACGACATTCGTCAGCGAGCCATGTTTTCATTGAACCTGAAAACCTACACATCGTCTGATGATACGCCCATCTGAACGGCCGGTATGGCCTTGGAATGGCAGTCTCGAGGTTAAATTCAGCGTATGGCTCTGGCAATGGTACGCCGCTGAGCTTCGAATACTCCGGAAAATCGCCCAGAGCTTTGACTTCTGCAATCGAAATGCCCATCGGAGTGTAAGTTGAGGGGCTAGCTTCACGGTAGTCTTGCTCAAACCCAATGACATTTTCAGCGGACACAATTTGGTTGATCTCCGCCTCGCCATTCGTACTCTTCAGACCTGCCGCTAGCGATCTCCATGACTTGGTCCATGTTGGAAGGTTTCCACGGGTTGATGGTGGAAAGATGTCTTGGTATGCGCTGGGTGGAGGTGTGTTGTTGGGCACTTTCTTCTCAGGGGTCAATGATCGAGGTGGCGTTTCCGAGGTTGGTGTACATCTTCCCCGAGTGAGGTTGGGAAGCCATGCTGCTACACTTTCTCGTATAGCTATCTTCTGACTCTTCGTTTGTACAAGGTACGAAATTCCACTTAAAAGTAAGCCGATAGCGAATAGGATGAGGGTCTGGCTGGAAGGCGTGACCTCTTGAAAAGACATTTCGAAGTGTCAAGAAGTCTCGGACGGATTTAGTGTAGTCGTCTATAGTTGATGAAAAGTTGCTGATCGGGGATGAGATGGCTCGGTCAGGGAGGAGCCAAACTTCAACTTAGGAGAAGGCTCCTATCTCTTCCAGCAGAGCGGTGACTGTTCTTGAAGACGGCAGCTTTGTCGTCTTCTGATCTTTCTGTACTCCCAAGATGCAAAAGATGGTGTAGTGATTGTCGTTCTCTCCAACTTTCACCTTGTTCAAATCAAGAGGTCGCTAGGACTTGATGAAGTGTTCCTCATTCATTGATTCGATCGCTCGTCCGTCAACCTCGTCATCCAACTCGTGAAAAGCAATTAGTGAATCGTGAAGTGTGGGGAAGCAAACAAAGCCAGCACCGGCATCTCTATTTGTAGCCATGCATACCGTGCTACATACATGTCGGTATCCAACAGCCTCTTGCAGCTGATAGATCCGGCCTTGTGCCCCGTCCACAATCACAATCACGTCGCCGCCCGAGGATCTCTTCGCCCTTTGAAGGCAAACCGCATCTCCGCTATCTGCGCTAGGCCAACATAGGCAATGACTTCCTCGATCAACGTACCCCACACTATCTCAAAGCCTACGGGAGATTCACGTCAAGCATGCAAGAGCAATTCTATCGTGCTGGAAGGTGTTCATGCCATGTTCCGTGCAGTCGAGGCACCGAATCCAGGCCATTCATGTTCTTCATCCTTCCTGTGGCCGAGAACATCATGCGGAGAAGGACTCTACTCGACCTTCTCACAAGCACAGGGGAAAGCATTGATAGGCCTACCAATTTCCACGTTCAACTTGTGGCATTCATTCATTGCTTCAGGCATGTGCGATTGCCGAAATTCGCCTGCTCAGCTCCAGCGAGTGGTTTCAAGCTTTGCATTGCGCTTCATATTCTTCGCTCACTGTACTGCATCCCGTACGTGGGATCTTGCTTCCCGCCCCCCTTGAACGCCATGGCATTCCATTGTTTCTGCAGGCCGTCATACCATGAGTGACCTCCCCTTTCGTCATCCCGAACCGAGAGCACTCCAAAGACCTTTTCGCTCGTCGTCAAGCTTTTGTACATTGTAATTACAGAAACACTAATAAAACTTGATCGTTCACGATCAGTCAGTAGACCCAACGCCAGTTATGTCTTCCGCGGAAGTACACATGCACAATGTTCCGAAACGTATGATGTAAGATATGTAGCCATGTAGTCCAAAGAGGGTCAAAAGATTGATCGACCCTCCGATATCCATGAGGAATTTATTAGGTGTAGGTCGCATTTCGCGAGAATCAAGGAGGGGCGTATGCGAGTGAGACCCGCAGCTCGCGAGATCAATCAAAAGTTACTCGGTGCTGCTAATACAGGACGGTCGAGAGAAATTAAAGCTCGCTATCCGAGGGGTTTGTAATCTGACGGAAGTCAGCATTATCCAAGGCACTCGAAAAGGTCTCGTGAAGGAGGTCTAATGGACTTACGCGCAACATCCGTCGAGAGTAGTCTTGATCGTCTCGGAAGGACTGCATGCTGTTATGGCTCCCATTGTTGTGAAGAGGATTCCACAGCGCTGTGGGCTCCAGTCGATGATCGTTGGCCTTCGCGTAACTGCTCCGACGATCCGCGTTCAGTGTATCTGCCGGGCTCTTCTCCGTGCTATTTCCAGGACCCCAACCACTCGTTTGAATGCTTGGAACTGTAGCTTGCCGCTGGACTCCTCCTATCAGCCCCATTTGACTCAGCCGACTAGGTCGTCGCTGTGGCGTATTATTTCCCGTGGTCGACTGAATAGTAGCAACGTCCGAAGGACGTCTTCGCCGGAAGAGGAAGAAGAGTATGGCGGCTATGAGGGCGATTATGATAACAGCTACCAGAAAGAAGACACCCCCAACTTGAGGTTTGTTAGACCAGAAGCCACCTTTATTGTCTGCTGCAGCTGCCACTATGGTAGTGGCGGCAGGCATAGGGGCTGTGGGTGTGATGGTGCGGGTAATGACTTGGCCAGTCACCGTCATCACAGATGTCCATGGCGTTGCTGACCACGTACTGCTTGACGAGGAGGCTGTAGTAGGAGTGGTAGTCGGCGCTACTGGTATGGTTGACGTAGTGGGTGTGGTGGATGTGGTAGGTGGGGCGTTTATAGGCGGTATGGAAGATGTCGTTGCGGGTTCAGGAGTTGTTGATACAGGTATTAGTGTGGGTGTGGGTATGGTACTAGTGCTCGTAGATGTCGTAGAAGGCGTCTAAGATGGGCTTATTAGCGACGATTCTCATTCCACTTCGGTTGCGCATTCGCCTATTGAATGCGTAGCTGCCTATGGTAGGAGAGGGCAGGGCCTACTATAGATACAGAAGAAATTTTGTCCGATTGCAAAGCTGTGACTGTATTCTGCACAGTCACATGATCTGGGGCATGTAAAGAATTCTGTGCAGACAGTGTCAAAAAGTGAGTTTCAAAGGAAATGGGCGTCGATGGTATTGAAGTGGGAGGCCCAGGAAAAGGTAAAGAAGGCCGTAGCATAGTGACTGTGTTGTCGGTAGGAGAAGCCAGGCCCGCGGGGGAGAAGAATGGACCTCCAGGTAAGGATTGGGTACTAACCGCCTGAAATGTTGGCTTAGTGGCCTGGGTTTGCTGAGTGGTGGTGTCCTTTATGGGCGAGCTGCTGGCGCCTACACCTTGCGTGCCGAGCGGTGATTTGCCAAGGGCCACATATCCGAAGAGACCTGACGACGCGTCGCCGCAATTCTCATAGGGGTAACCCGGACACGCCACGCCACAGGAGCCCGACGATATTGTACTCGCTGGGATGTAGTTTGAGCACCAGCAACTCTTGTATTGAACAACAGCGAAAGCGTAGCCGGCGCAGGATGTGGAGCAAGCCCCGTTCGATTGATAGTTGTTTGAGACTACGTACGCGGCCAGGGTGGCCTAGGTTAGCCATAACAGCAAAGCCTCCACATTGAGGTTTGCACATACCGGCAGCAAAATCCGAACCAGTGTTCTGCGAAGAGCAGTACTGCTGGGTCAAAGCCATGGTACATGTGATATTCATTGCGAGTAACAGTGTCACAAACACTCTTGAGGAACATCGTCCGCGGCCCATGTGCCCAGTCGTGAAGGCCATTTTGACGGAGTTGGTGGTCGTACAAGCTGTGTAAGACGGCGATCGCCTTGTGCAGTGGCAGTCAACGTGATCTTGATCAAGGCTTAGTGCGGGTAATGAATGGTGCGGAGTGAGGTATGCTGGGTTTTCGAGGGCCTGTATATAGATTGATGATTCAGGGCTGCTGGCGTCGGTTTGCTGGCGTCAACCGAAGAGCTTGACTGACTGGCTTCTTGCCGAGGTCACCTTGGAATACCAGCACCCTCCGAGCGGACTTGCCTCCAGTATTCCAATCCACACACGGCTTGTGATCCTAATGGCAATTCTGACTTGGCTTCTTCTCTCCAATAGGTCCGCCCGTCTACCCCTTCTCTACCACGACGGATGAGATAGATGCATTCGAGGCCTGCTGTTCCAGTCCTGTGGAACTCAGCAAGTATTCTCTGCTGCCACCATTTGAAAAAAGAAAGAAAATAGCAAGAAGAACCAAAATGATGGCGAAGAGATGACAATTGATTTTGATGAACGTTGGTCCGAGATGGTGAAATTGGCTCGCGTTTTTGGCGACCGAATTCGTCCTTGACGCTATAATAGCGGCTTGGCAGGTAAATGATTTCATAACCCTCGGAAGATTACTTTACACGGACCCCTCAGTCAAGCAACCTTTACAGTCACCGTGTCTGATACTAAGACAATAGCCTAGCGGACGAGTACGTGTCTATGAAGTATACACGTCGCCGACAGAACGTCTTGCTCAACAATGGTCTGCGAATGGCTACAACGGTGAAGCCAGCTGGGTGCTACCGTGCAACGTCCCGCCTTACGGCAACCCTGGATCAACAAGCAGAGCCATGGTGCGGCGGTGTCATCTGAAACGCATCACGCCCAGACATCAGGCCTTCCATGCGCAGCAGACGATATTCCATCTGGCCCAGTTGTATGCCTTCACTGGAGTCTGGAGCCCGTTCCTCATGTTCCTCGTCCAGAACGGCACGGGCTTCCTCGACTTCCAAGAATAGCTTGTCATGCAATTGCAACCCGTAGGCGGCATTTGGTGCCCTCTCACGTCGCAGCGCTTATGGTCTCATTGGGCAAAACACTCGCCCATAATCCAAGGCTACAAATGTCTCCAGAGAGGAGAATGCATCATCTCCCTAATTGTTTGACGCTGAAGCATTCTAGTATGGCCAATTTCGGGGCCGAAGACATGCCTTCCTCTTTCGGCCATCTGCTCAACGAGATCTGCATAAGTTCGAAACTCAATGCTGTCGGCCGAGATTCGATGGAGGGGGTCAACGCGTTCTGATTGGCGCTTTTGTCTACTTCCAGAAAGCTTGAATCTAGCCAGCCGCTGTTTCCGTGATCGCCACTCGCCACATTCGGCCCTGCATTCAGACGTGCGATGGGGTACCCACGTACCGTAGGAGTATTGCGACGTTCGAGGGGTCACTGGCTTTGTCTACGATTGGACGAGAAAGAGATATAGAACAATTGCTTCAATGATGGCACAGCACTCATGCTGGATTCTTTGGACAGACTACCGGACTACTCCTTAGGTTCACCGTTGACAACATCCTCACATTGACGATACCTCCATGGCACACAACTTTAAGAACGACCGTAGGAGGTGTTTGGACGCTTCCGGACTGGACTTTGGTCTCCACATGGTGACTTACGGTCGTCCAACGCTTGCTCGAAATCATAGCAAGGGTGAATTCGCTCCAATCAGATGACGCTGATGTCATGAATTCCTCATCATTGAATGTGTTGCGTTGTGGGGGACAATTTTCGCCGAGTCTGGTTATGAGGCAGCCTTACCACACGGTAGATATCGAGATTCTAGGCTACTTGCTCTTGGAGAGACTGATCTCGTGATGTCTCCATACAGGTGCTGTGGGATTGTCAAACAGTGGCAGAGCGAAAGAGAGGGGTAAGAAGGAACGAGAGTCGTGGTTTATCATTGGACACATCAGTATCCAACTTCTCCAAATCGTCATGGACATAGCCGGCCTCCCTGAACTCATGAATGACAATCAACAACAGATGCCCCTACCATCAACCCTCGGTCTCTCCCACCTGCACCGCACTGAACCACAGTCCCAGCCCTATGCACAATCCTGTAGGCAAACGACAATCTGGGCACCATTGTCTCTCCAGTGCTTTGTTTTACAATCACAGGCACCCATATGCCCACCGTTCAGGCCATCCGGCCCTTTCCACGGAAATTTTATAATATCCGGCCTCGCCTTGTTAGGAAGCTGCTCGCACTGTAATTCCAAGAGGATCTGCTTCCCCTTCACCGTAACGAGCCGACGACCAACAGCCAGTGCACAGGTCCAGGGACCGCCTTGGACAGCTATGTCTTGGGCCCTTGCGTGATGCCAATCTCAGTGGTGAAAGAGACAGATGCCGAGGCGCCTACAGACGATCGTCGGGAGCTCTAGGCTTAGGTCGGCGCCGATTTCGACGGTCACACCTACCTAGTAGGACTGTTGGGTGCTGATGACACGTGATTATGCGCCTCCCTGGCAGCTACTGAAGCCGCCCGAGACTGGCGGCCAGGATCCTAAGCCAACTTAGGTGTCGACGGTGTAGGTGAAATGCTTGCCGAATATGCAATTCACTCTGCAAGAGGGGCGTGCATGACACTTTTGGTGGATGCGGAGACCGTGATGGCTAGCGAGGCGACAGCAGACCTTGAAGCCATAGCGAGGGATTTTCGATAGAGACTAAGGGTGAGTGTCCAGCAGGTCTCGTCTCGATGCCAATGCCACACTCTCTGCTCCATCTCAGGGCCTCCATGGAACGAAAAGCGTCTCTTAGCCATCACCGCTTAAGGCAGTAATGGAAGGTCTAGCTCAATCGTACCAAGACACCAAACTGTTTCACATCCCAGCCAATCCTTTGAGCGCGGTCTTCAAGGGAGATACAGAAATCCACTCACATATCTACACCTTTCAGTGACACCATGCGCTGAAATCAGTTGCTCTATCCCTCTAGTACTCACGATTGGAGATGGGAGCATTTTAGTAGGATGTCCAAGCGGACCACCAGGAAAGCAGAAATCGTATCAAAAGCCAACAAAGGACTAATGGAAATACAGAACCTGGAGATTTCACCGAATCCCAGGGGGTTTGCTGGTATGACTTCGCCCTTGTGGCACCAACCGTTGGAGCTGGGGTGATTGAGTCAATAGGTAAGCTTCGATTGTACGAAGTACAAGCAGACTGCTGAGGAAACAGTGATCACAGCGGAGGAAAGAAACGGTCATGAATGGCACTCGTGTCGCATAGCGCAGCACAACGAAGTCATGAGCAATATTCGTAAGAAAGCCGATGCCGCAAATTCGCCCAGCAATAGCACAGTACAGCACAGTGTGCTTCAGGTGTCATTGAACACATTGAAATAAGTTAATCCTGCAAAGCCCGGTGCACCGCACTTGGCGTTGGATAATACAGAGCGACAATCAGAGCCGTGATGGCGGTACGGATCCTTCGCGCCAGCAGCCAACATGCTCAGCCACCATCTCGCTCCGCTCAGGGACAGCAGAGAAAAGCTGTTTCTTTTTATAACATCCCCTACAGGTCTATGAGACTTACTCTATGCTGTTGGTAGATAAGCTGCAGTGCTATTTGGGTGTGAATGCAGCGGTCCATGGGAAGACTTGGCAAAAACTCACTAGTGCCTTGGCGTACTAGCACCGCTGGGCTCTTTCATCCGCAAACCTCCCCAATACCCGACACTGCCGAAGTAAGACTCGTATGGGAGAAATCGCTCGAAGACTAAAGTTTTCACTCTTGGCAACAATATAGCTTCGATCAACGTATATCAAGGGCAATTCGTTACAACATTATAACGCGTAGAGAGACAGTCTATGCCAGTATCAGTGTCGTACTTTGGGTATTGTCAGAGGCAGATGCTACTTGAGCACCGTCAAGGTGCCCTGCGGATCAACGAATAGTGCCCAAGTACATGGTCGTGGTTTAAAGACTTGCTCGTTTTCGACTACAATCGTCAAGCTCAATCTGTCTGTCGGCTCGGGATTAGTATGCTCAATGTGGTATTCGTGGAGTTGTGAGTAAATCTCAATGATTCACTCTGTGTCAGAGTGGAAGCATGAAAACGAAGCGGGTTCAAGACAGCAACCTAAATTGGAGAATAGCAGTGCTGGGATGAAAGGATGAAAACGCCAATCATCCACTGGAACCACCCAACGAATTTTACTTCAACAAGCTAAGCATCGACAAGGAGTTTGTTGTGACCTAACATCTCTATGACCTGGTATACCCTTTGCAACGATTATCCGCTCATATCAGGTTTCTCCCAGTACGACTACACATTGTCATATCCCTTCTCGACATGAACCTGCGTCGGCATACCATTCCAACCATACAATGTGCCCGATCGAATACTGCGTCAACAACTCGTTCTCTTCCTATCGTGTGCGCGGAGACCAATCAACGGGCTGGATTATGCGCCTCTCCCGCAAAATCGACCGGTGTGAACGTTCTTACTTCAGACACGAGTATGAGTAAAAACCTGGAGCAAATACTGCGATGGATAATGATAAATTCTCGCCATATCATTGGTACGATTGGAGCGCAGCCCAACAACGGCGAAGCAGCGCAAGCAGATTCTCCAATGATACAAGCGACCACGCTTATCCGCGTCCTCTTTCCCTACATACTACCTGTACCTTCTCGCTACCCGCAACATACAAGCCCTTCCCTACATAAGATCACCACACGAGCACCCAGATCCCAAGAACAAATGTATACCCCCTATCTCCTAACCCTCCTCATCTCCTCCGCATCCTCCCTCCTCCTCCCCACCGTCCACAACCAAACCACACCCCTCCTCAACCCCACAGTCTACTGCAACCCCCGCGGCCTCCACGTCCCCCGCTACCAAGACTGCCTCGGAGCGATAGAACAATTCCCCTACTTCGGCTACGATGAGTATGATTATTTCCACACCGGTTCGCCCAATGATCCATACCAACTCCCCAAAGCGTGGAGTTTCGGTACGTGTCGGGTCGAGGTCGATATGCATTCGATCGGAACGGAAACGTACAATTGGGCCCGGCTGTATATCACGGCGTGGGAAGTGAGCTACTGGTGTTTGAAGAAGCCGAGGCTGCCGCTGTATGGGGGTGGTTGGGTGCTGGGAGGGCCGCGTGGGAAGATTCTGGTGGAGGCGGGGTATCACAGTGGCTGAAGGAGGGGGGGGGGGAGGGAGGGGGGAGGGGGCGATGGTGTGATGGTTGGTTGAAGATGGTTGTGGGTGGGCGGTTGAGCTCTTGGAAGGGGGAGGATGCTAGGTGGAGTGCATCTCTACCACAAACACTACCCTCTTTGGGAGGCCCATCGCCCTATAGGGTATGATTATGCTGGCCGCTTCGGTCCTTGTGGGATCCGCGGTGTTGCGGTTGTCGAATGTTGCGCTTCTCTTGGGATTTTTCGAAGTGGGAATTGAGTATAGAGTAGGGACCGACACAGGAGACGAGGAGCGTGACGCGGTGGACTGGTGAATGGGATGAGGATGGGATGAGGATGGGGTGGGTTGAAGACGGGGGCGGGATATGGGGTTGGGGTTATGCAGCGACGCAGATATCTCTCGCTTCTTGTGCGGAGAGATGATGGATCCTATGTTCCTGGCAAGGCACTCGTTTCAGGGTTTTCTCACCGAGGCCTAGGTGAGAGGATTGGCGAAGTTGCTAATGAGATGGATAGTCCGGCCGACAAGGGCAAAGCGGGGAGGCACCTTTTTGTTACGCTTACGAATGCTTGTTTTTCTTTCGTGGCATGTCATTAGGGTTGTTCAACCAAAGCTGGCCCCAAAGCCTTGCCTTCGCTGTGCGCACATATGATCGAGCCTCAAAGCTTAGATTTCTTCCCACCCTTGACTCCCGTCACGACTTCATCCGCGAGAAGGAAATCGGGATATTTGAACCCAGTCCCCGGATTCGCCCCGTGGGTACGCCAAGCCGCACCATCGACTGGAATTGATTTACTTTAGTAAACTTCCAGCTGAAATGTGGATTGTACTCACCAACAAGCGTCTGCCCATTGACATAATTCCCCGCGTCCGAAAACAGATATACAGTCGCGTCCGCAATCTCCTTCACAGTCCCCCACCGCCCCAACGGAATATTCTTCAACCCTTCCGCCACATCCTCGCTCTTCGCCAGCCTCTCCATCCCCTCCGTACCCCCAATCGGCCCCGGCGCAATAACATTCGACCGCACCCCCCTCGGCCCAAACTCTATCGCAACACTATTCGACATGGCATCCACGCCGGCTTTCGCGACGCTGACGTGGGTTTGGAGGGGCATGGTTGTGTAGTGGATTGTTGCTGAGATGAAGATTATGCGGCCGCCGGTGCCGGTTGGGGAGGGGGTTTTGCCGTCGGAGGCGTGGGTGTGGGCGGAGGTGGTCAGGTGGGGGAGGGTGGCTTTTAGGGTGTTGTAGGAGCCTAGGACGTCGATGTCTATGACGGATTTGAAGGCGTTGGGGC
>JAABUK010010091.1_pt1 | contig 12707 bp, 2 predicted proteins | sample 5559141 | NCBI WGS metagenome assembly JAABUK01 (sample SAMN10711869, study PRJNA513367) | rock metagenome | isolation source: Antarctica rocks | place: Antarctica: Victoria Land, Pudding Butte nord | collected 2016-01-03
TTTCTACTATTAATATTTCTCTTAATAATAGATATAACTGATTTCTAAATGAATAAATTTATTATTTTAGTTTTTTTTAGAATTAAAGCTTTAATCTCTTCTAAATAAATCTTAAATAATTAGAGAAAATTATAATATTAAGTCTTTCAATTTTTTGTAAGTAATTTCATAAAATCATACCGCAAATCACATCATAAACCACACCGCAAACCACACCGTAAATCACACTCCCACTCTAAATTTTCATTTACAATCTTCAATCATCTACAGCTCTCTCAATAAATTTTATAATCAGATTCTGAGTTAACTATTCTATAGTTCGTTCATTTCTCTACATTATAGCCTTCTCAGTATTTTCATAGCATTTTAATTAAGCGAGAAAATGAAAATATTAAATCTTTGAATTTTTTGATTCTGTGATTCCGGCTGCAGATGATTATGCCAAGCCGCACCCCATCAAAAATTTCAACTACTAATCTTCAACTACCTGCATCTCTCTCAATAATAGCTATAATTCATTTCTGAGTAGGTCATCTTATAGTCTATTCTTTTTGTTAAATTATAGCCTTCTCAGATTTATTAGAGTATTTAAATTGAGTGAGAAAATTGAAATATTAAATCTCTCAATTTTTTGATTCTGTGATTCCGGCTGCACATGATTGTGCCAAGCCGGATCCCGTCAAAAATTTCAATTGATAATCTTTAACTGCCTGCATCTCCCTCAATAATCGATATAATTCAATTCTGAGTACGCCATCTTATAGTCTATTTACTTTATTTAATTATGGTCTACTTAATATTATTCTAGCTTGTAAATTGAGAGAGAAAATTCAAATATAAATCTTCTTTATTATTAATTTTCTTGGATTGAGCTGCAGATGGTCCGTGCGAGCAGCTGCATCTCCCAAAAATTACTTACCTCATCAAATTTCTATCTTCTTTCTCTATATTAGAATAATTGTGAATTTCTGCTCGATCGTGGGAGAGAATAAGCTGTATATACTGTGAAATTTTCATTTAATTCAGATTATTAAAAAAAAAGGAAGTCTGCCTTTAAAAAGAATGGTAGTCTGCCCCCATTCCACATCGTACGCCCAGACTGAGATATCTCAGTATGGGAAAAGAATGGTAGTCTGTCCTCACTGCTTCAAAGTCTTTATGATAGTCTCACTACTAATAAAATAACTTTGAATTAAAGCAGACACGCTCACTCTTTCTCTATTACGTATATACGTTTTTATACTTCCGCAGAATCTTTATACACATTTAATTAATATATTTACACGCCCGACTCTAATTAGAACTTAGTAAGATATTTGCTTCGCATATTATAATAGAATTAGATTAGAATCTATTATATATTAACGTCTAATTAATGACGAAGTTTAATTATAAACGCGTTATAACGGAAAAGTAATAGAGAATAATATTATATATATTAGAGTGTCTGAAGAGACTGCTAAATAACGCGATCTATCTCGTGTGAGTTATACAGAGATTTATTCACGTGCCCGACTTTTTAATATTTAAAGAATAGTCATTTAATCTCAGACTTATAAATTAGAGCAGAATAATTTATTAAATAATAATAATAATAATGAATTTATAGAGCAGCTCCGACTTAATAATACGCATATTCTCATAATAATATAATATCTTAATCTAATTTCCGTACTTCTTCGCGTTATTATAATATCAGAGCGATATTATATTATATACTTAATTAATAGATCTCTTTAGTTAATTTTCACTCGCGCGAGTTATCACATCACTTCATCACTTCGTCAGTCAGTAATATATACCGGAAATAATTATAATATAATCTGATTTTATTGTCTCATTATTAAAAGACACGCTATTTTACATAATATTTTCTTCTCATCTAATCTTTAGAAATTGAGAAATATTTATATTCACATACTAGAAGATGATTAAATCTCTCGATCGCGCAAACTTAGTATAGTAAAAGTAGAAAATTAATCGCGAATTATGATCGGATTATATAATTATATAAAGAAGATAATAATTTAGATTCTAACACACTAATTATTATATTAGCGAGTATAATATTGTTCGCAGTTAGTCTTAGTTAAGCTTATTATTAATTTCCTAATAATAATATTTATATATTTGAAACTCATTCTTCATTAGTAATTTAATATTAATCTTATACTTATCTCTCACACGAATTCTATTAAAGATTCAGATAAATAGTCCGCTTATATTAAGACTGCTAATACACACTCACTCTAATCACACTATCGCGCTATTAATTATCTCCGTTATTAATTATTCCGCGTTCGCATTAGTTATCGCTATCATACTTAACTAATTAACGAGCTGAGCGATATAAATATTCAGACTATTATTCATAATAACTAACTGATTCACCTAATAAAATCACACGTATTATTTCAAATCCATTTTTAGTGTGTGCAGATTATTATAATATTAATATAGAATTCTTATTTAACACTTTAACTCCCGATATTTTAGACTCTTTGATTATAAATTATAATGATTATTTAGAGCTTTCAGATACTTATAATATATATATTATAGATTTCTCTTCTTAATCAGATTTATTAGCAGAAGCTATTAAATAATATTAATATATATCGCGTTTATTATTATGCCCGCCTCTAATTAATTAGTCTGATATAAATGATTATGAAATATTACTGAGATATTCTCGCAGTCACACGATCTACTCATCTTATTAATTAGTATCACTTAACTCCGCACTCTTTAATTATAAATGATTTATCTTAATCTCTTATTATTTAGCTTCTTAAGCTTATTATCTATAATATATAAATTTCAGTTCTCTCACGCAATAGTATTCTCAGAATTTAAAGTGAAATAATTTAAGTTCTTTATTATAGTCGCGTTATTCGCATCTCTATTATTATTTATAGTCGCCTCTCTCTTATTATTCATCTTCATCTCTTTCTTATTATTTATTTTCGCCTCTATCTTAATATTCATTTCCGCCTCTTCTCTATTATTAATCACGTTCTCTTTATTACAGTTAATCGCGTTCTCTCTATTACAATTAATCGCGATCTCTTCATTATTATTAATCTTTATATCTATCTTTATTAATACCGCGAATATTATATTATTCTCATCTTTAGTAATTTAATTCTTTAATTCTTTAATCTTCTCGCTGTTTCTATTTGTTATAATTAATCTCAGTTATTTTATTATATTTTAAAGGCGCTAATAACTGTTTTATATCATCTTAATTATCGCGATTAATGCATAAATAATAATTAATATGATATTATTATTTATTTCGTACTTATAATACTTTATCACAGATAAGATTAATTTCTGTAATAGCTTTCTAATCTCATTATTTTAAAGTAGATATAAAGTCTTCTAATCTCTAATACTAATATAATATAAGATGTCTCACTCATTTATATCTTAATATAGTCTGCGATTTTAAATCTAAATTAGCAACTTAATAATTTAAGTTAAGAGGAAATAATCGATAACGATAATAATAATTTCTAGATAATATTCTTCTATTTTAGTCAGTATTTTCTGTTAGATTACGTAAGTTTACTAATCTTAAATATGCTCAATTTCTTAATTCTTTCACTATTAATTAAGATTAAATACTCTGCGAATAATCATTTACTGCGAACTATTTAAAGTGTCTCTAATCTAATTTTTATTCTTAAATCTTTCTCGCTATATTGTTTTATATTTAAGTAAACTTCACGTCTTTATAATTATTATATCAAAAGACTTTAATTTCAGACTGACGTATTTATAATAGATTATTATTGTAGTTAATTAATTCTTCGAAGTTAACTAACTTATAATATAATTATAAATTAGAGTTCGCAGTATATTCACGCACATTCTAACTCATATCTGAGTTAAGATGTAATTAATAGTAATAAGAAATATTAGCGCGTTTAAATTTACAATAAAATATATATTCTTTAATTTATAATCGCGAAGAGTATATCGCGCTATTTTAAAGATAATATAATAAATAAGATTTAATTTTTAATGTAAGTTTAATTAATAAGAAGAGTTTAATTATAAAGAGAGATTTGAACTTAAATAATATTAAAGAAGAGTTTAATAAATAATAGTAAGAAGTAAAGTATAAGAAGTATTTATATAAGAAATGTTTATTAAAGAGATAAAGTATGATAAGTATATATTAAAGCAGTAATAAATAATTTGATATTATACTTAAAAAGTATTTAACTGATAATACTTAAGAGATGGTTAATTAATAAGAGAGATATGAACTCAGATTATATTAATAAAGAGTATATTAAATCGCGAAAATAAAAGATGTGTTTTTAAATACAGCGAAGATTAATACTATAATAAATAGTGAGCGGACTAATATTTTAAAATATAATAAATAGACTAATATTTTTAACGTATATTAAAGAGATAAATATATTTATAATGAGAGTTAAGCAAATTAAAGATACACTTTAAAGTGCCGGAGAATTAAATAAAGAAAGTTAATAAATAAAGATTTCTAAATAGATGAGAATATCAAAGATAAATTAGATTAAATATAAATATATAAGTGAGAGCTAATTAAAGATATAATCTTAATTAATATTATTATACTAACTATTTACAACTTTATATATTCATAACTCTACTATTTCTACATTATTATAAATGAGATTCTTATCTTCTTCTTCTTTATTCATCTCTTTTTCATCTACTTCTTCTTTATCTTCTTTTTCTTCTTCTTCTTCATCTTCTATCTCTTCTATAATCTATTTTGATTTTTAATCTATATTTATTCATCTTTCGCGACTATTTATTTGATATTAATTAACTTTTAACTTCTTATCTTTATTCACTTATCTTCTTTACACTTTTCTCATCTTATTAATATAGTTAGCGCTCTCTTATAATTCTTTTTAATTCTTTATTCTTTTTAATAATTAAGATTAATAAGAATCTTATTTATCGCCCGTTCTTTTTAACTTCTTTTAAGACTGATGAAATTCTGTTTTTTTAACTTAATCTCAACTCACTTTCTAAGTTATAACTTATTATTATATTACTCAGATATTATAAAGAGTAAAGATAGATCTTCTTATTTTACTTTTATCTCAGTAACTTTTTAAGCTAATTAATTATAGATAGTCTCTAGTAATATAAGTCTTTTTATTAACGTTATTAAGATTATATAACTTCTTTAATTAATATTAAATCTTATAATAAATAGTAATGATATTAAAGAAGAATTTAATAACACTCTTTAAGATGAGTTTAATAAGATAAATTTATTAATTAGATTTATTGCGAAGAAGCTTATTATTCTCATTACTAAAGATTTAGTTCTCTCTTTCTCAGATCTAATTTTAATCGCTCAGTAATCTAACACTTATCTATTATTATCTAAAGCATCTACAATAAATATTTCAACTTTATCAGTCGCGTCTTAAATAAATTCGCTCTTATAGTTATTAGCTTAAGAGAATTCAAATTCGCGACTATTTACTAAGTAGAATTAATATTCTCCGTTATTTATTGCGAAGAATTCAAATTTACTATTATCTGATTAAAAGACTTCTAATTCATAACTATTTACTTAAATAAATATCGTTAAGTCTTTACTTTAGTAATTCATTAAAAAGAAGATGAATTTACAGCTCTCTATTAAGATAAATATAAATCCACGATTATTTACTTTAAAGAATATATATTCACAGTTATCTACTTTAAAGAATATAAATTCGAAGTCGCTCACTTAATTAAATATGAATTCACAACTGTTTACTTTAAAGAATATATATTCACAACTATTTACTTTAAAGAATATAAATCTAAAGTCGCTTATTTAATTAAATATATATTCACAGCTATCTACTTTAAAAAACGTGAATTTAAAGTCGCTTACTTAATTAAATATAAATTTTCAATTGTTTATTTAAACAGACTTTCTAAAATTATTGCGTGATTATTCTGCGATTAATTTATATAGCTTCTTTATAATTATTAATACACTAATCCGCAGAATATTTATAACTTCTTATGCGCTAATAAATAATAAACGTCAGCGCGATTTAGCGCAGATTAAAGATAATAACGTGATTAAGCTAAGCTTATCAATCTCATATCAGTAAGCTTAAAGACGCGCCGTAAATTAAACTACTTAATCTCTAACTATTTTAGACACAAATTATAGTTAGACGATAAGAGAATTAAAGTTAAGATATATAAATATTATATTTAATAGCGCGCAGATTTATAAAAGAGAAGTGAGAAGAGAAAAGTAGATTAAGACTGAGATAAATAAGATTATAGATATTAATGATTGATCGATAACGACATTATTACTCACGATAGTACTATCGCTCATAATAGCGTTACCGCTTATAATAGTACTACCGCTCGTAATAACGTATATAAATAGCGGCGAGTTTAAAGCATAGTAAATATTATCTAATCTTAAGCATATTATCAAATTATATATCTGCTATAATTCTATATAATATTAGTCTCTCTTTATGTTTAACTTTAATTTTAAACACTTCTTATTTAATCTCTTTAATAACTGTCTTCTATATATAAAGCTCACGCATTTTCATCTTTAATTTAGTTAATTCGTTTCTGAGAGTGTATATCTAAATAATTATAATGTGAGAAAGATTAGAATAAAGAATCTAAAGATAAAGAAGTTATATTATCATTTTCCCGCGGAGTTTAATATAAAAGAAATATTACGTGCTGAACGTAATCTACTAAATCACGCGCGTAAGATCGCGATCATAATCAATATAATAAATGAGAATAATATTATAATTAATACGCGTGACGCGGACTTCTATTATATCTGATTTAAAGAATTGCAGTTACTTATAAATAAGAAAGACTGAGATGTTAAACTCTTTAAAAAGCGGCTTAATAATAAAAGGCCCGTATTAAACGCGCTAATATGATTTCTTCGCAATTACTATATTATATAGCTTTTATTAGAATATTTATGCGATCTTATCTTTTAATTTAAAGACGCGCAGATATTAATAAAGATAATTAATTAGATTGTTTATTAAATAAGAAATTAGATGCGAGATAAAATTAATATTTAAATGAAAAGATAGATATGATGATAGATATATAAGTGAGCGGAAGAAGAGAGAGCGAAGAGAATTAAGAAGAGAGTGATAAACAAGATAATAAATAAGATAACAAATAAGATTGTTAAGTAATATAATTAGATAATAAACGCGGAAACAGATGAGTAATTAATAAAGAAGATGAATGAAATGAACAATTTCGTTAAGACGTGATAATTTATATAGAAGAAGAATCTGATAAGTGAAAGTAATATTATAGCGATAGAATCTTAAAATTATTTAGATAGTTTCATGATTATTAGTATTATAATAAGCTGAGCGGTAGAGAATTTAGAGAGAAGTGAGATTATAATTACGCGATTAATAATTATTTACAGAAATTTAGCTACTTTATAACACGCGCTACTTTCTTATATTAAATATAATAGTCAGATAACGAAATGTTTAATTAAATTAAATAAAATAATAAAAACTATAAAATAAAATCTAAATTATAATTTTTATAAATATTAGATATTATCACACAATATATTATTAGAGCGCGATATATAATTAGAAGTAAGAGTATAATGCGCGATAAGAGTGTAATATATAATTTAAACGCGATATATAATTTAAATATAATATATAATCTAAACGCAGTATATAATCTAAACATGATAAGAATAAAATAAAATTTTTAAAATTAAAGATAAAGTCGGCGGACTTCACTACTTTATTATATTTATAAATGATATTTCAGTCTCTCATATTCTTATTAATTAGTTTATTTCTCTCTCTTATTATTACACTTTCTATTTTATTTACTTATCTTATTATACTTCTAACTAATCTTTAGCTCTTCAACTCTTTATTATATACTATTAATCATATTTAAATCTTTTTAGTTTTACAACTTCTCTTAATCTTTATTTTTACACACATTAACTTACTATCTATTATATTTAACGCGATAATATATTATTCGCAAATAGATTAAATCAGTAAGACAGATGAGCTGAAGATATTACATCGATTAATTAAAGATTAGAGACGCGTGAGATTTAAAATATTAAGAATATGAGCTTAAATTCATTAATTAGAATATTAAATCTGATAAGAGTAATAAGATCTATTATAATTACGCGGAAATAATTAATGTAGAAGATTGATCAATCTATTATATCTAATATAATTAGTAAGAGAAGAAGATCAATCACTAAAGACTTATCTCTTAAAGATGAGAATAGATCGCGAGATCACAGAAGAAATCGCGCGATCTTATCTAACCCGCCCGATCTTATCATGATAATCTTAAGCGCAGTTAATAAGCGCGTGAGATTATCTACTAAATATATATTAAGTAATTTTAATAATTAATGCGGACTAAAATAAAGAAATAGCGCGATATTAATAGATTTTTCTTATTTAGATGCAGTTATATTAATAAATATATTTCTCTTATTTAGAGCTTCTATTAAATTTATCGCGAATATTAACGCATGATTATAGACAATATATTAACTGATTAATAATCATAATCTTAAAAAGAAGAAGAATGAGTTAGATTAGAAGAAGAGTAGTCTCGCGGGTAAGAATAATTAGATCCCGCACGTTTTATCTTATTACATATCTATTAAAATACTGAGAGTGAATCTTATATCGCGATAAATTATAATTATATATATTAATAATAACGAAGCTCTCATCCTTATTATATTCGCGATTAATAAGCGATATTATCTTATTACGCTCACAAATAATTATATTTAAATAATGCGCGTGAATATTATATTTCTGAGAATCTAACTTAAATAAGATCTATTAGAATTGATGAAGATTAATCACTGAATTTCGTAGATTGATTCTCATTCTATATAAATCTATATCTTTAATTAGATGAAGAAAATGCTGATGAGACATACGAAGCTTAAAACATGAGCGGATATTATAGAGTTATCAGATTCTAAAATAAGTATGAATTCAGAATCTCTTAATAGAATATATAACGCGCTTAAGAATTTATTCCGCGATTTATAAAAGATTATTACTTAAAATATAATACTGTACTTCTTAATAAATCAGATATTATAACTAACAAATATATAAGTGCGCACTCAGAATAATATGATAATAACGCGGGCGAAACTAAACGCGATATTAGCTGAGATGATTAATTTATAAGTTCGTGAGTAAATTGTGCGATTAAAATAGGCGTATTATAATATAATCAATTTAATTAAGCGATAATATCTAACATGAACCGCCCGTTATTTAATTAATCATGTGTAATTAGAGATAGATAAGAGTTTAAGAGCGATAATAAGAAAGTAAATTAAATAGTAAATTTACGGACTAAATTCGATTATATAATATTAGAGTAAGTTAAGATCTGATTTAAACAATTCTCTCATAATTCTTTAATTACTTATCTGTGAAATCGCGAATTAATTAGATAGAATTCTGTAATAAATTCTTCTTAATAACTTATTTAACACAGACCGATTTTCTTCTTTCTTATTAGTCTGCGTAAATAGCTTCTTCTTTATATACTTATTTATTAAATTCTATTGAACGGGATAATAAGAGTTAATTATAAAATATTGCGGGCGTGAGATCTGAATCTGATAAAGACGCAGCTTATTAATTAAGTAAATCTATAGAACACGCTTATAAATTTTAGTTAGCTTAATAAAATTATGTGTTTAATATCTTTTAAGAATTGCGCGTGTAATAAAAGATAGAGATGAATATAATATTAAATTACGGGCTGATTAATATAAAAGATCTTAAAATGCGATATTATATCGCGGTATAATTAGAAGACATGTCTAATTATTAGATACGCAAATCATTGTTTTATATTATAAAGAAGAAAGGAAAGAAAATATTAGATTAGAATTAATTATTCTAAATATAATACTCACGAGAATATTTCATCTTTATTTATAATATTAAAATATTAGAATTAAGTAGATGTCTTATCTTTTAAAGTCACGCTGAAATATAAAGATAAGAAGAATATTATATTACTGTTAGATATGTCTAAGATATTAGAATAGATACGGCGCGGAAAAGTTAAATATATCTAAGATATTAAAATAAATATAACACAGAAGAGTTAAGTATTTTAAACTGACTTTTTCTAATATTTAATATTAATCTTAATTACTTCGCTATTTTTTAGAAAGATATAATAATAGAGTGATCTACATTCTAATATTAAATATTAAGAGTAGAAGAGAATATCTAACCCGTTATCTTTAGTCTGTTACTAAATACGTGAATGAGAAGATGTGATAGACTAACTGTAATAAAGAAATAAATGATTAGAAATAACGCGTGTGTTATAAATGATAAGATGAATAAATGAGAAAGATGCGGGCGTTACTGAAGAGGGTGTGAATAGATTAAGCTGTTAAGAGTATCACTTATAAACGTGTGAGTAAAGAGATAGAATATTAATATTACTAATCAACATCTTCTCACGCTAAATATAATTAGATATAAATATGAATTTAACGCAGAAAGATATATATCATAATATAAGAGATTATTTCTGCGTTTAGCTAAATTTAATCTACTTTTTCTTCTCATCTAAATAAAGAGAAGTATTATATAAGTAATAATAAGTATGTTATAAGATTAAGCTATTAAGAGTGATAATGAGTATATTATAAGATTGAGCTGTTGAGAATATTACTCATAAACGCGTGAGTAAAAAGACGGGACGTCGACGTTACTAGTCGATATCTTCTTATATTAAACGCGGTTAGATGTGAATAAAAATTAAGTTTGTGAATATATTTACACTTCTGTTCTTAGTTAAAGTCAATTCATTTTTAATGAAAGTGTATATGAAAGAAAGAAAGTAAGATTTATTATTAACTGACGTGAAATAGATTATAAGATTGAGAATACTATAAATAAGCGGAATAATATCGGAAAATTATAAGACTGATATTAACAAGCTTTAATTTTCGCGGGAGATAGTTAATTTAGTATTAGTATTAAGAATAACAGAAATATAATAATAATTCAATATGATTTAGATAATAAAAATAACGGGAATGCGATAATAATTTAATAAGACTTAATAGAAGAGTAGAAGTATGATAATAATTTAATGCGGTCTAGATAATAGAAATAATAGAGATGCGATAATAATTTAATGCGGCTTAATAAGAGAGTAGGAATGTGATAATAATTTAATGCGGTCTAAATAATAGAAATAACGAGAATGCGATAATAATTCAATGCGACTTAATAGAAGAGCAGGAATATAATAATAATTTAATGCGATCTAGATAATAGAAATAACGGGAATGCGATAATAATTTAATAAGACTTAGTGAGAGAGCAGAAATATAATAATAATTTAATATAGTCTAGATAATAGAAATAACGGAGATGCGATAATAATTTAATGCGATTTAATGAGAGAGCAGAGGTGTGATAATAATTTAATGCGATCTAAATAGTAGAAATAACGGGAATATGATAATAATTTAATGCGATTTAGTAGAAGAGTAGAAGTGTGATAATAATTTAATGCGGTCTAAATAGTAAAAATAACGAGGATGCGACAATAATTTAATGAGGCTTAGTAAGAAAGCAGAGGTGTGATAATAATTTAATGCGGTCTAAATAATAGAAATGACGGGAATGTGATAATAATTCAATGCGGCTTAATAAGAGAGCAGAGATATGATAAAAATTCAATGCGGTCTAAATAATAAAAGTGATGAGAATATGATAATAATTTAATGCGGCTTAATAAGAAAGCAGAGATATAATAATAATTTAATAAGGTTTAGTGAGAAAAATAGGGGTGTGATAATAATTTAATGAGGTTTAATGACTGAGTATGAGAGATTGACAAAAAACTATATTAAATCTGTAAATATTAAGAATAATAATACTTTCCTTACTGCAACTCTAATAATTATAGATAACATCTTATAAATGGGTGTAATAGATTCGCAGATATTAATATATTCTACATACAAAGTACATCTTCAATATTCTCACGCGAAGACTATTCAAACTCTATCTGAAGCTCATTATAATACTCTAATTTTAAAGCGGGATTTATATATTAATTTATATAATTTAGAATAATATATAGACTTTATATATTTAAAATATATAAATTTTTAAATTATAAATAGTTAAAGTTATATAAAGTTATTAAATAATAATTAACTTATTTATAAAATAATATTTTTATAATTATATTATATAATTAATAGTTTATAATTTATTTAAAGTTAAAATAATATTTTTAATAAATATATTTCTTATATTTATTTTATATAATATAGATATAATAATTTAATTAAACTTTAATTTTTATTAAGTAAAGCTTCTACTTACTTATTCTAAATATATAAGATGATTCATTTATCATTGCGTATCTTCCGCGTTTAATAAGAGAGCTCTTCTTTTATAAGTAATTATTATTTAACTTTTATTCTAATTTATTTAATCTTAAAAGAGCTGTTTAATTTCTTTATTAATTAAACTTAAAGATATAATATAAATGTTTTATACTTATATATATAATATAACTCATCTATATTAAATACTTTTATAATATATCTAAAATAATAAATACTTATAACTCTATTATATTTAATATTTCTT
>JAABUK010010092.1_pt1 | contig 12706 bp, 10 predicted proteins | sample 5559141 | NCBI WGS metagenome assembly JAABUK01 (sample SAMN10711869, study PRJNA513367) | rock metagenome | isolation source: Antarctica rocks | place: Antarctica: Victoria Land, Pudding Butte nord | collected 2016-01-03
GATTTTGCCGGCGTCGCACATCGCTTTAGCGACCGGACGGCGCTTTATCAGCCCGCTTTGCTTGAGAAAAAGATCCATTCGCATACGCTTCAGTTTATGCGACGCCAACCCGGCGCATCCACGCCAGTGGATCGACGCAAACCTGTCTTTCGTAGCGCACCTGTGACCGTGCAAAGCGAACGCATAGCGTGCGCGTCCTATTTATGAAATAATCAAGGGCATCTTCCCCGTTAGCCGCCCTTTCCCCTTATGAGTACTCGAACACGCTTTCTGTTGCCCTTGTTGTTCTCCCTTCCCTTCTGCGCGACGGCGATTGTTGTTCCGGCGCGCGCTTTTGTTCCGGCTCCGCTGTTTAGCAATTCGCAGTTATCGCTGCGCGTTTTGCCAAACGGCGTGCGCTCGATTGTCAAAGAAGCGCCCGGCTCGGGAATTGTCGCCGTGCAGGTGTGGGTGCGGGCGGGAAGCCGCCACGAGTTCGCCGATCAAAGTGGCGCGGCGCATCTGCTGGGCGTCGCGTGCTTGAAAGCCTCGAGCGGCTACTCGCGGCAAAGCGGCGGCGCTGCAACGGCGATTCAAGCGCTGGGCGGCACGGCGTTTTCGCAAACTTCGCGCGACGCGACCAACTTCAGCGCCACAGTTGCCAAATCGTCCGCCGACAAAGCGATGCGCATTTTAGCCGACGCCGTGCTGCATCCCGATCTTTCAGAAGCCGCTTTGAATGCCGACAAAGACGCGGCGCGCGGCGACATCCAGGCGCGCGACAGCGATGCGCTCCTGGTTTCTTCCGATTTGTCTTATGCCGCCGCCTTTGCCACGCACCCTTATCGCCGCTCGCCGTTGGGACAAATCGCCGGCATCGACGCTCTAACCCAAACACGATTGCGGGCGTTTCAGCAGGAGCGCTACACCGGCGCCAACATCAGTGTGGTTGTCGTTGGCGATATTTCCGCGACTCGCGCGCACGAACTCATCGCGCAAAGTTTCGCGTCCGCGCCGCGCGCCCAGCCCGGTGCGCGCACGCAGTTCGGCGCTCCCGAAGCCGCGCCGCTCAAGCCGCGCACGATTCGCCGCCTGGGAAGCGTTGTGCGCCCGACCGTGGCGCTGTCATTTCGCGCGCCCGGCCTGGACACGCCCGATGATGTCGTGGCGATGGACGTGCTGACCGCGCACTGGCAGGAAGGCCGCGACGCCGTGTTGCGACGTGCTTTGTTGGGCGCAACGCCCGACACGTCCGACGAGAACGTTGACGACGAATCGAGTACTCGAAGTGGTGCCGGCGCGCCTTCCAACCCGCCGATTGCGCTGGGTTTGGACATCGCGTTTTTGACACAGCGTGACCCCAGCCTGATCACGTTTTCTCTGGTCGCCGACCAAAGCAACGCAGTGCATGCCGTCTCGACGACTTTCGCCGAAATCGCGCGCGTGCGAGCCAATGGCATCACGGCGGCGCAACTCGAACGCGCCAAGCGTGTCTTGCGCCGCCAATACGTCGCGCAGGACGAAACCGCCGCAGGACAAGCCGGTGCGCTGGGTTTTTACGACATGATCGGCTCTTATGAATTTGCAGCGCAGTACCTTGACCGCATCAATCGCGTTTCGATTGTCGACATTAAACGCGTTGCCACGCGCTATCTGGTGCCGTCATCCGCCGTCGCCATTCTGATTGTGCCGGAACCGACGCCGCAAACGCCGCTCAATGATCCAGACGATGGCGGAGTGTCGGTTTAATGAAATTTCTTTCCCTTTCTGCAGCTTTATGCGGTCTGCTTTTTTCCTCAATCGCCGCGCAATCGAGTACTCGAACGCGCGGCGTGACGACGCTTTCAATTGTTTCGCACGCTCAAACCTCGGCGACAATTTCGTCCGTTGCGGCGCGGCGCGTTGTGCTGCAAAACGGCTTGACGCTGGTGACGCAAATCGACCGCACCAGCCCGCGCGTGGCGATTTCGCTGCTGGTGCGCGCCGGAGCCACTGACGAAACCTCGCAAAACGCCGGTTGGCGTCGCCTCCTGGCCGAAGCGATGTTGCGCGCCACACAAAGCGGCGGCAACTCGGTGACAATTGCAGCGCGCAATCGCCAGTTGGAAGACCTTGGCGGGCGTTTGGGCGCCAGCGTCAGCGACGACGCGATTGAGTTTTGGGCGACCGGCGAAAGCCAGAACGCCAACGACCTGCTCGATTTGTTGTTGCAAACGGTGCGCTCGCCGCGCCTCTCGGAGGCCGATGTGCAAGCGGCGCGACAATCGTTGACGGCGCGGCGAACCGCCAACGCCGACGAAGTGACGACCTTGGCGACGGGCGCGCTGGCCGGGCAGTTGTTCCGCGATGCACAAGGCCAGCCTTTGGCTTACGGGCTGCCTTTGCTGGGCACAGATGCTTCGCTGAGCAGCTTATCGAGTACTCGATTGCGCGATTTGCAGAAGCAGTTCTTCGTGCCGTCGCGTTTCACAGTTGGCGCGACCGGCGACCTGGACGAAGTCAATCTGCGCTCGCATCTGGCGGCTTTGGGCGTTCCCGCGACACCGAATGCCACCCAGAATGCGGCGTTCAACGCACCGCCGCTTTTCGCGCCGCGAACGGCATCCGAACCGATTGTCATTGCGCAAACTTCGCTGATTCCGGGCGATTGGGTTTTTCTGTCTTATCGCCTGCCCGCTGCAGATGACGCCGACGCGCCCGCGCTTTCGGTTCTGGCCGCCGCTTTGGGTTCCGCGCCACAATCGCGCTTATCGAAGCGATTGTTGACGCCGGTCCAAACCACCGCAAACATCGAAAGCGCGCCCAAATCCCCAACGCAGCCTCCGCTTCCACGCAACGCACAACCTCCGGCGCAGCAGGCTTCCGCGGCTTTGACGCCGCGTCGCTACGGCGGCGATTTAACCTTGTTCGCGCTCACAGGCGCATCGAACGCGGAACAATTGCGCCAGGCGATGCGCGACGAAGTTCATCGTTTAAGCGCCACGCCATTGAGCGCAGCCGAATTGGAAGCGGCGCGCCGGTTTGCGGTTGGCGATTGGGCTTTGGGCGGCGAGAACCTGCGCGACCGCGCTTTTCGCCTGGCTTCGGATGAGGCTTTGGGCATAGCGCAGGGAAGCAACTGGACAAGCCGCCTGCAAAACGTTTCCGCCGGTGATGTGCAGCGCGTCGCTCAGAAATACCTGGCCAACGAAGCGACCGTCATCGTGCGCGCGACAAGCTGAAGATGTGCTAAAAAGTGCGGCGCAAAAGCTGAATTCGAGTACTCGATCTGTCTTCAGGCTCGCTGTTTCTGGAAAATCAGGTGCAACGGTGCGGAGCGGCAAAGCAGCGATTTATGATTGAAAGCGTGCGCGAAATCTGGAGTTATCGGGCTTTGATCGGCGAACTCGTGCGCCGCGATTTGAAATTGCGTTACAAGAACTCGGTGGGCGGCATCTTGTGGAGTTTGCTCAACCCGCTGATGCAGATTTTCGCCATCACGGTTTTGTTGCGCTTTATTGCCAGCCGGCCTATTGCCAATGGTTCGGCCTATCTTTTCATTCTGTTTTTGTGGAACTTTTTTGCGACGTGCGTGCTCGATTGTTGCACTTCGATCTTAAGCAACGCTCCATTGGTGCGCAAAGTTTATTTTCCGCGCGCGATTTTGCCGATCACGACGCTGTTGGCCAGCCTCTTTCACTTTGGCATCGCTTTTGTTTTCACCATCATCTATTTCTTCGCGCTGGGCACTTATCCGCAGCATTTGCACGGATCGTTTCTTTTCGTCGTGCCGGCGGTTTTCTTTTTGTCGCTGCTGGCGTTGGGAATCGGTTTCATCGTCGCTTATCTCAATGTGTTTTATGAAGATGTGCGCTTCATCGTCACGATGATCATTCAACTCTTCATTTACACGCTACCGATTTTTTACACCGTCGAACAAGTGCTGGGAAAAGGGAATCGCACCCTCAACCTGTATTTGCTGAACCCGGTTGCGACCTTCATGGTGACATATCAGCGCGCTTTGCTGGGGCCGCCGGTTGTTTACGCGCCGGATGGCCGAACACGTTTGTCATCGGTCGGCATTCCCTGGAACCATTTGCTTTTGTCGGCGGCGGTCAGCGTTGCGGTTCTGATTTTGGGCTTCTACTGTTTTGAACGTCACAAATCCGAAATGGCCGAACGCTTGTAATTTCTCCGCCGGTTTTTGTTCCCTTCCGGTTACTTTCTTCGCGCGCTGGCACGGCAGTTACGCCTATAGGCCAATGGTTCTGTAAAGCCTTTGTAAGTCTGTGTAATGTTTTGTAATGTTTTGTCAAGCTTTGTTAATCCGTGTGATTTCGCGCAATGGCGCACGTTAAGCGCGTTGCGAACTCTTCTTCCATGAGCATCGAGTACTCGATTGAAGTCGAACATCTGACCAAGAAGTTTCGCGTGGTGCATCGTGAAAGCAGCTTGAAGTCGGCGGCGCTGGGGCGTTTGCGATTGCGTCGCCCGCGCGTCGAAGAGTTCACCGCTTTGAGCGACATCTCGTTCCTCGTTCCCAAAGGCCAGACCATCGGCGTTATCGGCAGCAACGGTTCGGGGAAAAGCACTTTGCTCGCGCTCTTGACGCGGATTTACAACCCGACGGCGGGACGTATTCAAGTGCGAGGTCGTGTCGCAGCGATGCTGGAATTGGGAGCCGGTTTTCATCCCGAATTTACGGGCGTGGAAAACATTCTTCTCAATGGCGCCATTCTGGGCATTCCGCGCAGCGAAATGGAAGCGCAACTGCCGGACATCATCGAATTCGCGGATATTGGCGATTTCGTCGATACCAAAGTGAAGCATTATTCTTCGGGAATGCTGACGCGCCTGGGTTTTTCGGTCGCGGCGCATTCCAACCCGGACGTGATGTTGATCGATGAAGTGCTGGCTGTGGGCGATGCCAATTTCCGTCAGAAATGCTATGCCCGATTGGATAAGTTCAAAACGCACGGCGTGACGATTTTAGTTGTTTCTCACAATGCCGATGACATTAGACGCGTTTGTGACCGCGTGTTGTGGCTCGATAACCACATTGTTAAAGCCGATGGTACAGTCGAAGATGTAATGGTTCAATATAGCGCCCTCAACGACACCGCGACGGTTCCGTAACGGTCTCTCGTAAGGCAGTAGGCTCCCATGAAACCGATCTTTTTACACTCGCAGTTCCGCGCCGGAAGCACATATTTCTGGAACAAATTTCGCCTGACCGGTCAGTACTATTGCTATTACGAGCCGTTCAACGAGATCTTAGAAGATTCGCTGAATGGCCTGGATCCGCATTGCGGCAAAGTGTTCGCGCAAAACATGCGTCATCCCGAAGTCGCGGTCGACTACTTCGATGAATATCCCCGCGCTGAGAACGGCACCGTCCCACTCTACAAAAAAGAATTCGCGTATGGCCGCCTTCCCGACAACGAAGGGGCGGACGACGAACTCAAGGCTTACCTGGATTGTCTGCTTGACCATGCCGGTCGCTCCGGTCGTCGCCCCTTTTTCGGGTTTTGCCGTTCGTCCTACTTGCAGGACTGGATGAAACAGCATTACGATTCCGACAACTTCTTTCTTTTGCGCCAGCCGCGCAACCAATGGGAATCGTATTTATCCTTTGAAAACAACTATTTTCTGGCCACCAATTTATTGATGGTCGCCAAGAACAAAACTTGTTCGATTTTGCAGCCCCTGCAGAACGTGGTTTATCTTCCCGAGTACTCGAACGGCAGCGTTGCAACCGAAGTCAAGTTTTATCGCCACACGATAAAGCCGCTGCTGGGTTTAGAACGCGAATACTTCGTTTTCTACTACCTTTGGCTGACATCTTTCCTGGAAGGTTTGCAACACTGCCGCCTCATTTTCGATGTTGATGCTTTGTCGCTCTCCCACGAACTGCGCCGCAACTGCGAAACACGTTTGTCCGACATGAGCATCGACCTCGACTTTTCCGATTGTCGCAGCCCACAATACACCCAAACACTTCTGGCCAGCGAGCAAATGCAAGAGATCGAAAACGATGTCGAGCTTTTGGTCAGCGCGTCTTTCCCCGACAAAATCGCAGCCATTGCGGAAGCCGCAAAAGCCGCGCAAAACATTCTGCTGCCCTCGCATTTGCAACTACTGGAGCGTTTGCAGTTTTTGTCAGACAGCACGAGTACTCAATCGCAGGAAGAAACCTTGCGTGCGTTGCCGCAAAAAGACTTTTTCAGCCGCGAAGAATTTCGGGCAGGTGTGCTGGAATCGCTTTTCCAGTACTCGCAGGAAGCGGCCACCTTGCGCCAACAAAATCGGCAATATTCGCAATGGATCGCCGAGCCTTTGACGAAGAAAGTTTTCTACAGATTGCGCTTCCTTTATGAGAAATTGGAAGTATCCGGCACTCTGCTTTCCCGTTTTCAATAAGTTCGGTGCGACGGACTGTCATGCGAAAGGGGCGATAGAACCGCCCACTGCATCCAGTATCCACGCTGGACATCAACCGCCACTTCTCGTTCTACAAGAGGCAGAAACAGGCATACCGCGACGTCGTTTGGGTCGCGGTATTTGTCGTTTCATGTTCTGGATGAGTCTGGCGAGGCGATGCTGTAAATCCAAGTCATGTTGCTATGTGACGGCAGAACCTGATACCTTGTGACATGCCGCCACACGTCCTGCGTACTTTCTGGGGTTAAATACGAGAAAAGGTGGCGCTTTTCGTCCTCAGTAAATATGAAAATCAGCTATGCCCAAAACTATGAGGACGCTCTTTTGTCCCGCGCTTTCGCTGGCCAAGACACAGGCTTTTACGTCGATGTCGGTGCGGCCCATCCAGTCCTGGATTCTGTCACGCACTACTTTTATGAAAGAGGCTGGCAGGGAATTAATATTGAACCGGTTCGAGAGTCATTCAAGCTTCTTCAGAAAGCTCGAACGCGCGACACAAATTTAAACGTTGCCGTCTCGAATACTTGTGGAGAAGCCACATTCTACGAGATTGAAGGTAACGAATCTTGGTGCACTCTCAGCTCGTTGGAAACACAAATTGCAGACGAGAATGTTGCTGCGCACCGCCGTGTCGCGAGTCGCAAAATCCCTGTTGTCACCTTGACTTCGATTTTTGAAGAGCACGTCACAGCAACCATCGATTTTTTAAAAATTGATGTGGAGGGTCATGAAAAGCAGGTTCTGGAAGGATGCGACTTCCATCGTTTTCGGCCTCGTATCGTCATTGTTGAAGCAACACTTCCTAATAGCAAAGAGACGACATTTGAAGAGTGGCAGGCTTCTCTCATCGAAAGCGGTTATAGGTTCGCTTATTTTGATGGGCTTAACCGCTACTATATTCGTAACGAAGACGAACCTTTAGTTGCAGCTTTTGCAACGCCCATTTCGGTTTTGGACGGCTTCACGCGACATAGTGAGGTTCGTTTACGCCAAAGAATTGCCGAACTCGAAGCCAAACCCAAAATAATCCGACGTGCGGCGGATAAAACTGGGGTAACTTCTCTGCTTCGTTTGTTGCGCACCATTAAAAAAAGGTTTTGATGTTCTCTTGTTTGGCCTTGATTTGCGAGTCATTTAAAGGCCGGGTTCAGTTGAAGTAGGAACAAGCTGAAGGCGCGTTCGTATTTCCCGTCCTGTTACAAGCGGATTCATATGGGTTTTGATGTCCTGTGCCGCGCGCTGTCCGACTTGGGCCGCCGTTTCGCGGTTCTCGTAAACATATCGCATAAGTTGGATTGCGTGTTCCAAGTCGGGTTCAGCCCACACATTGCCTTTGGCGTAAAGCTCGATGTCGCGCGTGAGTTCGACTAATTTGTAGCGAACCGGAAAGCTGTTGTTGATGTCCATGAACTCCATGTTGCCGGAATAGGCTGTGGCGATTACAGGCTTTCCCATCGCCATCGCTTCGGCCATGCCCAGCCCCAGTCCTTCGGCGCGGTGCAACGATACCAGACAGTCGCACACAGCGAACAATCCCTGAACTTCAGCGTGCGTCAGATGCTGGTCAATGACTTGAACATTGAGGCCTTTCACTGCTTCGCACATGCGCTGAAACATGGTGGGGTTGACATGGGAATTGATGCACTTCAAGACCAGCAGCGCAGAATCGCTTTGCTTGAAGGCACGACGAAATGCTTCCACCACAGCCAGAGGATTTTTGCGCTCGACAATGCTGTAAAAATCGAATGAAAAAACAAAGGCGAAAACATCTTGCGGGATGTGGAAGTGAGCGCGATTGAATTGCGGATTCGGTGTTTTGACGATGAGCGGATAAGTCATTTTAACGACAGGAATCGGCGACACTTTGCCGATGGCCGTCGCGCAAAAACTGCTGGTCACCCAAACCTCATCGAGCAGCGCAAAACACGGGTACCATCGCGGTGGAAATTTGTTTAGTTCCCAATACCAAAGCCCGATGTTGTACTTATTCTCGAAATACTTGCTGCCTAAACTCTTAAATAAGCCCGGCAGCGATTCGGGATTAACATTGATGAAATTGACGTTGTAAGGATTGTCTTCAGCGAAATCGCGAAAGGTTTGGTCACCATATTTATGTCCGCCGACTTGAGTCGCATTGAGGACGTGAGGAATCTCATTGATCTCCAAGGTATGCGCAAAGGCTCGTGCGGCCTCGGCCAAGCCAAACTCACCTTCTAAAAAGCCCAGCAGATTGATGCCTTTTCCGCCTGACAACACAAGCGTTTGCTTTTGACGAACACTTGCTAATTGCTCCAGGCTGACATTGTCGATTGCCAGAGGAGCGCCGCGCAATCCCGCCCAGGAAGCGTATAATCGAGAGATGAGTTTCGGGTTGTTTCTCAGCAGCAACTTGATAAAGTCTTTCAGCCGCCGCTTGATGTTCCGCTTTTTTGACAAGAGATGCTCCACGATTGAGGGATTGAAAAACGATTGTCGATGATGGCTTATTATAACAATCGATCCCGATTTCTCTTTGGCGAAGTTCTCGCCGCATATTCCCATGAGCACCTTGATCACTGTCATCATTCCGACTTACAATCGCGGGCCTGCGATTGCCGCGACAATAGACAGCGTTCTGGCACAAACGGTTGTTGACGAAACTGAAATCATCGTCATCGACGACGGCAGCACGGACGACACGCGGCAATTTTTGCAAATCGAGTACTCGAAGTATGCGCAGATTCGCGTCATCCATCAGGAAAACGCCGGAGTCGCGGCTGCGCGCAATCGAGGCTTGCAGGAAGCGCGCGGCGAGTTCGTCGCGTTTCTCGACCATGACGACATCTGGCTGCCGCAAAAGCTGGAATTGCAATGCGCGGCTTTTCGAGATCGTCCACAAGTCGGCGTCGTGTGTTGTCGTTGGCGCGACACCGACCTGGAAGGCCGCTTCGTCGAGGCCAGCGAAGAAGCGTGGGCGTCGCGCAAAATGCCTTCAAACGACACCTACCAGACGTTTTTGCGCTACAACGCGGTTGTCTCGATGAGCGTGCCGATGATCCGCACATCGTTGCTGCGACAAATCGGTGGCTTCGACGCCAAGGCCGCGCCTTGCGACGACTGGGATTTATGGCTGCGCCTGAGCCGCCTTTGTCACTTTTTTTCGCTGGATCAAACGCTGGTTTTGTATCGGCGGCACGACGGACAGCAATCGCAAACTTCAAAGAAGATGGCGCAACGTTCGCAGTATGTTTTACGCAAACAGTTTCCATTTGTCTGGCGCAACCCGATTAAACTCTGGACTGCCGTCACCGCCTGCGCTTTTATTGACACCGTTGAACTTTATACGCAGGCCAAGCATTGTCTGTTTGCAAAGCAGTGGCGCAAAGCAGCGCAAATCATCTTGCGTGCGGCTCTTCGCAATCCGCTCGCTTTGTTTTCCATCGAATGGCTTTACTTGATGAAGAGATTTGCAAAGCGCGACTCGCGGCCTTATTGATATGAAAGCGATAGTTGAAAATACGCCGCTTTTCACAGTTTTTCTTCCCAGCTACAACGGCGGCGCTTTTTTGCGCGAAGCCGTGCGTTCAGTTCTGGCGCAAACTTTTCGCGCTTGGGAGTTGATAATTCTCGATGATGGAAGCACCGATGGTTCAGTCGAATGGCTTCAAAGTCTCGATGAACCACGTCTTCAAGTACTCGAAAGCGCGCACATCGGCATTGTCGAGAACTGGCGGCGTTCGTTGCAAATCGACAAAGCTGTGTGGATGACGTTTCTGGGCCAGGACGACGTTTTCGATGCGAATTTCCTGGAAACCGTCGCCGGATTGATCGCGCAACATCCCGACGCCGATGTTTTTCACGCGCATTTTCGTTTCATCGACCAGAACGGCAAACTGCTACGCTCTTGCTGCGCCATGCCCGAACGAGAAACCGCGAGCGAATACATCGCGGCCTTGTTTTCGGATGCGCGCGATACTTACGGAACCGGCTACATTTTGCGCAGCGAGAAATACGACGCGATTGGCGGCATCTCGCCGTGGGAGCGCTTGCTGTTCGCGGATGACGCCTTGTGGATTTCAGTCATGCGCGGCTCGCACAAAATCACATCTTCGCGCGAGTGTTTCGCGTGCCGCCTGCATCACAAAAGCGTCAGCGGTTCTCCGCCGTGGCGCAGTTGGGCGAACGCAATGAAGAATTACATTCTGTTCTTGCAACAACTTGGCGAGAGCGACGAAGCCATTCATCGAGTACTCGATGCGCATGCGCCGAACTATTTTCTGCGCTGGTGTCGCAACGTTTACAACTTGGCGTTGATGCAGGCGACCAAAGCCAATCGTCGCGTTAAACCCGATGCCGCTCAAATCCTCGTGGCGCGATTGGAGCAAGTGCAAAAAGGTTTGGGTGCGCAGCTGCGGAACTCAAGAAGCGTGAGGCTGCGCGAAACGATCAATCGCGTCGCAGTTTTGCGCGGGTTGTATCGCACCTACATCCGCTTGCGCTACGGCAAACATCATTTGAAAAATTCGTAAATGAATCAACCAACGCCAACACCCGACATCACGGTTTCAATCGCGTCCTACAACACGCGCGAACTGCTGCGCGCCTGCCTGGAATCGTTGCGACAAACGCGTGACGAAACTTCGCTGCAAATCATTGTCGCCGACAACGGCTCGACGGATGGGACTTTGGAAATGCTGCGCAACGAGTACTCGTTTGATGTCGAACTGGTCGAAACCGGCGGCAATGTCGGTTATGGGCGCGCTAACAACGCCGCTTTTGAACAAGCGCGTGGCCGTTATTTCGTCGCGCTCAATTCCGACACAACGGTGCAGCCGAACGCCTTGCAGACAATGATGCGTTTCATGGACGATCATCCCGAAGCCGGCGCGTGCGGCCCACAATTGCTCAACAGCGACGGCACGAACCAGACTTCGTGGGGCTGCGACATGACGTGGCGCGGTCTCTTGGAAGAACAATTCGGCGTGCAGAAAATCAAGTCGAAACTGGCGTCATTGAGTACTCGAAAGGAGGACAACGAGCAAGCAAAAAGCATCGCAAGGGACAACCAGGAACCGCGCGAAGTCGAGCAGATTTGCGGCGCGTGCCAGTTCGTGCGAAGCGCGGCTTACCGACAAATCGGCGGCTACAACCCGAAGTATTTCATGTATCACGAAGACGTCGACTTGAATATTCGATTGCGCGCTGCCGGTTGGAAATGCTATTTCGTTCCATCCGCCAAAGTGTTTCATCACTTGGGCGCGAGCAGCGAGCGCAGTTGGCAAAGCCGCGCGCGCATGGTTTCGGCTCTCAACAAAAGTCGTTATTACGCGGTTTCAAAAGTCGAAGGCCGAACGCGCGGCGAAGTCTTGAAAGCGGTTTTCATCTTTGGCGCCTTCCTGCGCTTGATGATCTGGACAGTTCGAGTACTCGTTCGCCCGAACCGACTGCATCGAGAACGCGTCAAATTGTTCCGCGAAGTGCTGCGTCAGACAATGCGCGCCGACCGGCTGGATCCGCGAAAATGAGCGTAAACCACCGATGAATCTGCCCCGAGGGCACCCGATAAACACAGGATAAAAACAGTTTTGGAACCGAATCGAGTACTCGATCCCGCTGTTTCGCTGACTCCATCTGTGTTTATCGGTGTTCATTGGTGGTTGAATTGTTTTGGATTGACAGCGCCGCCGCGAACACCTTATAATGTGTTGGACATTTTGAGAAAGACCGTGAAGAGGAAGAGTACGCGGAACGAACGTTTGAGAGAGCTATTTGAAGTGCTGCGAAAATAGCAACGAATCGCCGCCGAAGTCACCTCGGAGTCGCTGCTGCGAACCAATCGAGAGTCGAATCGAGTACTCGATTGCATTAGTTTCAGACGGTTTGCGCCCGTAAACGCGCCAATGAAGAGCTTCGAGAGTTTTGAATTCTCAGTTCTTAGTTTTTGGTTAAGCCATTTAACTCAAAACTAAAAACCCAAATTTGAGAACTGTTGAAGAACGCGGGTGGTAACGCGAGAGATTGATTTTTCAACTCCCGTCCCGCGCAGTCTGCGACCACATTGCGTGGTTGCAGATGCGCGAGGCGGGAGTTTTTTGTTTGTGTCAGTCCGCGAAGTGCTTTTCGAGTACTCGATTGCGGGCGATTGGAGGAAGCGATGAACGGAGCAGAAGCACTTTTAGAAAGTTTGAAGCAGGAAGGCGTTGACACGTTGTTCGGCATTTCGGGCGGCGCGATTTTGCCGATCTACGACGCGCTGGGCAAGCAGGAAGACATCTGGAGCATCCTGACGCGCCACGAACAGGGCGCCGGTCACATGGCCGAAGGTTAT
>JAABUK010010093.1_pt1 | contig 12705 bp, 19 predicted proteins | sample 5559141 | NCBI WGS metagenome assembly JAABUK01 (sample SAMN10711869, study PRJNA513367) | rock metagenome | isolation source: Antarctica rocks | place: Antarctica: Victoria Land, Pudding Butte nord | collected 2016-01-03
CATGGGTGCTCCACACCCGTGCGATGAGGCTCCGATGACCGGCAGCCAGCTGGCAGACCTCGCCGGGCGCGTCGGGCCGGTGCTGGTGTTCCTCGTGGCGATCACCATCGTGGCCGAGATCGCCGACCTCGCAGGCGTTTTCGACGTCGCCGCGCACTGGGCCGCCCGCGCCGGACGCGGCCGGGTCTGGGCTCTGTGGCTGCTCGTCGTCGTCCTCGCCTGCGCGAGCACGGTTGTCCTCAGCCTCGACACGACGGCGGTGCTCTTGACCCCGGTCGCCATCACCGTCGCCCGCCAGGTCGGCGCCCCGGCCCTGCCCTTCGCCATGGCCACGCTCTGGCTGGCCAACACGGCGTCGATGCTGCTGCCGGTCTCCAACCTCACCAACCTGCTTGCCCTGCACCACATGAAGCTCTTGGGCGTGGGGCAGCTCGGCTACCTGCGGCTCGCGTGGGCCCCCGCTCTGGCCGCGATCGTCGCCACCGTCGCGCTGCTCGCCCTTCGGCACCGGCGCTCGCTCACGGGGAGCTACTCGCTCGACCCGGCGCCCGAGCCGCACGACCGGGTGCTGCTCGTCGTCGCGTCGGTGTGCTGCGTGGCCCTCGGACCGGCGTTTGTCTCCGGCGTCGTTCCGGCGATCCCTTCGTCCGTCGCCGCCGTGCTCCTCGTCGGCACCGTCCTGACGCGTGACCGGGAGCTGCTGCGACGCGTCTCCGTGCCCTGGCTCCTGGTCATCGGCGTCAGCGTCCTGTTCGTCCTGGTGCAGCTCGCCCTCGACCACGGACTGCGTGACGCCCTGGCCTCGCTCGTCGGCACCGGCGCGGGCAACGGCGCCCTCTTCAGGGTGGGCGCGGTCGGTGCCGTGGCGGCCAACGTGGTCAACAACCTCCCGGCCTACCTCGCCCTGGAGTCGGTCACCGCCGACGCCCCGGTCCGGCTCATGGCCCTGCTCATCGGGGTGAACGTCGGCCCGCTGGTCACCCTCTGGGCGTCCCTGGCGACGCTGCTCTGGCGGCAGCGGTGCCGCTCGGCGCAGCTGCGCGTCCCCACGGCATACCTGGCCCGGGAGGGGCTGCTCTGCGCCCTGGCGGCCGGGGGTGCCGCCCTGGCCGCCCTCGTCCTCCTCGCCTGACCCTGGCCCCCGTCGGGCTCGGGTGTCCGGGTGACGGGGCCGCCCGATGGGCCGGTTCTCGCACCAGATGAGACGCCGGGTCAGCGGAGCGTGTCGAGGCCGGCCGTGACGTCCTCGAGGAGGTCGCGGAGGTCCTCGAGGCCCACCGAGATCCGCAGGGTGCCGTCGGTGATCCCGACCGCTGTCCTTGCCTCCGGCGTGAGCCGACGGTGCGTCGTTGTCGCGGGATGGGTGACCATCGACTTGGCGTCGCCCAGGTTGTTGGAGATGTCGATGACCTCGAACGCGTTCATCACGGTGAACGCCTCCTTCTTGCCGCCGTCGACGAAGAACGTCACGACGGTGCCGCCGCCGCTCATCTGGCTCCTCGCCAGCTCGTGCTGGGGGTGGCTCTCCAGCCAGGGGTAGAGGACCCCGGTCACCGACGGGTGAGCCTCGAGGGCCCGCGCGAGCTCGAGGGCGTTGGCCGCCTGCTTCTGCACCCGGAGCGAGAGGGTCTCGAGGCCCTTGACGAGGGTCCACGCGTTGAAGGGCGACATCGCCGGGCCCGTGTGCCGCATCAGGTTCTTGACCGGGCCGTCGATGAAGTCCCGGGGTCCGAGGACAGCACCCCCCAGGACGCGCCCCTGGCCGTCGATGTGCTTCGTCGCCGAGTAGACGACGATGTCGGCGCCGTGGTCGAGAGGCCGGGAGAAGACCGGCGTGCCGAAGACGTTGTCCACGACGACCTTCGCGCCGGCCGCGTGGGCCAGGTCGGAGACCGCACGGATGTCGACGATCTCCTGCATCGGGTTGCTCGGGGTCTCGAAGAAGACCGCTGCCGCCGGCTCACTGAGCGCCTCGCGCCACTGCTCGAGGTCGGGCCCGTCAACAAAGACCGACTCGACCCCCCACCGCGGCAGGATCTCGTCGAGGACTACGAAGCACGAGCCGAACAACGCCCGCGAGCTGACGACCCGGTCCCCGTTGCCGAGCAGCGCCACCAGTGCGACGAAGACCGCGGACATCCCGGAGGCGGTGGCGAAGCAGCCTTCGGCCCCCTCCAGGAGGCGCAGCCGCTCCTCGAACATCCGCACGGTGGGGTTGCCGTAGCGCGAGTAGATGAACTTGTCGATGTCGCCCCTGAAGGCCGCCTCAGCCTGCTCGGCCGACTCGTAGACGAATCCCGACGTCAGATAGAGCGCCTCGGCGGTCTCGTCATGGTTGCTTCGCGCCAGCCCCCCGCGAACAGCCAGGGTGTCGGGCCGCAACCGGCGTGGGGACGGCCCGCGCGCCGAGCTCGTCGCTCCCGGCTCCTTGGGTGGGCTCATCCCTGCCGCCACGGCAGCCCGACGGCCTTCCATCCGGCGACGCTACGGTGCCCCTCGGCGTCGTGCGGCCCCTCGAACCCGTCCCTGACGTTGTATGCCGGGCCGAGACCCTGCGCGGTCGTCAGGTCCGCGGCGGCTGCCGACCGGATGCCCGAGCGGCAGAGGAAGTAGAGCGAAGCTCCTTCTGCGACACCGGAAGCACGCAGCTGCTCCAGGAACGCGTCGTTGCGTGCGCCGCTCGGGAAGGTCTGCCACTCGATGGTGACGACCTGCTTGTCCAGACCGCTCAGGTCGGGCAGCCCGACGTAGCTCCACTCGGCCGTGGTGCGCACGTCGACGAGGACGGCGTCCGGGTCGTCCCGGAGGACGGCATACGCGTCCTCGGGGCTGACGTCTCCCGCGCGGCTCATGTCCCCGAGGATGTCACAGGGTCCCCTTTCGCAAGGCGGCCAGTCCGCGTGCTGAACGGCAGTGCGTCAGGGACCGTAGAGGCCGGAGTCCGCCGTGCGGACGAGGATGCGGCTGCACTCCTCGCAGCGGAGCACCTCGTCGGCCGGAGCCGCGGTGATCCGGTTCATCTCCTGCGGGTTGAGCTCGAGCCGGCAACCGCCACAACGGCGTTGCTTCAGCTCGGCCGCGCCGGTGCCGCCACTGTTGCGACGCACCTTCTCGTAGAGTGCCACGAGGTCGTCGCCGACCCCCGAGAGGATGCCGTCGCGCCGACCGGAGACCTGTGCACCCTCGGCGTCCAGGTCGCCGACCGCCGTGTCCCTGGCCGCCGTGGCCGATGCCAGCTGCGTCGTCAGCTCACCACGGGCCGCCTCGAGCGTCGTGACCTGTCCACCCAGCGTCTCCGCTCGTTCCATCACCTCGAGCTCGACGTCCTCGAGGGCCGACTGGCGGCGGGCGAGCGAGGCGACCTCGTGCTGCAGCGCCTGGAGGTCCTTCGGTGACCCGGTGCCCGCGTCGAGGCGGGACTGGTCCCGAGCCGCGCGCTCGCGCACGAGCTGGACATCGGCCTCGGCCTTGTCGACCTCGCGCTGGACGTCATCGAGGGCGGTCCGGGCGTTGACCAACTCGGTGTCGAGCGCCCTGGCCCGCTGCTCGAGGGAGGCCAGCTCCGTGAGCTGGGGCAGGGTGGCCCTCGCGTGAGCGATCTGGTCCAGCCGAGTGTCGACGGCCTGCAGGTCGAGCAGCCGCAGCTGGCGGGTCGGGTCGGCTTTCAGGTAATACCTCCGGCGGCGTTGGCACCCAGGACGAAGGTCCACGGTTCGGTGCGCAGTATCGAGACGTAGGTGTCCAACCTAGTCGACGCCTCCTCCTTTCCCGGACCGCCGAGGGTCCGCGTCAGCTCCCGCTCGGCGCCGCCCAGCCAGACCCACTCGCTCGCCCAGTGGCCGGCGTCCACGAGGTAGGGGCGGCCACCGCGGGTCTGCTCGCGCTCCTCCAGGACCGGGTGGTGCCTCAGGTCTGCGGTGACGAACACGTCGGCCCCAGTCGCCCGGACCGCCTCGAACTGGTCGTCCCCCGAGCCTCCGACAACGGCCACCCGGCGCACCTCCTCACCGGGAGGGCCACTGACTCGTATGCCGCCGACGGTGGCTGGCAGTGTGCTGGCCAGCCGCTCGACGAACGTCCGCAGCGTCATGGGCGAGGGGAGCGTCCCGACCCGGCCGAGGGAGCCGGGAGCGCTCCCGAACGGTCCGACCGACTCGAGCCCGCAGGCCTGCGCGAGGGCGTCGCACACTCCGGGTGTCGCGACATCGGCGTTGGTGTGGGCGCAGAAGATCGCGAGGCCACCGAGGATGGCTCGGGTGACCGCCTCGCCCTTGGCGCTGGCCGTCGAGACGCTGCTGACGCCCCGAAGGAGCAAGGGATGATGGGTGACGAGGAGGTTCGCCCCGGCAGCGACAGCCTCCTCGACGACACCGAGCGTCGGGTCGACGGCGAAGTGCACCAGCGCGACCGGCTGGCTGAGGTCGCCGGTGACGAGCCCGACGCGGTCCCAGTCCATTGCAGTGGACGGTGGGTAGAGAGCCTCCAGGGCTGCCACGACGTCCGCGAGGGCGAGCGAGGTCTCCGGGGCGGTCATCCGCCCAACCTACTGCGGCGCGCGACGGCCGGGATGAGCGACGGCCATCGGCCGCGCGTCCTGAGCCGTTCCACAGCCGCGGTGCCGCCACCGGAGCCCGTCCCCCACTCACCAATATCAAAGAATCGCCCATTTCGGGCACGGGAGAGTGATTCTTTGATACGGAAGTGAGCTGGCGACCTGTTGCGTCCCGTTCCTGCGCAGCGGGGTGGTCGGCACGCGGGGTAGGCGGCATCCCGCCCGCCTCAGCCCGTGTCCCCGTGGCGTGACCGCAGCTCCGGCAGGACCTCCGATCCGAAAACACGGAGCATGTCGGCCCACGGACCCATGTTCGCGACATAGACCTCGTCGAAGCCAGCCTCGACGAAAGGGTGAACGCCTCGATGTGGCGGGCTGGGTCGTTCCCCGCGGTCACCGACCCGCGGGTCTGGTCCTCGGTCACCAGGGTGTCAGCCTGCTCGAAGTGCTCCGGTGTGGGAAGCACCCTGGGAGAGCTCTCCGGGGAGACCGGCGGTCGGCCAGATGGTGTGGGCCAGGTGGACGCCCTCGTCCTCGCTCGGTGCCGAGGCCACCTCGAACCCGACCTGCGCCGTCGCGCCGTCCCTCGCTGCGCTGCGGAAGCGGTGGAGCAGGTCCGCGTCAGGCATGGTGCTGATGTAGCCATCCGCGATCCGGGCGGCGAGGTCGGTCGACTTGGGGGCGAAGCCCGACATGAGGATCTCGGGCGGCGTCTCAGGTCTGGTGTAGAGACGGGCGTTCTCGACGGTGTAGTGGACACCGTGGTGTGTCACGTCCTCTCCCGCCCACAGAGCGCGAATCACCTCGACGGCCTCCTCGAGCATCTCCAGGCGCACCGGTGCGGGCGGCCACGCGCCTCCGAGAATGTGTTCGTTGAGGGCCTCGCCCGTCCCGATGCGAGGCGGAACTCGTTCTCCCCCCACAGGACTGCGCTCGTCGCGGCAGCCTGGGCAATGACCGCCGGGTGGATCCGCACGGTCGGGCACGTCACGGCCGTCGTCAGGTCGCACACCTGGGAGATCGCGCCGATCATCGACCAGACGAACGGGCTCTCTCCCCGGGTGCTCGCCCAGGGGTGGTAGTGGTCGCTGATCCACAGGCCCTCGAAACCCGCCTCCTCGGCCAGCCGGGCCTGATCCAGGATCTCCTGGGGTGTGTACTCCTCGCACGACAGGAAGTATCCAAAGATGGACATCAACGTCTTCTTCCTCCGGGGACCGGTGCGACCATTTTCGCCCTACCCCTCCCTCGACTTTCATTCCCGGACAACGGTTCTGGGTCCACTGTGTCGAGGGCTCAAACCGAGCCGTGGAGAGACTGTGTCACGGCCCGGGCTTGCCAACGACCGGATGCTGTGCTTGTGTTGGCCCAGCAGAAACCGGCTCGAACCATGTGGCTGGCAACATCCTCTTGAAGGAGTGCCATGTCCGCGTCCCTGAGTCCGCTGCCGTCCGAGCTGTGCGAACGGGAAACCCGCACCATGGACCTGCTCGCAGCAGCCAGCACCGAGTCCGACCCGCAGGTCGTCGAGTCGTTGCGCGCTGAGACCATCCTGCTCAACCGCAGCCTTGCCATCTCGCTGGCCCGTCGGTACCGCGGCCGCGGAATCGACGACGACGACCTCGAGCAGGTCGCCATGCTGGGTCTCTGCAAGGCGGTCCGCGGCTACCGGCACCAGCCGGACAAGTCCTTCGCCGGATACGCCGTCCCGACGATCCGCGGCGAGCTGAAGCGCCATTTCCGCGACTCCGGGTGGCTGGTCCGCCCCACCCGCTCGCTGCAGGAGCTGGCCCAGGCCATCCGCGCCCTCGTCCCGGGTCTGACCCAAGAGCTGCGTCGGCAGCCCACCATTGATGAGCTGGCCGAGCGGTTGAACGCCTCCCGGCGGGAGGTCGCCGAGGCCCGCATCGCAGACGGCAGCTTCCGGGGGGCCTCGCTCGACGCCCCGTTCCCGGGATCCACGACACCGCTGGGTGACACCCTCGCCGACAGCAGCGATGCCTACGGGCGCACCGACTCCATCCTCTCCCTTCGACCGGCGATCTCCCGGCTCTCGCCGAGGGAGCAGACGATCCTCAAGCTGCGCTTCGTGGACTGCCTGACCCAGGAGCAGATCGGCGGCCTCATCGGCGTGAGCCAGATGCAGGTGTCCCGGCTGCTCACGGCCATCATCTCCAAGCTGCGGGGAAGCCTGGCCGAGGCCGGTCGTGCCGCCTGAGGCGGTGTCCCCCGGGCCCCGTGCTGTCCTCCTGGACGTCGACGGAACGCTCGTCGACACGGTGTATGTGCACACCATCTGCTGGGAGCAGGCCCTGCGGGAGCACGGGCACACGGTCCCGATGGCCCAGATCCATCGCTCCGTCGGCATGGGCTCCGACCAGTTGCTCGACCACCTGCTCGGCGTTGATCGGGACAAGGGCCGGGACGACAGCGTCGTCTCCGCCCACGACGCCAGGTTCTCCGGCTGGTACGAGCAGGTGGTGCCCCTCTTGGGCGCGCGCGAGCTCGTACGCGAGTGCGCCCGTCGCGACCTGCTCGTCGTCCTCGCCTCCTCCGGCTCGGCGCGAGATCTGGAGGCGATGCGTGCTGCACTGGACTCGGACGAGCACATCGCGGCGGTGACGACCTCTGCCGACGCCGAGGCCAGCAAGCCTGCACCCGACATCCTCGCCGTCGCCCTCGACCGGGTCGGTGCGAGCGCTGAGCGTGCCGTCTTCATCGGCGACGCGGTCTGGGACGTGAAGGCGTCCAGCCGGGTGGGTCTGGCCTGCATCGGGTTGGAGAGCGGCGGCACGAGCGCCGCGGAGCTCATGAGGGCCGGCGCCGTCGAGACGTGGCGTGACCCGGCCGACCTGCTCGCCAACCTCGACCGGTCGGCTGTCTCACGCCTCCTGGGCTGACGATCGGGCCGACCGGGCCCGGCTCAGCAACGTCAGTGGCAGCACCACCCAGAAGGCCGTGAACACCACGAGGCCAATGGCTCCGGCCAGCACTCCCGCAACGGGTCCTGCGACGACTGCGAAGATGAGGACGAGCACCGTCACCACTGCCAGGCCCATGGCCACCAGGCCGGCCTTGGCAAGAAGGCTCGCGCTGTCGACGAGCACTCCCTTCTCGTGCTGACTGAAGAGGAGCCGGTGGCTGCTGACGGGGGCGACGATGAGGCAGGGGCCAGGGTGGCGAGCCCCAGGGCGACCAGGAAGAGGACGCGGTAGACGGCGGAGAGCTCGGCGAACCGGGCCTGGAAGGGGAGCGTCAACAGGAACCCCGACAGGATCTGGACCCCGGTCTGGGTGACCCGGAGCTCCTGGAGCAGCTCGCTCCAGTTCCGGTCGAGCCTCTCGTCCTGCGTCTCGTGTCGGCCGGCAACCACGTCGAGCTCCTTTCGCCGTCGGTGAGTGACCTTCCCGCTGCTCGGGACCCCAAACAGTAGAACCAACCACCTCGGGCAGCGGTGCGCACCGCTCCAACGGTTTGGAGCCCGCTCCCGAGGGGCAGAGAACGAACATGACCGACCGGACAGCCCCGCACCGACTTCCAGGACGGTTCAACCACGTAGCCGCCTTGGCCACCATCTCGGCCGGGCGAGGTCGGGCATGAGCGTCCCCAGCTTTCAGGACCTCCCACTGGCCGACCGCGACCGCGAGTGGGACGGAGCCGCTGCCGAGAAGCGGGTCCGCGCCTGGGCCAAGGCGAGCGACGGGCCGAACGAGAGGTACCGCAACGCGCACGTCTGGTACGACGCCGACCGGAAGGCGAACTTCACGGCATACAAGCTGCTCATCGCGGACGTGGTCAAGGGCAAGCTCGTCGCCGTACCGCGCGGCATCATGGCCGCGGCCGCCGTGATGCAGGGCTCACGCGGAGGTGTGGACCTGCCCGAGCGTGACATCTACCGGGTCGGCAACCACCTCGCGCGGTACTACGCGAAGATGGACGACACGGCGCCCTGGGGTGCCTGAGCCCGGATCGTCCACGGCCTTGCCGTGACCGTGGGGACGCGGTCGGGATGGGCCTGATCCGGGTAGGCATCTCCGGGTGGAGCTACCGCTCCTGGCGCGGAGACTTCTACCCTACGGGGCTGGCCCAGCGCCTGGAGCTTGCCTACGCGGCGGAGCGGATGTCCTCGGTCGAGATCAACGGCTCGTTCTACTCGCTGCAGCGCCCCACCTCCTACGAGAGGTGGCGTGACGCGACGCCGCCCGACTTCGAGCTCGCCGTCAAGGGCGGTCGCTACATCACCCACCTGAAGAGACAGGCGGGCATCGAGACCGCCCTGGCGAACTTCTTCGCCTCTGGACCACTGCTGCTCGGCGAGAAGCTCGGCCCGGTCCTCTGGCAGCTGCCGGCCACCCTGGCCTTCGACGCCCCCTTGCTTGGAGGCCTTCTTCGAGCTGCTTCCCCGCTCGACGCACGTCGCGGCGGTGCTTGCGGCCCGGCACGACGACAAGCTGCCGGAAGAACGGGTCAGCACCAGCGCACCGGCCAGGCGACCGATTCGCCACGCCCTCGAGGTCCGACACGACAGCTTCCGTGCGGAGGCGGCCGTAAAGCTCTTGCGGCGTCATGACGTGAGCCTGGTCCTCGCCGACAGCGCGGGCCGCTGGCCGGTCATCGACAAGCGGACGAGCACCATCACGTACGTCCGTCTCGACGGCCACACCACGCTCTACACCAGCGGCTACGCCCCGGCCTCTCTCGACCGTTGGGCCGAGCGGTGCCTGACCTGGGCCGACGAGGGCCAGGATGTGTATGTCTACTTTGACAACGACGTGCGCGGCCGCGCCCCTCATGACGCCCTGGGCCTCGAGTCGCGGGTCACCGGGCAAGCGGCCACTCGCCCTCCTGCCGGCCGCCTGTCCTCAGCCACCGGGGTCGGGTGAGAGACCATGGGTGACCCACTGCACGGCATACTCGTCGGCGGTGCTGGCCGCTGCTGCGCGGCAGGTGAGCCGCTCTGCGGGACGCCGGCGCCGGGTCACCGTCGCTGTCATGGCCGGCGGCAGGGGGGCGGACCCGCTGAGCTCGACCAGCCACTCGTCCCGAGAGGTCGTTCGCACGCTCGTGGGCCGGATGTCGAGCGGACCGGCCGGACCCCAGCGGCGCATCGCGTCGACCACCGCGGCCTGGGCGGCCGGCGGGTCGGCGCTGGACCCCCGCAGGTATGCCGTGTCCACCTCACCACGCAGGTGCGCCTCCACCACCCGGACCGCGTCGTGCTGCGCGAGCCGACCGTAGGTGGTCCCGTCGGGCACGACGAGGATGTTCGCGGCGAAGCGGTCGCCCCCCAGGTGCGAACACTCCCAGGTCTGCTGGGGCCAGCGCGCCGAGAGGGCTCGGGCCACCGGCCGCCCCCGCACCGCGCAGCACACGTCCCGCCTGCCGTGGGCGCACACGAGGAAAAGCGGTCCCTGGTCCCCGCAGGGCTCGACGTGACCGGTCAGCCTGCCTCTCGCCTCCAGGAGGTCGTCCACAGCCGCCCACCGACCCCAGGTGGTCGCACCCTGCGCATGGTCCACGACGGCCCAGGCGCGTACCGCGTCGCGGCGCGGGCGAGAGGGCCGACGGATCAGGAGGATCCGGACGCCAGCGCCCGACGCAGCCGCGGCGAGCGACTGCCCGGCTGGCGAGTCGAGCGGTCGGCTGCGCACCGCCTGCTCGTTCCACGGACCCGGGTGCTCGATGAGCAGCCAGCGCCGTGCCGGCGCGGCAGAGCCGGCAAGCGGGTCCCCCCGGCCGCGGGCCGACGTGGCACATCGAAAGGGAAGCACCTCCAGCTCAGGCTGGTTCCCTTCATCCTGTGGCGGCCCGGCCGTCGCCCGGGTCATCGCGGAACGACGATCCCGCCCAGCATGAGGCGCCGTGCGAGAGAAACTCCGAGCTCGGCCACCCGAGCCGTGCCACGGGCGAGGAGGCGCTCAACGGCGGGCACGTCGACGAGGTCAACCTCGAGGGCTCCGGCCCGGCTCTCCAACCACGCCGGGCCGTCGTCGGACGGAAGGAGGAGCTGCGGCTGGAGGTGGGGACGCAGGAAAACCTGCTGCTCGTCAGCCAAGGCGTCCGCGGCCCGGGCCTGCGACAGGACGCCGACCGGAGCGGCGCGTTGGGACTTCAGGGCCCGCGCTGCCAAGAGCCGGACCAGCTCCTCGGCGCTCACCTCGTCGACCGCCGCCCTGAGAGCCGCCCGGACGAGCTCGATCCGGGTCGTGAGCCCAGCAGCGTCGTCCAGGTCGAGGTGCGCAGGCAGGGATCGGCGAACCGCCTCGTCCTCACTGACCCGGCGGACGGCACCAGCGGCCAGGTCGTCCGCCAGGTGGCGCCCGGTCCAGGGGTGCACCCCGAGGGTCACGTGGGTGCTGACCCCTCCGAGCGCCGTGGCGGCGTGGAGATAACCACGCGGCAGGTACAGGCAGTCCCCGGGTGTGAGCGTGACCTCCAAGAGCGCTGGGGCAGTAGCGGCCTGCTCCACGTCGCGCCGGCGGTCGCTCCACGGTTCGTCCCGCAGCGGAGAGCGCCGGACCGGCTCGCGGATGCGCCACCGCTTCTCGCCCTCGATCTGGACGACAAAGACGTCATGCACGTCGTAGTGGTCGCTGAACCCGGTGTTCTGCGGCGGCGTGACGTAGGCGTTGGCCTGGACCGGATGACCGAGCTCGGCGGCAAGCTGCTGGCTGAAGGTCAGAAGTGGGGCCCAGGACCGGTGCAGTCCCTGGAGCACGAGCGTGGCGCCGGCGGCGAACAGGCGAAGGAGCTTGTCATCGCTGACCTGGTCGCCGATCGCTGCCCCGGTGCCGCCGCCCTCGGTGAAGAGACGGTCGGCGAGGGTCGTCCCGTCGCGGGCGACCCGGAGGAAGGGTGCGCGCAGGGCGCGCCGCGAGATCAGCTCGTCGACGGCCGCGTGGTCGAGCAGGTCCGAGAACGGCGCCGGCAGGTCGGCCGCGCGGGACAGCAGTGGCTCGACGCCCCAGTGCACCTCCGCGAAGGTGGCCGCAGGCACGCTGACCAGTCGCGAGAGAGCCGGGTGCCCGCTCTGGTGAGCGGGCACCCGGGTCCGAGCTGCGGCGGTCACCTACAGACCGCTCGCCTGCCCCCCGCCCTCGGTGTCGGAGCCCGCGCCGCCGTCCGCGCCACCGTCGGTTCCGGCCGGGTCGGCTCCGCCGTCAGCGGGGCCTTCACCCCCGCTGCCACCGTCGGCACCGCCGTCGGCACCGCCATCCGCATCGCCGTCCTGGTCGGACGAGGTCATCCCGCCCACGGCACCTCCCGCAGACTGTGCCGGGTCATTGTCCACGTCAGACCTGGCCGTCGGATCCATCGGAGTTTCGCTCATGGCATGCCTCCCAGATAGGTGACACGGCACGTTGGTGTGCCGCACCGGTCAGGCCACCCTACCCGCGGCCAAGGGCGAACGGTCGGGTCAGGACGGACTCTCGTCGGTGCCCGCAAAGAGGGCCACCATGGCCTCGTTGAAGGCCGGCAGGTCGTCCGGGTTACGACTCGTCACGAGTATGCCGTCGCGCACGACCTCCTGGTCCTTCCAGGTGCCTCCCGCGTTGTTGACGTCGGTCTGGAGACTGGGCCAGGACGTCAGGGTGCGTCCCTTGAGAACGCCCGCCTCGATCAGCGTCCAAGGCGCGTGGCAGATCGCCGCCACCGCCTTGTCAGCCTGGAAGAAAGCGCCTGACAAAGGCAACGGCGTTCGCGTCCATCCGCAGCGCATCCGGGTTGGCCACACCCCCCGGCAGCATGAGGGCGTCAAAGTCGCTGGCGGCCACCTGCTCGAAGGTCTTGTCGACCGTGAACTCGTCCCCCTTGTCGAGGTGGTTGAACGCCTGGACCTTGCCTGGCCTGAGCGAAACCAGGATGGGCTGGCCACCCGCCTCGACAACGGTGTCCCACGGCCCGGTCAGCTCCACCTGCTCGACGCCTTCGCTGGCCACGGCGAAGGCAATGGTCTTTCCGGTCAGGCGTCCTGCTCCCACGTTGAACCCTCCTTGAGCACCCTGAGGTGCGGGTCTGGCTTGGTTCTAGTGTCGCGTGTTTGAAGTAGATTTACGCTTTGCCTTGGCCAGGATGGTGTCGGCGTCTTTGGTCCACACGAACGGTTCGCAGCGCTGGTTCCAGCCGTCGATGAAGGCGCGGATGGCGTCCTT
>JAABUK010010094.1_pt1 | contig 12704 bp, 8 predicted proteins | sample 5559141 | NCBI WGS metagenome assembly JAABUK01 (sample SAMN10711869, study PRJNA513367) | rock metagenome | isolation source: Antarctica rocks | place: Antarctica: Victoria Land, Pudding Butte nord | collected 2016-01-03
ACATAATGCTGCTTTGATGCACGGGTTTTGAGGGCTCTTGCCATTTATATTTGCACTTTATAAGGCAAAAGTTATGAAAAACTATTAACTCTATTGAACTTTATAGTTTTTCAGCAGACCCTAAATAGTATTTTTCATTCCAACTATATCCAATTGATATTTTTGTATGAATTGCTCAAATGGAAGTTTGCCATATTTTTCTATTATCTTTCCTAGTAAGAGATAATTGGTTGCGTTATAACTAAACTGTTCTCCCTTCGGAAATTGCAGTGGCATTGTTTTAACAATTTTCCAAGCTGTATCTTCTCCCTTTTTGCCAACAAGTCCGCCGGTAAAATTATCCTCTACGTCCGGAAGTCCTGATGCATGACCCAGTAACTGTTTAACGGTAACTAATCCCCAAGTAGCTGGTAAACTGTCAAGATAATCCGAAATAGGCTTATCAATATCTATTTTACCTTCTTCTACCAATTGCATAATAGCTGTTCCAGTAAATACCTTAGCAATAGAATTAATTGAAAATATTGTGCTTTTAGTAGTTGGTACCGAGAATTCTACATTAGCATTACCAAGTGCCTCAGATAAAACAATTTTATAGTAATGAATGACGACAATTTGAAGTCCGGGAATGTTCCGCTTCTTCATTTCTTTAAGCAGGTATTTTTTTACTTTTTCCGCCGTAGTTTGAGCTTCAGAAATTTTCGCAGTAAACAAAAAAATAGAGAAGACAATCAATAACGAACTTAATTTTATGTACTTATTAGTGTGTTTAATTTTCATTTGTCGAGTTGAATTATTTGGCTGTCCGGCAAGTTTCACATAATGGTAAAGTGTTTGCGATGTGGCGGCAATAGAATTAACGTCATCTTGGTTAAACAACCATAAAAGTAATCTTATACACAGACAGATAAAAATCATAGTTCAAAGAGTTCGTAATTTTCCTAAAACTTTTTAATTATGAAAACACAAACTTTTGTTTGCGGACTTGATGTACATAAAGACAGTGTCTATGCTGCTCTTTATAACGGGAAAGACCGTACTGATGTAGAGGTCTTTGGCACATTTACCTCACAGATAAAAGAACTGATAAGGTGGCTGGAGCAACATGATGTGAAGTGTGTTGCTCTTGAAAGTACAGGTATTTATTGGGTACCTATCTGGAACCTGCTTGAAGAAAAGGGGTTTGAGCTTACTTTGGTTAACCCCTGGTTTATTAAACAAATGCCTGGTCGTAAGAGCGATGTAAAAGATGCACAATGGATAGCAACGCTGCTCTACAAAGACATGCTTAGAAAAAGCTTTGTTCCTCCTGTGCATATCAGGGCTCTTCGTAACTACAGCCGTCAGTATGTGAAGCTGCAGTGGAGCATTACCCGTATTTTGCAGGAGCTGAGCAAGCAGTTAGAGATGTGCAATATCAGGATTACAAGTGTGTTCACCCATACCGATAGTGTAAGCATCATTCGTGTTATACGTTTGTTGATTGCAAAATGTAAAGACATAGAGCATCTGATGGGTTGCATTTCTCCTGTTATACTAAAACGTAAAGGCGATGTAATAAGAGCATCATTAGAGGGTTATGTAACCGAAGACAGCCGCTTTATGCTTGAACTGCTGATGCAGCAGTACGACCTGCTGAACCTGCAGCTGAACAGTGTTGAAAAACAAATGACTGCTATTTGCGAGCAGCATTACAGTGAGCAGTTAGCGCTGCTTCAAACCATACCAGGCATAAAACAACAAAGTGCCATGCAGATAATATCTGAAACCGGAGGCAACATGGAAGCCTTTGAAAGCAGCAGTAAAATTGTAGGCTGGGCAGGATTGAGACCCGGCAACGATGAAAGCGCAGGCAAAATAAAGAGCACCAAAATCACTAAAGGCAATCGCTATCTGAAACGTATTCTTATACAAACGTCATGGGGAGCAGCAAGAACCAAGGGCAGCACTTTTAATATTAAATACAATCAACTGGCTAAGCGAATAAGCCGTAAGAAAGCTCTGGTAGCAATCGGTCGAAAACAACTGACAGTAATATGGAATGTATTATCAAAAAAAGAACCTTACAAGGTAAGCTATGATGCAGCGGCAAATGAAGCACAAGTGCAGGCTCAACTTAAATACCATCAGCGAATGGCAGAGCAGTTAAAGCATTTAAACTGATAAAACAACGCAGAGGCCGGGTATCTTTATGGTGGCTAACAACCCCGATGGTTAAACAGGCCGGACTATAAGATGTTCAAAAGACATCGCAAGCACACAGACATAAACAAGTAGGTGTAACAGCCCAAAAGTTTGCAGGGGAAAATCGTAAAACAAACGCTTAAGAAGTGCGTACAGGCGTTCCTGTTGCATTTAATTTATAGGGGAAAGATATAAAGCTTAATTGAAAAACTACTCTTGAGCTGCGTTTACGTGTATATGAACATAATAAAAATCTTTCAGCTTTTAAGTAATGTTATAAACAGATTAAAGTACTACTGCTGTTTTAATAGTTAATCTTTGTACACGTTTAATTTATTTGACTTTTTACTCAAAAAATTTCTACCACTTCGCTATCAGCTTCAAATTCAGTAACCTCGGCGTAAGCCGATTTGGCAATGTGAATGTATTGTTTGCAAAATCTTTAATAAGCAGATAACTGATTGTGTTGGGCCGGTCAATCAGATTAAAAATCTCAAGCGCCGCTGAGATATTTTCAAAACTTTTAAAGGGACTGTGATTGCGGCGGTTAGATTTATCAGCATCCAGCAAAAGAGCGCTGAAACCGAGGTCAACACGTATATAAGGATCAATTACCAATGCATTTCTGTACTTCACACTTCCCGGAATATTGTAGGAAAGATTGCTTCCATACAGTGTGTTCAGGTAAACCCTGAAATTTTTATTAGTGCTAAGATAATCCTGGAAAAACATGCCAAAAGTAATCATACGATCAGTCGGGCGGCGCAGATAGCCAACATTTACAAGCGTGCTGTCAACAGGTTTGTTTTGGGCATTTAATGTATAATTGTAATAATGGTCATTATCTAAGTTTTCTCTTGTGCGCATAAAACCCAGGCTAACCCAGCTTTCTGCATCTTTGACCAGCTTACCAAATAACCTTACCTCTGCGCCTGCAGCGTAAGCTTTGGCCATATTTTCTCCAAAATAACGCAGCCGTACATTGTCAATATCATAAGGAACCACATCTGTCATTGCTTTATAATATAGTTCTGTTGTAATCTTTGCTGGTCTCTGCAAAAGCTTCAGATTATAATCGAAGCCACCGCTCACCTGCCAGCTTTTTTGCGCTTTCAGGTTTTCATTAAGTGTTCCGTTATATCTGCGCAACTCACGATAAAAAGGCGGCTGATCATAGATGCCCGCAGAACCCCGGAAAATAATATCTTTTTGCCATGTTTTTGGTTTAAATGAAAACCCTGCACGCGGTGAAAGCAAAAATTCATTATTCAGCGTATTATAATTATAACGCAAACCAAGCTGCAATGTAAAATCAGAAGAGTCTTTGAATTGAATATTATCCTGCAAAAAACCACTGAAGCGATAGATAGTTAAGTCAGCCTTGTTTTTAAGTACTTTATTTAATTGTAAAATATTCGGAGAATAGGGCAGTGAGTAACCGGCAGAGTCATTGTATTCCCATTCGTTGAGCCGGTCTTTAATTTTTTGGCTTTCTATGCTGTTGCCAAATTGTATAAAATGTTTCCCTTTGTCAACACTTCCTTTCACAGATGCGTTGTATAATTGAATATTTAAGTTATTTCTTGAAAAGTTCTGGTAAACACCTGCGCCCAAAGGATTTACAATCAAACCATACGTTGCTTCGCTTTTATCAAAATTTCTTTCTCCGAAAAGATAGGCACCAGTGATATCAATGTTTTCTGCCTCATCATTCTCAAAACGGCTAAGCATACCTTTTAACCGAAAATTTTTACGTGGCTGCCAGGTCGTTGACAGGCCAATCATGTTGGTTTGATATTCATCTTTTTCCCGGCCCTGAAAAAAAATATCCAAAGCGAGATTTTGAGTAAATAACGGTGAGAAAACTGCCGAAGACAATTTGCTTTCTTCAGGATACAAAGTGAACTTACTTTTAGAAACATTGGCCAATACCTCGAGCAGCCATTTCTGATCGGGCTGAAAGGTAACAAGCGCCTGCACGTCAGAAGACGTTGGTATATAATTTCCTTTGGTTTCCTGGCTGCTTAGGAGATTTCTGTTACTCCTGTTTCTGAAACCTAACAAATAAGTCACTTTATTATTTTTGGCAGTTCCTTCTACATGCAGGCCTTGCTCCAGCAAACCTATGTATGCAGAACCTGCAGATTTTACCGGTTTTCTATAAGTGATATCAAGCACGCTGCTCATCTTATCACCGTACTTAGCCTGGAAACCGCCGTTGTAAAACTTTACGTTTGCCGTCATTTCGGGGTTTATAAAACTCAATCCTTCCTGCTGCCCGCTGCGTACAAGGTATGGCCTGAAGACCTCAAAATCATTTACATAAATCAGGTTTTCATCGTAGCTGCCGCCCCGCACATTATACTGGCTGGTCAGTTCGTTGTTGCTTCCGGTAAAAATTTTTATAAGACTTTCAATATTTCCCAAAGGAGACGGATTGAGCAAAGCTTTTTCCGGATCTATGTTTATCCGCCCGGCTTCGGTTCTTTGCCGGCTGTCGGTTACTGTTACTCCCTGCAATACATTTTGCTGTGGCTGCAAGCTTATGCTGATGTTTTCATGTTCACCTTCGAGCAGATTAAAATTCCTCTGAAAGGTCTTGTATCCTGTGTAAGAAAAAATAAGTGCAAAAGGCTTCCCGGCAGCAACGGTTATCGAAAATTTTCCTGAATCATTTGTCGTGGTTCCTTTTTCCTTACCTAAAATGCTGACAGTAACATGCGATAGGGGATGATCATTTTGGTTCATAACCCTACCTGAAATAACAGACTGATGTTTTTGAGAAAAAACAGTATAATAAGAAAAAAGAAGTAAAGACAGCAGCAGTATTTTATGGAAATTCATTTTAATATCAGGATAATAAATATTGAAGATACAAATTGAATGACAATAAAATAGTGAAATTTAAATGCTTTTGATCCGATATTTATTCATGTATTTGTTTATCCTTTGCGTTTCATTGCGTCAGCTTTTGGTTTTCTTTGCGTTTAAAATTTTATTACAAGAAGCCTGTATTGTAAACAGGAATTTTATCACGTAAAAAAAGAGCTTTTGCCAAATGAAGGTTAAAAAGAAAATAACCTTAAATTTTCAATTTTCAATTTTCCACTTTTTCAGTTAGGTTTGCCAGTCTTTTAAAAAAACCAAAACCCTATTGAGTTACGGAATACGTTTATGCTATCAGCAGGCCGTTTTTCCATCTTTCTTTTCTAAAAATTAAAAACCAGATGAATTTCAACAGGATCAACAACATTGTTGGATGGATTGTTTGCATTATTGCCTCGGCAACTTATATTCTTACCGCTGAGGCAGGCGGAAGCTTATGGGATTGCGGCGAGTTTGTAAGCAGTGCTTTTAAATTACAGATTCCCCATCCGCCAGGCGCTCCTTTGTTTGTTTTAATAGGGAGGTTTTTTATTATACTTTTTGGCGATAATCCTATGACTGCTGCTAAAGCGGTAAATATAATGAGCGCTCTCGCCAGTGGTTTTACTATTCTTTTTCTTTTTTGGACGATTACCCATTTCGCCCGTAAAGCTGTACAGAAAGCAGGCACCGCTTTAACCAACAACGAAATTTTTGCAATAATGGGAGCCGGTGCAGTAGGTGCACTTGCCTACACATACAGCGATTCTTTCTGGTATTCTGCAGTTGAAGGTGAAGTATACGCATTGAGCTCTTTCTTTACCGCCATTGTATTCTGGGCAATTTTAAAATGGGAGCACGCAATAGATCATGAAGAGCAGACAGGCATCAATGCAGATCGCTGGATAATTTTTATTTTCTTTATGATGGGTCTCTCTATCGGCGTACACCTGCTGGGCCTGTTAACCATCCCGGCCATTGTAATAGTATATTATTATAAGCGTTACAAAACCACGACAAAAGGTGTTATGTGGGCTTTCCTGATTGGTTGCCTGATTACGGGATTTGTGCAAAAAGCAGTTATTCAATATACGATAGAAGGTGCAGGCATGTTCGACAGATTTACAGTCAACAATCTTGGCCTGCCTTTCTTCAGTGGTTTTATTATTTTCTTTCTCTTACTTGCCGCAGCAATCTGGTATGGATTGAAGACAGCAAAAAAGGGTAACCAGGGCTTTCTTCGGTTAGGTCTGTGGTCTGTTGCCTTTATGCTTATTGGTTACAGCACTTACATCACTACTATGATCCGCAGCAACGCAGATCCTGCTGTAGATATGTATAATGTGGATAACCCGATGAGTTTGGTTGGCTATCTTGGCCGCGAACAATACGGTGATTTTCCTTTGATTTATGGTCAGAAATTTACCGCGCAGCCTGTTGATTATAAAGAAACTTCCACCAAATATATTAAAGCAGACGGACACTATATCGAAAACGGCAAAGACGGGCATTATGTTTATGAACCTGATAAAATGATGCTGTTCCCGCGTGTATGGGATGCAAGCAACGATCAGAACCATGGCGATTATTATGCGCAGTTTTTAGGAATTGGTAAAATGCAGGACGGCACTTATGAAAGAGATCCTGACTTTGTTGACAATATAAAATTCTTTTTGGCCTACCAGACTTACTGGATGTACTTCCGCTACTTTATGTGGAACTTCTCAGGCAAGCAAAATGATGTGCAGGGAGTTTTTTCCGGAAATGTGAGGGATGGCAACTGGATAACAGGAATACCTTTTATTGACAATACTTTATACGGAGATCAGAGCTTAATGCCTGACAGCAGCAAGGACAATAAAGCGCATAATAAATTATTTCTGTTGCCCTTCATTCTTGGCATTCTTGGTTTAGTTTATCAATATAAAACCGACAAAAAAGATACATTTATTGTCTTTTTGTTATTTTTCTTCACAGGAATGGCCATTGTTTTATACCTTAATCAGGCAGGCAACCAGCCGCGTGAAAGGGATTATGCCTACGTAGGTTCTTTCTATGCTTTTGCAATTTGGATCGGTCTTGGCGTATTGCAGGTAAGAAAATGGCTGTCTAAAGCAGTCACCGGAAGCATAGCGACTAACCTTGCTACTGTAGTTTGCCTGCTTGCCGTGCCCGTGCTTATGGCGGCACAGGAGTGGAATGATCACGATCGCAGCAAAAAAGTGCTGGCAAGAGATCTGGCCAAAGATTACCTGGAAAGCTGTGCGCCAAATGCCATCCTTTTCTCTTTTGGTGACAACGATACTTACCCGCTTTGGTATGCGCAGGAGGTGGAAGGTATAAGACCCGATATACGGGTTATCAACTACAGCTTGCTGGGCATTGACTGGTATATTAATGAGCTGCGTTACAAAGTAAACCAGAGCCCCGCTATTGATGTCATCTGGTCTGCAGACCAGATACAGGGACGCAAAAGAGACTACATCAGGTATAATGACAAATCAGGTTTGCCTGGCAATCAGTATTTTGACCTTTACGACATGATGAAGAATTACGTTGGAAGTGATGATCCAGCTAAAATGGTGTCTGCAGGGGGAAGCGATATGATTAATTCTTTCCCGGTTAAAAAAGTAGCAGTGCCGGTGGATATAGATCTTGTAAAGAAAAACGGTACGGTAAATCTTACGGACAGTGTAGTCAGTGAAGTCAGGTTTGATATTCCAAAGACAACGCTTATGAAAAATGACCTCGCTGTTTTAAATGTAATCGCCGCCGCAAAATGGAAGCGTCCGATATACTTTACCGCAGCTTTTGATGAATTGGGTTTCGGGCAGTATTTACGCAAAGACGGGCTAAGCTATCGCCTGGTGCCGGTAGCGGGCCAGCAGGTAAATACCGACTGGATGGAAGACAAGCTGATGAACAAATTCAGTTTTGGCAATGCTAATATTCCCGGGGTTTATTTTGATGAAGAAAACCGGCGCCATCTGAATACAATCCGCACAGCCTACGCAGAACTGTCTATGGATTTATCTGCAAAGGGAAGAAAAGAAGAAGCCCGTAAAGTGCTTGGCAAAGCCGACGGAATGATGCTGCAGGAAAACATGCCTTATGGAATGATCAGCCGTGGAAATATGCACAACCGAAACAGCATGAGCTTTTTAGAAGCTTGTTATCGTTCTGACGATAAAGCGCTGGCCACGAAAGTTTTAAATTCTGTAAGAAAAGATTTGCAGCAGCAGGTAAAATTTTATAATTCTTTAGAAGGAAATAAAGCTGATAATATGGCTTATGACAAAAAGAATGCAGAAGATTATTTGCAGGCTTTAAGCAGTATCGAACAAATGTATTCGGGCAAAAAGCTATCACCGGAAACGGGCGGCGGTAACATTATAAACCCGGTTGTTCCAAAGGCAAAAGCAGATGCAACAAGTACAGATACAAATAGTTCAAAATAGAATCGCAGATTGGCAGGATTAGGATCACAGATTAATGGGATCAGAATAGAATGTAAGGAGATGAAGAACTGCATTTTAATTTTATTTACAAAAGATATAGATTAAATCAGTATTGTTTTTTCAGTGAATATTTGTTTATGAGCCATGGCGCATTACTGCTATTTTGCTTTTGTTGCGTCGCACTCTTGTACATTATGTTCGTCCTTGCGAGGAGGAACGACGAAGCAATCTAATGCACTTGAATTAAACGGTTAAAAAATTATAGATCGGATTGCTTCGTTCCTGCTAATGACGGGGAGTGAACATGAAAAAGATAAGTTGATTTTTAATTTCTTTATTTTCCTCTAATCTCCAAATCGGAGTTCTGTTAAACTTTCTTATTGCTTATATGTTATCTTAAATTATATCACTTTTTTTCCCGAAATTGTACCTTATGTTAGGACACAGATTTACAAAGTTTGACCCGAATGAAGAAGGAAAAACGAAATTTGAGCAGTTGCTCAATTTATTTCTGCAATTGCTTACCTATACCAATGGTGATGTAGGCGAGGCATTGCAATGGTTAAACCAGCTCGACAACCAATATGGCTTAACCAACGATGAGTATGGAATGGGTGATTTTTTAGACGAGCTGAAAGACAAAGGCTACATAGATGAAAACCCCGCCAACGGCACAATATCTATAACTGCCAAAACCGAGCAAGGCATTCGCAGAAGCAGCCTTGAAGAAATTTTTGGCAAGCTTAAAAAGTCTAAGGAAGGTAATCACACTACCTTTAAGCCAGGCGGCGGCGATGAGACCAATTCTGATACAAGGCAATTTCAGTTCGGCGACACTATGGAGCAAATTGATTTTACCGAAAGCATCCGCAATGCCCAGATAAATCATGGTATTGAGAGCTTTAATATGCAGGAGGATGATCTGAAGATCAGGGAGTCTGATTACAAAACTCAAACTTCTACTGTTTTAATGATTGATATCAGCCACAGTATGATCTTATACGGTGAAGACAGGATTACACCTGCGAAGAAAGTTGCGATGGCACTTAGCGAACTTATCACTACAAAATATCCTAAAGACACATTAGATATTGTTGTTTTTGGAAATGATGCATGGCCGATAGAAATCAAAGATCTTCCCTATCTGCAGGTTGGCCCTTACCATACCAACACCGTCGCAGGTCTTGAGTTGGCAATGGACCTTTTAAGAAGAAGAAAAAATCCGAACAAACAGATTTTTATGATAACCGATGGTAAGCCAACTTGCCTGAAAATTGGAAAACGTTACTATAAAAACAGTTTTGGTTTAGACAGAAAAGTGGTAAACCGTTGCATTAATCTTGCGGCACAGTGCAAAAAGCTTAAGATAGTTATTACTACTTTTATGATTGCCAGCGACCCTTACCTGCAAAAGTTTGTTACGGAGTTTACAGAGACAAATAACGGTAAAGCTTTCTTTGCTTCTCTTGATAAATTAGGCGCTTTCATATTTAAAGATTTTGAAAGCGGGAAGAGGAAGACGGTTTACTGAGAACCACGATTAATTTGATTTTGAGGGATTATGAGGAAATAAATGGAACTATGATTAAAAGTATTTTTAACGATAATTATGAAAGAGCTTACTATAAATGTACCTGAAGACGCAGTGGAATTTGTCGAAGAATTCGTAGAAAGAATTGGAGGGATTATTGAAAACAGTAAAAATAAAAGGAAGTCAAACAGCAATTCCAAGGCAACTAAGCCTAAACCCCTTGACTTTTTTGGCACGTGGCCTGATATTCCTTTAGATTCCAAAACTTATCGGGAAAAATTATGGCGAAAAATTCCGGAGTTATAGTTGACACAGATATCATAATTAAAATATTCAGAGGTGATAAAGAAAAAAGAGATGTATTAGAGCCTATTCAAGACGAGTTAGGGATATTTATAATAACCGCAATGGAATTAATGAGCGGAGCAAAGAGCAAGAAGAGAGAATTCGAAATTTCAAAAACCGTTAAAGCATATAATTTATTCGATTTAACTTCAAACATAGGCACAAGGGCGTTTTCGATTATAAAAAAATATCATCTTCATCATACAGTTTCGATTGCCGATGCTTTAATAGCTGCTACTGCTATAGAAAATAATCTTCCCCTGTATACTGATAATCTAAATGATTATTTTTTTATAAAAGAATTGCAGTTATATAAGCCGAAGTAAGAACAAAAATGGACAAGAGTGACGCAATAATGTTCAATTGAAAAACAAGAATTATTAACAAAAAAATATAAATGGATATTTCAAAAATTAAGACGTTAGGTGAATTAAAAAGAAGTGGTTATAAAAGCAAAACTATAAAAGAAGAAATTCGTGAAAACCTGATTGGAAAAATAAAAGCAAAAGAAACTACTTTTCCGGGCATTGTAGGGTATGAAGAAACGGTGATTCCTGATACTGAAAGAGCTTTGCTGAGCCGTCATAATATTTTATTTCTCGGACTGCGCGGACAAGCTAAAACAAGAATGGCCCGGCAAATGATTGATCTGCTGGATGAGTATATTCCGACTGTAGCGGGAAGCGAAATAAATGATGATCCGCTAAAGCCGTTGAGCAAATATGCAAAAGACCTCATCGCAAAAGAGGGAGAAAATACAGCCATTTACTGGTTGCATAAAAGCGAACGCTATGGCGAAAAGCTGGCTACTCCTGACGTGAGTGTTGCTGATCTGATCGGAGATATTGACCCTATAAAAGCCGCCAATTTAAAGCTCAGCTTTGCAGATGAAATGGTGATACATTATGGTATCATTCCGCGCAGCAACCGGGGTATATTCGTTATAAATGAATTGCCTGATTTGCAGGCAAGAATACAGGTTTCTCTCTTCAATATTTTGCAGGAAGGCGATATACAAATCCGCGGATTTAAACTTAGAATGCCGCTCGATATTTTGTTTGTCTTTACCGCAAATCCTGAAGATTATACAAATCGCGGCAGTATCGTAACACCGCTGAAAGACCGTATCGAAAGCCAGATTCTTACACACTATCCCAAAACCATCGAAACTTCTTTAGAAATTACTGAGCAGGAAGCCGATGTGCTGCAGGAACAGTTGGATAAGATAAACATAAGTGACCTGGTTAAGAGGCTGATAGAGCAGGTTGCCTTTGAAGCACGGAGTAATGAATATGTTGATAAAAAGAGCGGCGTAAGCGCCAGGCTTACCATCGCAGCTTACGAAAATGCTGTGAGCAGTGCCGAGCGTCGTGCAATTATTCATGGTGAAAAACAAACGCAGGTCTGGATAAGCGACCTTGTTGGTATCATTCCTTCCATAACAGGTAAAATTGAGTTGGTGTATGAAGGTGAACAGGAAGGACCCTACCAGGTTGCCGTGAATCTTTTAGAAAAAGCTATCCGTACGCAATTCATCAAGTATTTCCCTAACCCTGAAGCGGCAAAGAAGAAGAAAGCTGCAGGAAAGCCAGGACAGCAAACAAGGTCTGAAGAGGAAAATCCATATAAAGCAATCATCCGTTGGTTTGACGGCGGCAATCATCTCGATCTTTTGCTTGACAGTACTGACGCCAACAAATTTAATGCACTCTACAAAGTAGACGGTTTAAATTCTTTTGTAAAAAAATATTTTCCGCAGGCAAAAGATAAAGAAAATGCTTTGCTGATGGAATTTGTGCTGCACGGATTATCAAGCTACTCATTAATCAGTAAAAAGATGCTCGATGGCAAAATTCAGTTCAAAGACCTTATGGGAAGCATGATGAACTTTGGTGAAATGAATTTTGAAGATGATCTTACGGAAGATGATTTTAAGTAACCGCAAAACAGGCTATTGAAATAATCAGTAGCCTGTTTTGTTTATAATTATGCTATTAATATCTTCTTCAGATTATGTATACTGGCAGTAATGGTTGCAAACGGGTCAGAAGGAAAATCCTGTTCTACAAAAAAATGTTTCATTCCTGCGGTTTTGGCATTGGCGAAAATGCGTTTAAAATTAATAACACCCTCGCGAACTGATTGCTGCACTTTAAAATCTTTGTCAATATCTTTCACATGCCAGAGAGGAAAACGTTCGGGATGTATTTTAAGGGAACTTCTAAAAACTCTTTAAATTTCGATTAGAATTTTCATGGGTAATTTTTGTATTTACCTACAATAACCTAATTTTTCATAAAGTATTGATTTTCAATTATTTA
>JAABUK010010096.1_pt1 | contig 12700 bp, 15 predicted proteins | sample 5559141 | NCBI WGS metagenome assembly JAABUK01 (sample SAMN10711869, study PRJNA513367) | rock metagenome | isolation source: Antarctica rocks | place: Antarctica: Victoria Land, Pudding Butte nord | collected 2016-01-03
CCACAGCCGCTGACACCGAAAGAGCTTTCCTGAATTTCGGATCTGACGTCCGCACCTTGTGAGTGGCACACAGATCACTTGGGCCGACACATATGTTGCTTTCCATCACAGAACAGCAAGCCTGCAGTATATGCAAATGATTAGGCTCAGCGATAGTAATGTCTCCGTTGAACTTGAGCTTACAAAAGACAGATAAGATCTGTGCCTTGCTTACACAAGCAGCTGCCTGTTCCGACCTTGCACAGGTGGGTCAAGGACTTCAGAAAGCCGCTCCAATATCAAACAGGTTCTCAAAAGTTGCTGCTGACTTTTGAAGGACTTGCAAACTGAGGCTACCCAGTTTCTGGCTAAGCCTGAGGTTCCCTGGTCACGCTTGCGGGCTATCACACTGGAACTCAGGCAATGTACAGGCAGCACAAACGATCTGCTCCTACACGAAGTATGTCATGGTTCCAAACTTGTGTTGCAATCGCCACAAAAGCGAGAGAAATCTAAGGAGCTGCAAGACAGGCTTATCAAGCTACAAGAACAGGTTGACCAGGCTTCTTACAATAAGATGGTGTCAGACGTGACCAAGCAGGTGTGTGCCTTGAGGAGTAATTTCACAGCAAGTCTCATGCAACAAAGAACTTGCATGCACGTCTTCATCTCCCTCAAGATGCTCCAGCTCAAGCGTTCCCTGACAAATCAGCTCTTGCCTGACAGGAACGTGCAGCAGCAGCCTTGCGCAGCGGCGCTCTGCAGACATACAAGCAACAAATCAGCTTTGGCCTGCATGTCATAGTGATGATGGGCACCTTCTATGCGGTTGGCCATATAGCCGGCACAGCCTTATCACCAAGAACAGCTGTGGTATGTCTCACCTCTGCTTTGTAACATTTCTGCTGTGTGCTTGGGTCAATTTGATTGCAGAACCAAAGCAAACTCAAAGTGAGATATGACACTCCATATTGTCTGTGCAACTTGCAGTGTCATCTACACACCCATTTGCCATACAATTGTGAATAGTGACAATGGTTGCTGAGCCATGACTCAATCTGCACAACAGGCTTTTTACACTGCTGCAGCGAGCAGCCTGTGGCATGTGTGGCCTGGTCTTTGCAATGCTGCTGGAGACTGTGCTTCTCATGATCGAGACCAACAGATTTGAGGGTCCCAAAGCCAGAAAGCAGCAAGAAATGCACTCACCTTCTTCTGGTGGATCAGTGTCCCATTTAAAGAAGGCACAATGACTTTGCTATGCTTCTTCAGCATCGAGTAGTGTCAGCATTCAACACATGCCTTGAGTATACATGTTCAACACAGTGCATGAAGGCTTGCAAGGAAGCAGCTGTCCAAATCCGGATACTACGAAATGCATGTTGGATTATTGCATGCTGTACACTGTCTCACTGTAAGAGACGTGTGCAGCAAGGACATCAGAAGCAACTCAGTGGTTGTTGCATGTGAATAGCTCTACCGCCTAAAGAAAACCCCACAAAACTTAGGCAGTGATATCATCGATGTTTGTGCTTCAAACAGTTCTGGAATAATGTTGGTATGCGTGCAATTTCGACACTCTCAACTCCTATTCAGATGTGTGCATTTGGCTCAGCGACAGTAACGGTATGCAGAATGTATACAAGGCAGATACCTGGTCACAAACAAAGATTGCAAGAATTGCATACAACTGAATACAGCACTGGTGAAAGATCACCATTTGGCTGCAGTAGCGTTGCCACAGTCTGATAAAACTCCCCTGTTTGGTCTGCGTCTAAATAACAAACTCTCCTTGAGAGCGTGTATCTGAGATCCTGTCTAGCAAGAAAACAATAACTCAGAGATGGCCTCTTCAGCCGTCGGTCTTCTTCTCGTTGGCGTTATGTGTCCAGGTGTTTGGACGTGAGGTCAGTGACTTCTGCGTTTGGGACTCATCACAGCACCTGCGCGATGGCGAAGGACACAGTGAAGTTGATCAGTGCCGAGGGCTTCGAGTTCATCGTCGATTATCAAGCTGCATGTGTGTCAAATACGATCAAGAACATGTTAAGCTCTTCAGATATGAAAGCTGAAGGAGCTTGAGCAGGTGACCGTGGTATTGGTAAAAATCGGATGCCTGCTGCAGGAAGTTTCACCGAGACCGAGTTGGGCGAGGTCAGATTTCCCGAAATATCAACTCCTGTATTAGAGAAAGTTTGTCAATACTTTTACTTCAAGCTTCGACATCAGAACTCGTAAGTGTGTTACAAGCACAGCTCTGACATCGATGCTCGCGTTTGGAGCCTCTCAGCACATCAACACTTTCTGCAGGGTAACAAAAGACATACCCGAGTTCAAGCTGCCACCAGAGATGGCACTGGAGCTTTTGAGAGCGTCAAATTATCTAGACACCTAGTTCAATTCTTTATCTCGAAAGGGCATTGATCTTGCTGGTCAGCTGTTAGAGCAGTCTTGTCCAAAGTGCTTGGACTTGGCTTGCTTGCTGCAACCGAACTGCGCCAACTTATAGAACCTTGCATTAAGTGACCAGACTGCATTAGTGCAGCCCGCATAGTGCCTGATGCAAACTTTGGTGCACTCCATGCATGTGTATAGCTACAGTCCAACATATCGAACTAGTACTTAATAAAAGCAATGTTGCAATCCAAACATGAAAGTGCGGTTAGTATACACTCTGAAGCACAATTGTGAGGGATTGGATGTGAGCAGGAGCTTCAGGACACAGTTGAATGTGTAGTGTGAGATGACACCAAAGTGACACTCAAACGCAATCCAAAGACAGACGGACTACGTGAATGTGCAGTGTATGGCATTACAGTCAATGTGAGGGTGCATGTGGGGGCCATGTGCGCTCACTGTCCAAAGTTGAGCTGATAGCTCCATCAAATAGGTGGAGATACTCTTGTAGAGTTGGCATTGTCTGCATACAGATGCCAGGCTTGCACCCTTGGAAAACATAACAAAGGTATGCAGAGCTCCAGTTCAGTCATCTTCTCACCTCTGTATACGTCAACGCCAAGATGTTCTCAGGTGAAGCCCAGCTGCCCAACAAAGCAGCTTGTTGGCTGCTGCTCTCTGCACTGGACAGCATCTACAAGACACAGACTGTGACATTGAATGAGCCTGGCTCAGGGTGTCATAGGGACACCACTGACACTGTGATGATGGATGTGTTCCATGCAGAACAAAATGATACTAGTCAGCATGTAGCAGATATTAGGCAATCAGTGCTTTGCACACTGTTGCATATGATTGCTCTGACAGAGATAGCAGACGCTCACCTGTCCAAGAGATTCTAGCTTCTTTGCTGTTTGCACACATCCATTGTTTAGGGCTGGCGCTGATTGCACAAGCCTATATCACTACTGTCCTGTGAGTTTCAAAAAGCAACACTGGGATACAACACAGAGTGAAAGAAAAACAGGTTGGGTGCTTACAAGCTTGGGTCCACACCTTCGTGCTGATCCTTGCAATCACAACTAATGCTTGTGACCTGCCACTGGCTGAAGAGCTGAACGGGCACATTGTCTGTGCTGCTAATCACCTGTTGTGTCACCTCAATGTCATAATGCAGCATGACTTAGCTCAGGATGCATGTTATACTTTGTCCTCTGTCACTCATTGTATTTAGGGATCTTGCCAAGCATGCACTGACTTACAAGCAAATGCTTGATGACAACACTGTCCATTACGTCGTCACTATAGTGTCAAATCTGAGTTTCACCTTGATGTCTTGCAGCTGTGCGGTGCCCCCAGCCAGATGCAGTGCATGCAAAACTGGCACCATTTTGTTGCTGTCAACCTGCACACCATGGCCACAGCATTCTTATAGGCTGCACAACATCATAATTCATACTGAGCAATTGGTGTTTGCTGATGGTTGGCAATGGTCTGCTTGGCAACTTCTCTGCCGCATTTGTCAGCATTGCACATTGCCCAGCCTTTGTGCAATGAAATATCAGGGGATGTCTTCAGCTGCGGTAGGGAAAGTATACTTTGAGCAGAGCAACCAAAGCAGCAGGCCAGCTTGCGCTGACTGTCTTGTGCACACTCTGACTGAGATGGCATACACGCAAATGCTTACCTCCACAATATGCAACAGGCACTTTGGAAACAAGATCAACAGCCCAGCGTACCCCCCGTCTTCACAGCATGGTTCTAAAGGCTCCTTGTGAATGGCTGCAGTTCATTGCACCTCAGCACTTTAGTTGAGCGCAGCATGCAGGCTGTTTCGAAGCAAACAGCACTTGATGTTACCTGCTATTTCTGAGAGTGCCGTTGTCTCTCCAGCTCTCCTTGCCACATACATGCATCTCGAGACTGTGGGTGTCTACGGATACACGTGGACGCCTGCTCAAGTGTTTGTTCTGTGCATGTATAGATTGAAACAGACAAAATAGCAGCAGGGATGGATAGACACAATCATGTACCTTGTACATCTCGTCGCTCTGCTTTTGCTGGACTACGTCTAACAGGGACTGTCGTCCTGGCGTTGGTGAAGACTCTGCCATGCTCAGATATGCAACGAGAACACTCTTGGACCGCCGGTGCTGCTATGAAGTCAACAGCTGCCAGGCTGACCCAGAGGCAGCAATTGCTGCAATGAACAAGCAGAGACAACTTGCTTGCTCAGCATACTCTCAGGGACCTGTTGAAGAACGCAGAATGACGCGATGCGACCAGCCAGCGATATCGCTGGCTCCGTATGCAGCGCTTGAGTCAAACCAGGGTAGATCGACTGCCAGTGCTGCGGGACTGGTGATGTGACTGCTTGACGGTACTGATGTCGGCCCACACCTGAACACCCATCGACATAAATGCCGTGTGGCTGGACATGAGAAGACAAGATGGAAGGATCACTTCCCACAGATCAGCTGCAACTGGCTGCAGGTGTGTGACTGACGTCAGATATCGTTTGTCAGTTTGTATTTTCGTTCTGTTCCTGAGACATCTCATTAATGGAGTGATTGACTGGTTAGGAGGCCAAAGTTTGTAACACTGACTGCAGCTCCTGCTCCTTTGGACCTTTCTGAAACAGAACCAAGCAGAAAGAGGTCTCTGCCTCCCACCACAGAGGGTCCACCGAAACGTAGCAAAAAGGGCAAGAAGTCAAAGGGTAGCAGCAAGGCTGTCATTCCAGAATTGAACCCCAGTGACTATGTCCGTGTTGTGAAAGTCACCAATAAAGATGACCTCCTGCATGAGGGACCCGTGCTCTTGTCAAAGAGCGACAAAGCAAGCCAGATGCTCCTGAGTGACAACAGGATGTCAGTCACATCCAGCAAAGGCTACAGAATGGTGCGCTTTGAAACAACTCTAGCAAATCCTGCCCAGGAAGGCCAATCTTGCACTTTCACCGCTTCATCAAACCAGAGGCATTGACTGCAGCACAGGCTCGTGCCACACATGGTGCTTTTCAAGGGACATGGTACTTTGAGGTCAAGATCACCAAGCTTGGCAAATCTGGCCATGTACGCCTGGGCTGGTCCACCAGGAAAGGGGACCTTCAAGCACCAGTGGGTGCTTCATGCACACTCATGTCAACTGCTCTGTCGTCTTGCTGTGCTCCAGCCTGTGTGACGCTGACTAGTATGCTTCAGCCTGCGTCCTGAACTCATTACGCTTATTACTATGCAAGATCAGTACTAACATCTGTCTATGACGCCATCCTGCAGGTTAATAACATCAACATTAAGCTTTACACTTTCCTGCAGGTTGGCTATGATCAACACAGCTTTGCCTACAGGGATCTGGAAGGAGTCAAGGTGATCCCTATTGACACAAATGGAGCATGCATACTCTGCTCATGATGCCGCACACCATTCAACAACTGCACTCGGCACAGCATAAGTGGCAAGTGCCATGAGGTCTGCCTGTTTGGTCAAAACCATCTGTTCCTGAAATCACCATTGCATCTCGCATGCTGTCAGACCAGATCAGCATCATTGCATCAGAAACTTAGCTTGCTGCATTTGAGTCAGCACAGTCAGTGACTGCTTGACTGAGGTGCCTTACCTGTTGAATTCAGGTACATCAGGCAAACAGGGAAGCATATGGGGAGCCCTTCACTGAAGTAAGCTCTGGTAACTTGCTTGCTGTCAGAGCAATGACCAGTTGGTTGCAGTTAAGGCTAGTGGGACATCCTCTGATGGCTGTGATGCGTGCCAAATATGCAGGGCGACATCATAGGCTGTCTCTTGCACATGCCGGAGGGAGGCAGGGCGTTTGAGAAAGAGAAGTCAGTAAGTTCTGCCTGCAAACTCTGTCACTTGCCACAGCATGTCCCATGTTCAAACCTGCACCCATGACCCCACACCCCCTCCCCTTGTTTTCCAGAAACCCCCTTGCCACCCAAAGCCCCTGTACCCCTCGCTGCATCATGCACACATCCTAGTCACGTTGGGCACAGTCTAGTGTATATGAGGCAGTCAAATAGTTGGAAATAGTTGAAATACTGCTTCATCAGGAACATGTGCTCACATTGAAAACTGAGACTTCTGCAGCCGTTGTCAGTGAGAGCATGTGTCATGAATCGACTGGTGTTCAGCTCGACCATCTTTCCGTTGTGTTGCAGGACATTGTGACGTGGAAAGGTGAGCTGTACTTTGTTGATGAGCCCACAGCGGACCCTGCAAAGCTTGAGGGCAGCCTCGTGGCTTTCACCAAGAACGGCCAGACGCAGGGAATAGCATACCGGTAAGCTGAGCTGCACCCACTTCATCTTTCATGCTTGACAGCTTGCAGATTACACTCTGGGGTAAAGTGCTTGTAGTCAGTAGCTTTGGCTCAAGCCTGAGAAGATGCAAACAGGGTCTTCATTCACACAAACCAACCGTGGACTTGCCTTTTGGGAGGCGCCTGCAGACTACTCAAGCAATGTCCTGAATAGCTGCAGCAATTGGTATGTGAATATGGCAAAGTCATCTATCAAACTATGATTCTTGCCTCCCTTGGCTTGCTTTGCACGGTCCTGTTTAGGCCATGTCCAGAGTGACCATGCTGAACTGCAGACATGTGTATGAGTAGGTTTGTGTATTGCTACAGGGATATCAATGAAGGTACTTACTCCCCAGCTGCATCTATCTACACTCTTCCAGAGCAGAAAGATGGTGCAACAGTCACATTCAACTTTGGTACATAAAAGCTGCCTCTGTTTTGCTGTATTTGCTGCCTTTGATAGCTCCCTGAAGACTTTCTGATGCCTGTGACACCAATCAGTTTCTGCACTGCTGCCAAGGCACATGACCTACTGTACTGCTAAGCCAAATCCAACATGCATGTGAGGTGCAGTGTGACGTACCACTCATTTGCAAGTTGATGCTGTCTGAGCTGACTTGCAGACCAATACAAACTCTCAGCACTGACGTAGTAGGGCACCAACCTGCTGCACAAGCTGTTAACATCACCACATTCCTGGACACCTGGCAGTCTTTTGCACGGCCCATCATGATCAATTGGTCAGTAACGGCTCTGCAGCAGATGACCAATTCTGGCTTGTGCGCTGCAGGCCCTGATTTTGAATACCCCTTGCCTGAATTAGAGGGGTGTCCCCCTGCCCGCCCTGTGGCTGAGCTGTCTGGCCCCCCGGATGACATTGCATTTCCTGCGCCAGCTGGAGCAGACACAGAGCCAGGTGAGGTCCCTTTTCACTGTTTCGTTTGTGCCAAGCTGGCAGTAAAACCATGTGAAACCACTCAGTCTTGCGACCACAGCACCGTTGTTGTCTGATTGCTTTTAGTTCCTTAGCTATCAGTTGCAAAGTTGGAACGTTTGTCCTTTCCATTGCATTGTTGAAGCTGGTCGGCAACATTGGGGTGATAGCTCACAGTACGTCTGTGCAAGTATGTGCTGACCCGGGAGTGACACTCTCACAGCAAATGTGGCCTGCAGTTGGGTGAATAATACTGAGCAGAGATGTCACATTGCTTGTCATGTTTTTTTCGTGCAGGCCTGGATGGCATAAAGCAAAGTACTGTGGCCATATGATGTAGTTTAGTTGACAGCCTTTCACCTGGCTGAAGAAATTTGAAGGACGTGCTGTGCTTGCCCATGCATCATTGCTTGCCTGATTGCCATGCATGCCTGTCATCGGACTTATCATATACAGTGTGCTACTTAGGGCTTGAAAAGTCAAGTTCTCTACTAGACACCCAATTGAGGTGACCCGTGCATCCATATTGTTACATGCACATCTTGTGCAACATCCTTTGGCAGTTCTCAAGGTCTTGTGAAGCAGAAACAGAAGGTTGCAAACTTTGCAGCTTGTTGTACACATCACATTCTTGTTTCATTGCCTGGCATATGTCAGATGGCTGAACCTGCTGTACTCTGCGCAAACACATGACTGCGAGCTGGGCTGCATCTTTTGGGTTTGCAATTCCTCGCTTTCTGACTGATGGCACCTGTATCAAAACCCTGCTGTCAGCAAATGTTTACATATCCGAGCACAGCATAATCTGTGCGTGAATTCTGCGAGTGGTGATTGGAAGATATGCATGCTGCATTATTACAACACAAGAGTTCGTCATCAACACGTTGCAGTTGCCTGATAGTCGTCTAATCCACAACTTGTGCCTACTTGACACATAGCATGGACCCTGTAATGCTCTGTAGCACAGTGTCATGCCACACAGCAAGACTACAACAGTTCATTGCAACATTTTCCAGTCAGGCAAAAAGCTACTTAGCATACCTGGTCAAGATGGGTTATGAACAGAGCAGCTGCCACTTGAAGATGCAGGCTTGCTTCTTTCACCCTGTTTTCCAGGGCCATGATTTCACCCCATTCAAGCTGAAACCAGGGATCTTCTGAATCTGCACTTTGCACCTGAACACAGACACCAGCATTTTGCTGTTTTAAATGTGGCATGACCAAATTCCTTTGGTAGCTCCACAAAGACAGCCTTAGGTTGAGACTTGTTCCCATGCTATTGTTCATCCTCCGCTAGGCCGCATGATCTGCCTGCATTTGTCTAAATGCAATCAGCTCTTTGCTGGCAGTTGGCATGATGCAAGACTGTCCTAGTTGAAACTTGGAGCCTGCATTTAGATGCCATGCCTATAGATGTCCAGAGCATCATCCACTGACATACTGGAAGCTACTAAAAAGCCTCTGGTCAGCAAACACTCTTTCAAGCTTGCACCCTCTAAGTCATGCATTCATGATTGCACACATGGCACAAGACAGCACAGCTCTTGCCAGCCCAGCCCAGCACAGCAAAGCATGAATCATTCAAATGCTGCCTGCTGCCCCAGGAGGTGAGGTGAGGTTGGGTGCCGTGTCATGACCACCCACCAGATGGATCAGATGCAAATGCACAGTTGCAACTTGTCGGGAGGTGAGGTGAGGTTGGGTGCTGTGTTACAACAACTTACCAGATGGATCAGATGCAAATGCACAGTTGCAACTTGCTGCTGTTCCCCATGACCCTCCTTGGCTTGCAGCAAGCGGCAGCTCGGCATGTGCCTCTGCAGGTACTTGTACACTGCATCCTGAAGCTCCTCTGAGTCTGGTCTGTGCTGACTCAGAGCTCTGTAGACTCTCCCCCTTGCCTTGGTGCAAACCATAAGCTGAGCAAGGGTGCTATTGGTGTAGGTCACCAGGAGGGGTTTGTCTGACTTGGGGAAGGCAGCATCTGCTGGTGCTGGCGTTGCTGCTGCCTGCTGTGATGCATTTTGGGCTTGCTTCAGATGCACAAGGCATGGCTTCATTGCATCTGAAAGCACCCATGATCTGAGATTCAGACTGTGCAATTAGTTGGGGCGGAATGCTTTGTGCGGTTGAAATGTGTGGTGAAGCTGATGTTTGGATGGAAGCCAACAGGGCATAGGCATGAGTTACAGAACCACATGCTCTGCAGATGTGAGATCGACAATGCACCAAGCATGCCCACAGATGGAGTGACAACTGATGTGTCCTGAGGTTGTGACCAATATGTGATACTGACTTCAGCATAAGATGGACTGGTTGTGTCAAAGCAATGTCTCTAAGGGACTGAGACAAATTTTCATGTCTGATACAATAGAAGGCTTCAGTTGCTGTATTATCTTGCAACATTGCCTTTCAAGACTGCCTTGCAATGTTGCTTGTCAGTGCCTTTAAATGAAGTCTTTCAGTGCCTCCTGTGAGTGCCTCAAAAGTTGCTGTACCATCCCTTTCAAGCTCTCCTGTGCAATGTGTGCCTATGGTGCCTTGTCATTCCACCTGGTCAGAACATACATTTGAAAGCCAGTGTTTGCTAGCAGCTACGTCTGTTAGAGATTGCCAGCTTTATCAAAGGTGGCGTTGGCTCAGCTTGAATTCACCGTGGCACAAAAGCAACTACTTAAGCTGTAGTAACCTGCGGTAAAATGTGGTGACCTGTAGTGCCAGCCATTGCAGCCTCTGCTCAGCTGAACCAGGCAGGATGCACCGTAGTAAAAAGTACGACTGTGAACCTTACCTTGAGCACTGGCATAGCTTCCACCTAGCTGCACCTTCTCAAGAGCCACCTGCTCAAGCAGCTGACAAGCCTCCACTACCCGCCCCAGCTCTGGCTTGAGCAGGATTCTGGCCCAGGCCTGATGAGAGGCAGCCTTCTCCTTGACTTCACTGCCCATCAGCTGATACACTTGCTGCAGTGCGTTCAGTGCGTTTGCTGCCACATACTTGCACCTCAATGCTTTCTCCAGCTCCTGTATGTGGCACAGCAGGTGTGGTGAGTGCCATGTACAATTGCAGCCTGTTTTGTGTAGCTCAAAATTTTCTCCAGCTCCTGTATGTGTCACAGCAGGCGTGGTGAGTGCCATGTGCAATTGCAACCTATATTTTGTGTAGCTGTTGCTGCCCATCAGCGCTACACACGTGATGTAATGTTCTCAGCGCACCTGCTGTTACGCACTTGCTGCAGATTTCTCAGCGCACCTGCTGTTACACACTTGCCACTTTGGTCCCAAGGCATTAGTTCTAGCATTGGTTTGACAGTATGTGCAGGATACAGAACCAAGAACACAGCAGTGCCCAGCAGTGGCCACCAGGACCCACCATGAGGCCCAGCTGCTATTACACACGTGCCACTTTGGTCCCAAGACATATATATACTTGTCCATCTGACCACTGACCTTGGGGTTATTTCCTGTGATTTGTCAGATTATGTCATGAAGCATAGGGTTTGGGTGTGTATGGTTTGGCAGTAGTTGCATGATACAGAACCCACAGCACAGCAGTGGCCACCAGGACCCACCATGAGGCCCAGCTGCACATGTTTGCCTTGCTGCAGCAGGCTAGCTCCAATCCAATAATCTGGCTCACAGTAGGTGTCATCAATCTCCCTGGCGCGTCTGAAATGGTGCAAGGCCTGGTCCCAGTTGCTGTGACGCCTCTCTAAGATACCGCTGTTCAAACGCACCTTGCCACTGTTCATGCATACCTGCACATCAACCCATTATTGTCACAATCTGTTGTTTTCTAGTCATGGTTGGCCTGTTGTGCATGGCATATCCGGATGGTTGCCAGCATGACTGTGATAAGCAAACATCCCTGACCTGGCAAAGCTTTTTTTGTTTCAGATGATTGACAAGGAATCCTGTCCGTGCGGTAACATCTCTGTTAGATGAGCTCCTGTGTTGAGGCTCACCTTTTGAGCAGCTACAAACAGTGTCTCTTCATCTTCCCAGTCCAGATTCCTGGTGACTGTGCGCCAGCTGTACCCCATCAGAAGAACGCTGAGCAGCACGAGGCCAAGCCAGCTACGCACATGCGTTCTGACAGACTGAGCTTGCCGCTGATCATGCTGTGCTGTCGAATCTGCTGTTGCAGCACCAGCACTGGACAGATGAGGACTGGAAGAAGAGGATGTCCTGTGGTTCGGCACTTCACTGCTGAGCTTGGCATAAGACAGAGCTGAACTGAGTGTGTGCATGCCATGTGGCCCCATGAGCTGAGTAAGAAACTGTGCCAACAGTAGGCAATAGCCAAACGAAGGCAGATACAGCAGCCTTTCTGCAATGAACGTCCCAACGTAGAACAGTACGTTGGCAGCAGGAGAGAAGGGAGCGATGACTAATCCGACTACAACAACCATCTGCCAGACTGACTCTTGGTGTCTTGCTGCTATGCTGTCCTCAACACGGCTTGCTTCAGTCTCAGGCTGCAGCACAGATTCTTGAAATGCGGTGGTTGGCAGCTGCTGCTGCTGCTGCTGCTGCTGCTGTCTGCTGGATGTGTGTTCACTCCCAGGCTTTTCTGTCTTGCATTGGCTGTGTGATATGTGCCTCGAGCCAGCCAGGATGTGTGGAACCACCTGCCAAGGCTTGCATGATACAACGACCCACAGCACAGCTGCGTACACAGCAGCTGTTGCTGCATTTCTGGGATCCATCAGAGACTGCACATACGGCACACAGGCAAAGGACCAATCTGCTGAGAGGTGCAGTGGAAACAGCAGGAGGTGGAAGTACTTGGCGTGCAGGAAGCCGGTTGTGAGTCTGGCTGTCAGGGGTCCTGCAAATGGAATTGGGTTCTCTACCTGCACCATATATGCCTATATTCAGGGGATAGAATTTAGCATTGTGTGCATGCAGTTGAGCCTAGGATATGCTTTGACAGTGCACACAGTTATGCTCTCTTGTGCTTGATAACAAACTTCCTTCTGGGTTGAGCTGGGCTGACTAAGATGACTAATAAGAAATGAAGAAAGAAAAGTGGCTAATCCTTGGGATTGAGTCCACTACCTGCACAGTG
>JAABUK010010097.1_pt1 | contig 12700 bp, 16 predicted proteins | sample 5559141 | NCBI WGS metagenome assembly JAABUK01 (sample SAMN10711869, study PRJNA513367) | rock metagenome | isolation source: Antarctica rocks | place: Antarctica: Victoria Land, Pudding Butte nord | collected 2016-01-03
ATGCCCCTGATGCCCAAGCGGTTGCCTTGTGGATGTGACTGAGCAAGTGCTTAATCACAAATGCTAAAAGCCCAAATGTACAAGCAAAGACATGCCCTCGTACTGGGGTTTTCACCAGTACATCATGTACTCACGTGCACTTTGTACATTGTAAACCTTATCAAGCAATCTTGCCCTCGTCAGGCTCAGGACCAGCACCTTCATGCTTGAGGCCCATGCTCATTCATGCTAGTCACATCAGTGGGCATGCTTGTTTCAGCAAGCAGAATTTCAGTATGTGGATGGCACTACTTGCGCCGCATGACCCTTGATGCTGGTAGTGTAGTTTTCCTACAAGTCATTGCAACAAAATTATAGTGCTGCTGCTTATGACAGACGAGCTTTTAGACTCGAAAGATAGCGTGTAATTCACGATCATACAATTGCAGAGTGATCTTGTGAGCAAGCAGGTGCAAAGCGGCACACCTCTTCCTTGCATGCTCATCATGAGTCCTGCACTGCTGGTCCCATAACGCTGCAACATTGCAACAAGCTGCCACAGAGATTGGTGCGTGACTTGTATGTTGAATGGTATGACTTGTGTACAAGACTGCAGCAGGCTACGGCAGCAGCTTGTGAAAGTCTTTTTGTGTGCAATTCTCCTTGTGTAGAATCCCTGATGAGCAAGATCCTTCTTGTGTGAATTTTTTCTTGTGTCAAACTGTTCTTCCTCTTCTTCTTGCAGGCACAGGGCTTTACACCGGAGCTAGTGGGTATTGGCAAACCCTAGCTCCCGGCCAGAGCCAGCTGGGAACCAAAGTGCCTCCCGATGTGAATGGGTAAGCTCAATTGATGTGGCATCGATGATATCTATAGATGCAGTGAACTTAGCAAAGTCATGACTGTCACCTGTTGCCACTGACACATCAAGCTGATGAGACAGCAAAAGGTATGTGTGTGCAAAAGCATGTTGCAAAGTAGACTGCATTGTGCTATCGCCTGCAAGCTTTGATCATGTACCAAAACTACGGTACACAGCAAGCATCAGTGGGAGTGCTTCCTTGTCGTCATGGCGTGGGTTGTACACTTACAGCCCAAATGTTGACCTGCATCTCTAATAGTCAGATCACGTCAGTGCACTGCACCTGCAAACATGGCTGTACTAGGTATTGCAGGTATATTGTGTAAAGTACTGTGCAGCAAAGTTGGCATACTTCAATATTGCACTATACTTGACGCGGTGTGTGTATAGTTTAGAGTGGTTTTTACTTCCGCAAAGTGACTCACAAATTGTTCATGCACAGCCAATATTGCTCTCATCTACATATTTTGCCACTTCCTTGAGGCATATGTCCAAACACAAATTTTGTTGCATCTGCAACAAGTCCATATGCACTGCAAACTGTGCTTTGATCCTCACTGTATGCAAATACAGATGTGCCTGTACTGCACACATGTATGTTGCTGGTGAGTGTAGTTTAGAAGTGCAGCCTCTCAACAACGCCAAGCAATGCGCCACCAGTGTACCTGTAACAGCAGCAAGAAACAGTAAGGCGGCTTCATCATGCATTCAGCTGATGTATGACCTGCAGGTTCACCCTCAACATCAGCTATGGACAGACATCATGACCAGGCAGAGCAAGGACACACAAAGCGGGAAAGGCAACCTAAGTTGTCAACGTGCAGCAAAATATATCACAATTTGAGGATAGAGTGATGCAGTATGCAGCTTTTCATGAATGACTATCATGATGTTGCCCACCAGCATGTTGCCGTTATTGGCAATTCTGTGGTGTTATATGAACAAGGACGGTGATTCAGCAAACTGCGAACCAGTGCATTTTTAAGCTTAAACATCTCCAGCGTAAGATTTTGTTTGGTGAAGTCAACGGGCCTCGCCCACTTGGCCGCCCTAGGTTTAGTTCCAATGATGTCACGTGATCGTCAAAACTGCCGTATGAGTAGGCGTTATTGGGGTGCACCAGGCAGGCTGCTCTGGAGAGAGTCTGACAAGACTTGTCCTGCACGTACCTAGCTCATCATGCGCTGAAAAGCGCTTTTAATGTTTTAATCAATATTATTATGACAATATTTATCATTAGTGTAAGATCCGTCATTTTAACGATAGTTAACACCGAAAGAGAATGGATCATGAGTACAAGCCGCAATATTGCAAGGAAGGAACACATTGTTGCATTTAAAGTTGCAGTTGCCGCACAAACGTCAACAAGCCCATGTCAACAGGGCTGTATTTGCTTGTGGTGCACATCGGTGTGCTGTCAGCGATTTGAATCGTGTGCATAAACAATTCCCTTGCCCTCGAAGCATGCACAGCACGGTGCTGCCTTATACCCTAAAAGCCATTAGGTTACGCTCAGGACCAGGCTCTGCTTCGAAACTTGCTTAGTGCTATACTTGTTCAGCGATTTCTTTGCTGACTGTGCCTGAACGCCTGGCGATGCATGAGCCACCAGGCGCATCGTGCATGGACAAAGCTCCACGGATGGAAGCCACTGGCGTACTCAGTATCGCCCGACGTATACAGTGATCGTGTGCTTTGTGTAGCACACTTGCCGTTTGCGGAGCATTGTCCGTGTCTATTTTGCATCAGACGGGTTGTTACATGTCGTCCACTTCCATTTTGTAAAGACAGCTGTCTTGCCTGAGGTTGACAGCTTGCGTGTGTCTAAGCGCGTACCCAAACCCAGCTAGCAGTCACTAAGCGATATGACTTACCCGTTGCTGGTATCGGAACACATATTGCCAGCGTTTACGTGACAAACGAACGAAGAAATAACATGTATTCACAGTACTCTCAATACTCTTACCCCTATTCAGCTGGCATGCCCTCAGGGGCTTATGTCCCTGTCCCAGTGTATGCTCCTCATCAGCAGGCATACTATCCTCCATCGTATGCAACCCCACCTGCAGTGTCAGCTGCTCCAGCTGCTCCCTCGGCACACAGGCTGCCTATTAGGGATCCCTCAACAGGACTAGTTGTGCCTCTGGTGACGTCAGAGCAGGTGGAAGATGCTGTGAAGACATATCATCTGCGAAGCAAGGTGGGCTTTGCTATGTAAATGTGACATACACGTGTGGCTTGTGTGGCATGCACACTCCCCTGGTATTGCGCAACAGCAGCTTGCATATTGTCCTCCCATCAAGTTTCTGTACTGTTCTTCTATTTAGCATTGAACACATGCCCACTGCCATGCGGTCACAGGTCCCTTTGAAAGCTGGTAATGTCCGTTCAACATAAACTGCCCCAGTCAGGACCAGGGAGCTTGCAAACTGACAGTGTTGCGCTCCTCAATGCAGCCATCAGATTTGGTGGATTTGGACCTAGAAGAGCTATTTGTGAGGTGCCAGGCACATCTGCCTCAGAACGTTGCAGTGCAAGACACTGGGGATTTCGCTTCAGATCTGCTGCTCAATGCTGCAAGGAAGGGCTTTCCATTCTCTCAGTACTATGTGGGCAGATGCTTTGAGCAAGGTAATGCAACAGTTGATGCAGCTACATACTATCTGCCATGTGGGTGTGCTTTGAATCTCAACAGCTATCTGTTGTTGCAAGACAGATGTGAACATAGACACATCTGGATCATCAAAACATGAGTATCAGTGTTGTCATGCACAATTGCGTGCCAAGCTTGACAAAGCAATACTCATCAAGTAACAGCACATCGTGGTTACTTCATGATCATAGGCTGCAGCCCTTCAGTGCATATCAACCGTCAATGCTGATGTTCACAATGTTATGCAGGCAAGGGTATAGCCGGTGATCAGAGCCAGTGTCAGCAATGGTTTCAGAAAGCGGCTGATGGATGCATACCAGAGGCCATGTACAAGCTGGCACAGTGTTTTGAAGATGGGTGGGGCTGTGTTAGAGATCTGGCAAAGGCGGTGGATCTATACACTGAAGCAGCTGAAGGTGCTTGTGCCAGACTACAATTTCTTTGTCTGGCACCTATCAACCACGCTGATGGTGTGCATATCAAAAGCTCTGTCAATTTTTCCTGTGAGTTTCAGCTGGCTGATGTGAACTGAAACTTCTTAGTGTTTTGAGTACATGCACCTGTTGCAGTTGAGGAAGCTGGTGTTTGACTGTTCTGTGTTTTGCAGCGGATGTTGCTGCAGCACAGCTGAGGCTTGGAGTGATGTATGAGAATGGCATAGGCATGAGGGTGAACCATATGGTAGGTCAAGAGCTTTTTTGTTGGCTGCAACGCCTCCCTGCATTCAGTTTTGCCATTGCAGTGACAAGACTTGACATGAAGCACTGCGTAGAGGAAGCAAAAAAGCCCAAAACTGTATTGTGTCAGTTGTTGCAGAATTGTTGGCATTGACACCAGACCCATCAACTGTCTGCCCTGTGACCATGTCAGTCATGCTGTAGCAGCTGGTACAACACCCACTCCGGAATTGCCAAAAAGCAATTTTTGTGGCTTTTTGTTTGACACACACTTGCACTGGTTTGCTTCATCTGCACTTATGTTTTGTGATGCAACCAGTTTCCCAGTCTGTGCTGATCTCCTGCAGGAAGCTCTCACGCTGTTCAGCAAGGCACAAGACTTGGCTGAGGCCCAGTACCATGTTGCACGATGCTATGATCATGGCATTGGCACCATTGAGGACAAGACAAAGGCTGTGCATTGGTACACCAAGGTGTGCTTTGGACACAGGCAAATCAACGGCACACATGTGCAGCTTGCTCTTCATTACATGCCCCTTTTCACTCACGCGGTGATGTCACAAAAGCGTGGCATGTACAGCAGTTGCTGTCAAGGAATCATTTGTTATCACCCCTGCGTTGGCAGCAGGCTTCATTGCGCTACTGCTGCTAGAGTTTGTTGCTGTTTGCATGCAGTCATTTGCATGGAGTGTGCACCATGCCCTGCCTTGAGACTGGCGTGCATGATGCAGAGTAAACTTACATTGGCTACTGTAGGATGCACCTCTTACACCAGTTCATGCTATAGCTGGCTTGGCAGAAGTGTGCATGGCAGCTATACATGTGTGACAGCATCACGCAGCTTCCTTCCAAAACCCACATGTTTCTTTGTGTTGGGGATGTTTTGCACTGCATCCCTCTTGCAATGAATCGACACACACTTTCCATGCATGTTGCTTGCCACGTATGTAACATGCATCTCTGCTCAACCTGCAAACAGAACAGTCAATTTGAGCCAACTGGTGGAAGGTCTTCTACAAAGCTGCCTGGCAAGGGCTCCCTCTGCAGGCAAGGAACCACAGCTTTGATTCACCACCCACAATCTGAATCCAAAACCTCATTGAGCTTGTGTGTTGCAGGCGAGAAACAGCGGCTTCATGTTGGCTGCAAACCGCCTGCGTGAGGTGCGGTTGGCAGCATCCACCAACCTGCAAGACAACTCCAACAGCGAGATGGCAGTGGCCAGCAGTGAAAAGGGTGCAGGCAGCACGGACTCCCCTGCTGGTATTCCACCTCAAGGGTCCAAGCTTGCTGGGACTAAGCCCGACCCCAAAGCCAAGCCCTTCACCCCAGGTATATAGCCCAAACCTTGTTTGCATACCCAATGGCACATTCACTCTAGTTGCATGTCTGGAGATGTCACTGTTGCTGTTCTTTTTGGGCAGTGCATTTGAGTACATGCGCTCTGCACCCCCAATAATGTCCCAAGCAACAGCCCTCAGTTGCGCAAGCCAGACCAGTGATGGGTTGCATTGGGCTGGTGACTTCATTGGAAAAGCCCTTGTGCTGAGCAAGTTTTGTTCTGACTCACAAGAAATGCAGCAGTTTGTGCTGTGTTCATGGCTTAGCCCAGTTTTTCTCTGCATTCACATTGGACTCCAGTGTGCTTGATTGGACCCTCAAGTTCAACAGGGAGCAAATTGTCTCAAGCACAACACACACTGAATCTGAAGACTTGCAATTTTCAGAGCCGCTTGGACAAACTTCCAAACAAGTGCATGTCTTAAGGTGACTGTTTCACCACTTTGAAGCCTTTCATCTCTTGCAGTAGCTGAATACTGCGTCTGGATTGTGACAGTCAGAGTCTTCTGACTTGATTGTCATGCTTAAGCTTTTCCATGTTTGCTGCTGCCGCAAAATTTCTCCAGCAAAGTAACTCGAGCCTTTGAGGTCTGGGCCTTCAGTCTTTGCCACATCTGACCATCAGTCCTGCTTCAACCATTATTACCATTGTCTAGCTCAACATGTTTCAAAGGTGCAAATGAAGCCTGCAGAGCACCAACAGTGGTCTACCCAGAGTCAGATTCTGCAGGATCTGCCACGCCAGAGCCCCAAGCATTTTCCCTCCCAAAAACCAGACCACAACCCAGAACCTCTCAAAAAACAGACCCAGACCCACATTGAGATCCCATGTGGCAACCCAGCTGACATGCAGCAATTCAACTCTCCATCATGCAGTTGAAAGGCATGCATCCAGCACATCAATCTCTGCTTCGGTCTTCTTCTTAAGCATAACACAATCCTTCACAGGTGCAAATGGCCTCCAGCGAGGTGATAGTGGACTGTCAAGGTCTGAGTCCTCAGGCTCTGATTTGGTACTGTTCTCAAGCATAACATGCCCTTTCACAGGTGCAAACAGCCTCCAGCGAGGTGATAGTGGACTGTCAAGGTCTGAGTCCTCAGGTTCGGTCAAGCCAGACCCCCGAGCCAAGCCCTTTGTGCCACCTCCTTCCCTGGCAGCCAAGCTGTCGGCCAAGCAGGGGGATGGCTGGGGCAGTGACTCTGGCAGTGTGAAGAGTGATGGTAGTGGGGCGTCGGGGGGTGGGACCCAAGCCTCCTGGATGCCTGCCTCTAAACCACAAGGTATGCAAGGAGACAGCGTGAAAGTCAGCTTTTGCCTCTAAACCACAAGGTATACAAGGAGACAGCGTGAAAATCAGCTTTGGTCTGATATTGGAGTCGGCTGAAGTGTCTCGAATGCAGCATGTGGTGTGTAACAAGCTTTCTGGGCATTGTTTGGCTGATGTGCCATCTGGGCAGGCAAGGTGAAACGTTTGGTACTTCAGCAGAGCTATAGATGGCCCACATATTACGCACTCTCAAGTCTGCTCAGCCAGCAGCCAGAAATCTTTCACCTTATGCATGTGTGATACAACCCATCAGGCTGCACCTGTGTCACTGTAGTGTATACACTGTATATTATATGCTATGCGCCTGCATCACACCCACGTAAAACATAGCCATGCACAACACGACCGCGACCCTACCACAACAAACTGCACGCTTGCTACAACCTCAACACCAAGCACCCTTTGTCATCAGCTATACATCAGCACCTCCAGCTTGACTTGCAGCACTAATACCTCACTGGCTTGTCTCAGGCAAAGGCGGTCAGCTGAAGGCCCAGGCGCAAGCCTTCCAGCCAAAGGCTCAGATGCTTGCAAACAAGCAGGGTGCTGGCGAAGCATCTATCATTGGCAAACAGCCAGAGGCAGTAGTCCCAGTTGTCCCCCCAGATGAGCCTCTAATTAGGCCCAAGAGCGCAAAGATATCATTTGCGACATTGATTGCGGAGGCTGCAACATCTGCTGCAAAGCAGAAGGATGAGCTGAAAGAGGGCAAGGCACCTGCCAAGTCACCTTCCAAAACGCTTGCCAAGACGATTGCCAGGGCTGGGAGTTCTCAGGGTGCTGCTTGGCAGGAGGTCAAGTCAGAGTCAGGTCTAGTAGAAGACTTGGATGAGCTGCACACTTTGCAGGTCAGCTTGTGGCCTCCTGCTGCTGTGACTAGCCCTATATGCCAGTACGTTGTCCTTTATGTTGGTATTTGTGCCTGCAGTCAAGGCCTTTGCTTTGCAGCTTGTTTATATAGCAAAGTCTGCCTGCAAGATGCAGAGATGAGACATTCAGGCCACATAAAAGGTCATCCCATGCACACTGCATCATCCAGGTGCTGGAGATGTATTAAGGCTGGTAGCGCAAATTTGCACTGCTGCTGGGTGGGTCATGGGCCAATGCGCCCATGACCCATTTTTCCCACCCCACCCCACCCCACCCCACCCCTCCTTCAGTATCACGATTTGCATGATTGTCATAATTGTTAAAGAGTGTGGCATGTGCAGATGAGCACAGCCTGGACTGCTTTGGAGCAAGCAAGTGCGGCCTTTCCACCTGACATCAACGCCTTGAAAGCAGCCATCCGCCAAGCTCGCCCCTTTGAAGAGCTCAAGGGCTACGTGCGCGGTGCAGAGAGCCTACTGGCAAGTCTGGAAAGGGGAGAAAGGCAGCCTGCTGCCTCTATTGCAAGGCAGCCTTCTGCTGAAAGGCAGCCCTCTGCCTCTGCTGTAAAGCAGCCTAAGCTCAAGCAGGCATTGGCAAACAGTGATGCAGCTCAGCCCAAGCAAACAGTGAGCCAACGCAAAGCTGTCCAGCAAGGAGGTGCTGAAGCTGAAGCACAGGATCGCAAGGACAGCCCTGGCAAAGCACAGCAGCCTGCTGACACTAAGCAGGAGGCTGAGGCTGCTCCTCAGCCTGAGTCAGCTCGGCCTGAGTCAGCTCAGCCTGAGTCAGCTCAGCAAGCTGAGCCTGAGCTGCCAGATTCACCTCAGAGGGCTGAGGCATCACAGACACCAACAACAGAGCAGGCTGAGTCAGCAGGGCCGTCTCAGACGTCTCAGGCCAGCACACCTGCCCTTCAGCCGGAGAAGCCCCAGGGTGAGGCAGTCAGGAGTGCTTCAGCACAGGCAGAGGCTCCTATCCCCACACCTGAAACAAACGCTGACATACCAGCATCTCAGCAACAGCCGCCTGCTGCAGCCACAGCATACACGCACCAAGATGCCCAGGGTGGTGCCAAGTCCCAGGATACAGACAAGGCACTGTTGGCTGCACCTGGTGACCCACAGCAAACAGCAGCAGCATCAGCAGACACTGTGGCTGCTGATGCTGCCCTTGAGAGTGCATCAGCAGCAGGCAGTGGTGATCAGGAGGCTGATGAGGATCCCAAAAGTGGAGATGCGGATAAGCAAGGTGAGCCCGCAGGGTCTGAAGCAGAACTGACAGCTGAACAGCTGAGACTGGCACATGTGCAGTGCTTCCGGTGCAGCTCGTGCTCAACACTGTCACTTGCCAGACCCAAAACAATGTTCCTCCTGTCAGCAGGCTGGTCACATGGCCAGTGCTTGTCCCAACAAGACTAGGCCATTCAGGAAGATAGTCACTGTTCCTAGAGCAGTTATCAGGGCAATTCCTCAGAACCAGGGTGCCTATAGTATGGCTGCGCCTCTGATACTACCTTCCACTCTGACTGAGTTGTCCTCTGTGAACAGAACTCTTCCCCTGATTAGGACTAGATCTCCCAAGCAGCCCCTTTCTTTAGCTCAGCTAGCTCCTGTGAACATGACGCTGCCTCTGCCTCAGACTAGCTTATCAGATATAGTTGCCGTTCCTCTGACTGAGCTTCAGGACAGAAACAAAGTGCATGCTGCGCTTGCAGATGCTGCAGAGCGCCAGGCTGGGCCCATGCAACAAGATGATGAGCAGCCAGTGGACAAGTCCAGGGTGTCTGGTTCTGAAGACCATCAGAGCAAAGCCTCAGCAGGCGGCAGTGCTGATCAACACCAGGATGGTAAACGTCAGGAAGCTGCCGCCACAGCTGCGCCTGCAGCTGCACTGTCACCTGCTGCTGCAACAGCTGCTCCTGTAGCTACGCAAGCACCTGCTGCTTCAAAACCTGCCCCTGCAACTGCGCCAACACCTGCTGCTGCAACAGCTGCCCCTGCAGCTGCGCCAGTACCTGCTGCTACACCTTCCTCAATAGCAGGCTCCATGCAGGACTTCCTGTCTTTTCTCCTGCCAGCTGAGAACCCTTCTACCAGTGCTTCTCCCTCTTCTGTGGTGCAACCAGCCCCGGTCAAACAGCCCCAGCCCTCTCGTAGGGCAGCTAGGCCATACCAGACCACAGCCAGGGCCCCTGTTGCGCCCTACCGCCCCCCAGGCACTGCCTACGACCCCTCACAGGCTGAAGCCAGGCAGTCAGGTAACAGGTTTGAAAGACCTCATCAGCAGCAGTGTCATGCAACCACCACCCTGGCTGCATTCAGTCAAGTACTTCAATTATTGGAACAAGCACAAAACGGTTTGCAAAAGTCACAATAAACATTTGATAAAGGCCCTGACAACCTTGTGGGGCACTTTGTGGTGCTTGCCTGACTGCACGCCACAAGCTGTGCCTCTGCTGCAAGAGCAGCCCTTTGCTATCTTCCATTGGCACCTGCGTCATTTCCCATTAGGCCAGTCAAACCTGGATACAAAGGCTGACTCCACCTTTGCTTCTTGTTACAGGTGCTGATGCTCATCAGGCGAATGCATACAACCCATTGCAGTCTGAGAACAGTGGCTACAGCGATACTGGGCAGGCCCAGCCAGGCCTGCCTGAAAGGGAGCAGTCTTCAGAAGCAGTGCTAGCTGACATCCTGGGGGGGTGGGGGGGTTTGGGTGGCACACCCTCCAAATCAGGCAGACCTGCTGCAAATTCTGCAGGTACAAATTCTACGCTGCACAATTTGCACAAAGCTCTCACCCCATTGTACAGGCCAAATGCTCAACGGTGTTGGTCCAAATGATACTAGAACTGTGACCTTTTTGAAGTGACTCAAATGTCAAGTTCAGTTTGAATGTCAATCATTGACATGATAGGCAGCATCCTCATTGATCCTTGAGCTGTGCCCACTTGCAAGCAAATGCGCCAACTCAATGCATAGTGGGCAATGCATACATGGTCTGCTATCTAGGGTAACTGCAGCCCATCAGGATGTTCTGCTTCTCAGCTTCTCAGCTTGCCTATAGGAATGCGGTCATTTGCTTGTTTGCTTAGGCCAATTCCTCTCTGTGTCACATTTGGTATATGTTCGTTGTTCCTATGTAGTTGGCAGCATCATCTCTTCAGTAAGGCCTGCCTATAGGCAGACAGCACATGCCTGATGGGTGCATGTTATTTTTAAAACACAGTCATTTTTGATTGGTTTTTCCTGGGAAGTCTCCTTAGAAAAGCATGAAAGATACAACATCACACAATCATGTTGCAGGTGCGTCAAGGGAGGCCTCTAGAAGCCCTGTCCTGTCTGCTCCAAGTGGCCCCCGCTACCAGCCCCCCCTCTCCCCAGAAAGGCTGCAGGCAGAGGCCCCAGACCAGGTTTGCACCCACTTTGATATCTTGAGTAAGCGTCCCAGCAGTGCAGACCTTTCAGCATTTGTTCATGCTATTGTTGCTTCCTGAGCTGCAATCAGATCCTGGTTGGTAGCACTGGGTAAGCACTGCTCATCCAGAACTGTACAAATACTGATCTAATCATCATCACAGATCCTGCTGTAATAATGGCACAGAGTCAGGACTGTCTTCGAGAGTTACTGCTTACCATCATCAGCTGCTGCTGCAGCACACCAATTGCTATCGTGCATTTTGTCCTGCATCCTGGCCAGTTGTATAATGTCTGCTGCAACCCAAGCTTGGTGCATGTCATCTGAATGATCAGCCTTTGTGTGATTTTGCAGACTGGTGCATCTGAGGCTGCAGCACCGGCTGGTGCTGCAGCTGGTACGGCAGCTGGTACGGCAGCTGGTGCAGCAGCTGGTACAGCAGCTGACGCTGCCCCACCTGCTGAAGAGCTTGTGGCCACTGGCAGAACAGCTGCTGACAAGGATGCAGGTCACAGACAGCTGTCTGCTGCGGCATCAGGTGACTGTTTCCAACAGTGCTAATGCACAATACCTGCATTTGTACATTTACACTGGATAGCCAACGCAACAAGGTGCAGGACACTGCAAAACGCCTTGCCATGTCTGAAGCACCAGTTGCTTTGTGCTGGTGCTTGACTTGATAGCAGATTCAGTCATGACAGCGTGAGTTAGCTAAGTGTGTCCAGGACCAGCTGCCGCCTGAAAGCAGCCTCCTCTGGGCACAAAAGTCGCAGATGCAACCGTCCATAGGGCGCTGTATAACTTATGATTATCATGCTGTGAATCTGCACACAAGGTTGTGCATGCGTTGCATTTGCCAACACACATGTACTGCACTTCTGGCAACCAAGATGTATGGCTGTGCTGTCTGAAGCAGATTGAGTGCTGAGTGTGTTGTGTGAGTGCAGCTGATGAGCTGGCATCTGTCCAGCAACCGTCTGAAGCCAATCATGAGGGTGAGGCTCCCACCTCCTCCCAGCAGGACAATTCAGTGGACCAGGCACAGACTGATGCACAGACAGACACCAGCGGCAGGGCCAACCCAGAGGACCAGCCCCAGGGCAGCAGCCAACAGGGAGAAGAAGAGTCATGGCAGGAAGCCAATGAGCAAAGGAAGGTCAGAGCTGTAGATGCTGACTATAGCGTCACTAGCAGCAAGGGTGGCCGGAGCAAGGCCCAAGTCAAGCCTGGTAAGAAGGCGCCTGAGGAAGGTGCACTTCAGCCGCCAGGCAATGGCAACATGGCCAGGGCAACTAGCACAAGCAGTGAAGCATCATCTGCTGAGAAGGCTGCAGTATTGCCGCCAAAGCCTAAGCCTGGAGCACCCAAAGCGCGCAAAGCAGCTCAGCCCAGATCGCTCGATGATGCTGAAGATGTGCACCAGGTCCAGGGCCCCCCACCGCAACAGCCCCCACCTAGTGCCGCAGCCCCCAAGCAGCACACCCAACCACAGCGGCCTGCCCCCCCACAGACATCTTCTCAGACCCCCCAGCAGCAGGCTCAACCCCCCAAGCAGCAGCCCCCATTGCAGCGT
>JAABUK010010098.1_pt1 | contig 12700 bp, 4 predicted proteins | sample 5559141 | NCBI WGS metagenome assembly JAABUK01 (sample SAMN10711869, study PRJNA513367) | rock metagenome | isolation source: Antarctica rocks | place: Antarctica: Victoria Land, Pudding Butte nord | collected 2016-01-03
AAGAAGAGAAAAAGAAGAAGGAAATAAAAGATAATAAGATAAATTCTAATTTAATAGATTTTATTAATAAGAATGATAAGATCGAAAATAAGCAGAAGTTTAATAAGAGTTGATAATTATTATTACAGTCTACTGATTCTTCATATATAAGATTAAGAGAGATTACTAATACTAGGAACTCTAGATTAATATATATAATAGATAGAAGAAAGTAGTTAATATTTATTATAATCTAGAAAATATAGAGTTAGAACAATAATTAAAATAAATAGATTCTAAAGAGATTAATTATGAATAGAATAATATCAAAACATATTTAAGCTCTTAATATTTATTTAAGCTCTTAACGATCTATTTTCTCTTAATAAGCTCTTAACTGATTCAATCTGATCCGATCCGATCTCAGCTTATTTAGAATCGAACCGGTCGGTCTTTAATCTCTTCATATTTAGAATCGAATCGAATCAAGAATTAGATCGAATCGAATCATTCGGGTTAGAATCGAACCGTTATACAGTCTAGAGATTAATATCTTCTTATATAATAGAGTTGTAAATCACGTGTCTGAGTTAATCAAGATTAAGAATCTAACTTAGTCATAATTATATATTTAAGTCAATTGAGATTAAGAATCTAACTTGATCATAATCACGTGTCTAAGTTAATTAAGATCGAGAATCTGACTCGATTAAGATCACGTGCTTAAGTTAATCGAGATTAAGAGTCTAACTTAGTTAAGATCACGTGCTCTTTAAGTTAGGCGCGCATAATAGTATGCCTTCTCTCACAGTCTTTTAATTTGAAAGATTCTTGAAACAAAAAATAATCATCTATATAATATCTAATAATGTAAATTTAATGTCCAATATTTTCTTACAAAATTATCGTTAAATCTAAGCTATAAAGTATATAAGAAACTTATATTAAAGAGAACTTGTATTTAGAATTAATCTCTATTAACTCAGCACTACTTTCTAAGCTATTAATGCTTAATTTCTTAGAGATCGATCTTCGCTCTTTCTTAATCATAAAGATATAACGCAGGAATTTAACTTTAGATCTTATCTTATCTAGATTATTAATATAAAAGGCGTGTAATCTCTTAGAATATTAGAGATTATAGAATAACTTTCAGCTATTTTTATAATCTCTCTTCTAATAGACTTAATACTTAAAGTCATGCTCGGGATTATAACGACTATTAATAATAATTTTAACAGCTCATTCTTTATTTAAAATCGAAGTAATCTAAACTTAAATATATTAAGACTATTCTTTAATAATGAATTCAATAATCTTCTCTAACAGCTTAATATGAAAAACATTATAAATCCTTAAGCTTTCGAACAGTTTCAGTTAATAAACGAGTGAATTAATACATTTAATAATCTTATAAGAATTAATCTTCTAATGATTCAGCTTCTTATTAATTTATCGGATACAGATATTATTAGTCTTTAACTAAATCATATCTCCAATCTTAAATGTTTTATACTATTAATATTGATTGTAATAGCGCTCTATTTATGCTTAGATTTAATAAAGCTGATTTATTATGATTTAATGAATATTCTAGATCTTATTAGCGTGAGTAGTAGTAATAATATTAGTTAGCTCCGTTTTAAGAGTCTTTAAGAAGATGATAAAATTAGAGTGATAATCATTCTTAATAAAGAAAGAAGTCATATCTGTAATAATGTGAGCATTATTATTATAGATTACCTCTATAATATTTAAGTAATCATCTCAGTTATCTTAGATATAATTAATATAGACTCGCAGATAAATCTTAAGAGATATATTAATTCATTCAGTCTGATTATTAGCGAAGAAGTGATAAACAATTATAAGAAAGTGCTTAATATCAAATTGTTTATATAAATGTTTAATAAACTTATTCATAAATTATATATCTTAATTAGTAATTCAAATCTTAAGAATATTATAATAATGAATTAAATGCTAATAAATAATAATGGCGGTTTTCTTAGTGATTATATTCTTCTTGCGAATCATCTTAAAGTAAACACGCTTAATATAAATATTAATTATAATTAGAATAATGTTATTCTTAATCTTAATTATAGAGAGCTTAATAATGAAGTTTAAGTCTATTTAAATTTAAGATTCTTCAGATTAAGAGTAAGATTTAAGAAGATTATAAATCTTGCGAAAGCTGAATTTATTTTATTAATATAAATAATATCTCTAAATATACTACTTAATTAGTGTGAAGAGTTCGGATTAGAAGTACTATTATTAAATTAGTTTAATCGTGCGCTTCTATCTGAAATGATTGATAAGAGAGTTATTATAATACTGCTTGAGAATTTAAGTGTGTAAACTTTAAGAGATATAGATCTTATTATTTATAAAAAGAATTCTGTTATTTAGAGTTTATCTCTTTAAAAGATTCTTTAATAAAGCGTCTCTATAAATATTAGAATCTTTAATAAGAATAGTAATATAACGGGTGCGAATTAATTTAGAAATAGTAGTTATTAAGAGATTTAGTTAGAAGATCTTAGAATTATTAATCTTAATTAAAATGAGATTTAAGAAGAATATTATAAATAACGATTCTTTCTATATATAATCAGCGCGTTTAGAGAGCTTATTAATAAAATTAATTATACTCGAGCGATACTTAATTATATAGTCGAATTTACTGAGCTTTAATTATAATTCTATTTATTAGCAGCTCAATTTTATAATGAAGTTGAATTAATAAAGATTATTATAATTAGAGAGTATAATAATCTATTATCGAATATCTTCTAAAAAGTGTCTTCAGTACTTTATAATATATATTATAATTAATAGTTCTTGATCCGGCGTGTTATAACGAAACTCTTCAAGAATTAACTTCTTTAAATAGTAGACGATTAGATGTTATCTCTCATGCTAATTCATTTAAGAGAGTATCGTCTTAATTATATACACGCAGGCGTTAGATTTAATAAAGATTTACTTACTTAGATTAAATTAATAAAGAATAGAATACTTATAAAATATATCTTTCAGCTTATTAAAGAATTCCCGAGTCTGTAATATAAAGATAAAGCTTTCGGAAGACTTCTTTAATAGATTTATTAGATCTCTAATAATCTTAAAGTATTTTTAAATAAAATGATGATAAAAGTTTATAAAGCTAAGAAATTCTTAAATCTCTCGAAACTTATAAAGCTCTAACTAATTATAAATAACCGCAATTCTCTTTAGCTTCATCTTAACTATATTATTATTAATAATGAAGTCTAGAAAGAAGATTCTTTAAATATGAAATTCATACTTATTAAGATTAGCGAAGAGCTCAGTCTTTCAGAGATGATCTAAGATCTTATAAATTCTCTTTATCAGCTGCTTCTCAATATCTTTATAAATAAGAATATTATTAAAGAAGATCACACAGCTATTATTAATCAGGCCCGTAAGAACGTGATTCACATAAGTCTGAAATCAGATCGATCTATTAACTATTCTAAAGAGCATAATATTATATTGAAAGAGCTTGTATTAAATCTTAAAGATAATAAGATATTTATATTTTAAAGTAATTTAGATTTAATAAAAGATCTTAATTAGATTGATCTTAATAAAGAATCGTGTGTCTTAGATCTAATTTAACAGAATATTAAATAAAGATGTTGAGTAGTAATTCTTAATAATAATGATATTAAGAGCTCGATAGTTAATATAAAGGCGAAGCTTAGTTGAATTCTTCTTAATTATAAAAAGAATTAAAGTTGTGATAGAGAACTTATTAAGAAAGATTTATTGATGATATAAATATTTCTTAATATATTTCTTCTGAGTCTATAGTTCGGCGTTATTATAGAAATATGCGGGCTTATTTAATAGAATCTTATTTAATTTAATATTAATTCGGAAGTTTCACTTCAGATCTTAATAAAACGATAGTAAGATATATTTCTTTTTAAAGAAGATATTAATATAGTTTTAATAATTAGAAGATAGAATAATATAGACTTATAACTTCTTTTTAATAATTGTTATAATAATAAGAGTGATGAAAATGATAGGAGATATAATAAATTCATTAGCTATTAATAAATCATTCTTAATAGCTGTTTCAGAACTTTTAACTTCTCTCTTAATCTAATAAAGCTTTATATTAAAGAGATCTTAAGTAAAGCAGTTAATAATCAAATCAATCTTCTGTAAATCTAACGCGATATTTAAAAAGATCGCATGCTTAATTTAAAGAGTGATAAACTCTTCAGCTTATTATATCTGAGAAAGATAATTAAATAGAATCTTCTCGAAAGTAATTTTAACGCAGAAGTTAATTAATAGATTAGTTAATTCAGAAGTAGATTCCGAGTTTTAATTAAAGCATAATATCTTCGTAAGTCAGTTAATCTGAGGATTATACTTACGTAAATACAACTGTTCTATAATCAGATTATATAAATTAGTATGAGTTATAATGACTTTAATTATCTGCTCTGATTCTATAAAGACTTGAAGCGTTAAGATATATTTCTTAAGATCTTCAGTCTATTAAAGCTTACTTCCGTCTAACGCGTAAATAGTATTCTTAATAACAATCTCTTAAATATTGTAATCTGAGATTTAGTTATAATTTATAAAGTTTATTATTATTCCGCTATCTATTATTATCGTTATCTTCTCCTTATTTAGTAAGTTCTTAATGATTAGATGTGAGATTATATTAGAGATGATTTTATTAATAGGAATTAGCGTGATTCTAAAGAATAGTGGATTTAAATTTATCTAAATCACTGAATCTTTCATAATCTCTATTAATATTATAATTGTAAGTATTAAACTTATTAATTAAGTCTTCAAGATTATAAAGCACTTTAAAATCTTATAATTAATTCTGTTATAGTAAAGATAAAGATTAAGATCGTGATAATATTGCTTTTCTTCTGCGGTAAAAGAGATCTATATATTTTATACTCAAGATTCTAAGATTCTGATTAAAATTACAGCCGCATTTATAGCGCGGAAGTTATCGCGACTATTATTAATTAGATTAACTGAGATGCTTTAGAGACTTTAATTTCAGATATATTTAATCTGAAGACTTTAATTAATAAAGAGGGCGTGTTTCTTCAGATTTATATAGTTATTAAAGTTCAGAACTAAAATATTGATTAATTTCTATATATTATATTTAAGCTTAGACTTAAGAAGTATTTTGTAAGTAAGAATAGAATAATTAAGCTATAAAGCTAAATTCTTAAAGATTTTAATTATCTTCTTTATTATTATAATTTATTAAAGATCTTCTAACTACTAATTAAGATGATTTCTTAACTAAGAATTATAATACTACTAATATAGAATCTGCTTAATATTATTAAAGCAGTCTGAGATAATATTAGATTATTAATTATTAAGAATTAATTAAAGAAACTTCTTAATCTTATTCACGCAGAAGTTATAAAGAGAGTTAATCTAAGCACTCTTATTATTTAGATAGATGTTGAACCGTTATTAAAAGAAAATCTAAAGATCGGTAAAGAAGAGATTAAGCTTATTAGTCTTGTTATTAAAGATGATGATATTAATAGACTTAGACTCTTTAATTACGAGGATTAGAATGAATTAATTATTTATTAAAATGACTAATAATTTATGCTTCTATTTAAATTGAGTCTTAATCTTCTTTATAACTTTATAATAAATACTATTCAGCTCTTAAATAATAAGATCTTTATAAGTACTGAGATCTTTATAAAATTTATTATTATTAGCGTCTTCATTCTTCTTAATTAAGATATAAGATCTAACTAAGTTAATAAAAGATATTGATTTAAATTCTAAAATAATGAAGAGATTCATTTAAGTCTTATATTATGAACTGTATTAAAGATTCTTATACTAAATTAATAGATCGAACTTAAATAATAAGATAATTGAATACTGAATATTAGATATAATATTCCGGTTTAATGTCTTTAAAATCTTAAAGATACTTAATCTAAAACTATGATTTTAAGATTGTGATTCTATAAATCTATGATTTAAGAACTATTCTATTAGATTTATGCTGAGATGACGCTCAGAATATTAGAATTAGAAGTCGGGAAGATGAAAAAGACATAGAAGAGATAGAGCAGTAGAGTGTTAGTAATGAGATGAAACTGAGCGTAAAGCAACTATCTAGAATAAGTTAGTGAAAGGATCTTATACTCTTTCATAATTTCCAAACTTATTAATTAGTAAACAATTATATAATAAAGCTTACGGAAATATCTATCTCTCTTTTCATTATATAGAATAATAAAGATAATAAGATTAATATCTTCCCGTATAATAAAGTTATAGATCACGTGTTTAAGTTAATTAAGATTAAAATTCTGACTCAATTATAATTATATATTTAAGTTAACTGAGATTAAAAGTCTAACTTAATTATAATCACGTGCCCGAGTTAACTGAGATTAAGAGTCTAACTCGGTTAAGATCACGTGCCCGAGTCAATTGAGATCGAGGGTCTGACTTAGTTAAGATCACGTGCTCTCTAAGCTGGGCGCGCATAATAACTGCACATTCTGTTTTCCTATGCGGAGTAACAGATTTTTCATAGAATGTGCGCAGATTTGAATTCTATCTTAATCTTCATTCTATTTAAAAGTTTTTAATTCTGAAACTAGAGATGAATTATACGGGGATTAATATATTATTTCTAAAGAAAGCAAATTATTATATTCTAGCTTAACAGTTAAGAGTAAATATAAAAAGCGGCGGATATCTATTAATAATAGAAGAGCTGAATGAGTTATTTGGTCTATTTTAAGTTGTAAGTAATGAAATTTTCAGCTTAATATATATGATCTTATCTAGTGAATGATTAGAATAAAAATCTCTCTCAAGACTATTTATATAGATTCGATATCGAGTTGTATTAAATAATAAACAAGAAATTATTATTATTAAAGCTTTCTAATAATACTATTTATAATATGCTAGCTAGAAAGCTTAATCTGTTATAACTGATTTAAGCTTTTTTTATATTTTTAATTTTAATATTTTTAATATTAAGACTGCACCCAATTTTTATATTATCTCTTATATCATTAAACTAATAACATCTTCTTATTTAGAATAATATTCCCGCGTTATAACATCGAAATTGGATGCAGCTTTAATATTAAGAATATCAAAATTAAAAAAGATAAAAAGAACTTAAATCAGCTATAGCAGAGTAAGCTTTCTAGCTAGTATACTGAAAATAGTATTATTAAAAACCGCTAGTTATTCTCTATATAATAGTCTATTTATATCTGTTATTTAACTATTAATTAAGCTGAAAACTAAAATTTAATTAAATTTCTAAAAAGTTCTTAAAGCTTAATTGATTATATAGAGCTAATGATTATAGCTGAGATTCTATAAATAGTTTTATTAGAAAGCTAATTCCTTAGACTATAATATAGCTTAGTCAGATTTTAATTAGCTTTATTTTGAAGTGAGTGCACTCTAATTCTTAATTAAAAGTAATATTTTAAAAAAAAAATTTTAAAAAAAGACTAATATATATTAAATATAATATATATCCTCTTTAATTATAGATTATTAAAAATCTAAGTAAGCTATTTAATAAAGAGTTTAATTGACTATTTAATAAAGCTATTTATAGATTTATTTATATAATAATTAGCTGTATATAATTAATAATATATTAGAATTCTATAAAAATCAAGTTAAATATAGATTTTAAGCTTTATAAATAAGATATTAATAGAAATTATAGAGTTTATTATATATATAATCTTTTATATTCTTATATAAATAATGCTTTCTATTTTAAATAGTGTTTTAAAGAAAAGTAATGAAATCAGTTATATTATATATTACTAATAAATGAATCTTTCATTTTAAGCTGAGTATTACTATATTTAGTTTATTATTAATACTATTAAATTGCAGATTTCTTGATATAAGAAACATCAAAACTTTCAAAGTAACTTACTTCTTAATTAATCTTCTATATCATTATTTCAGCTTTAAAATAACTTGAAATTCTTTATAATTACTCTCAGTTCTTCTTAATAGCTAAATTCAATTATATTTTAATTTAAATATTATAAAACAGACTTATTTTTAGTTATTTTAGCTAAAATTAATAGAAATTCTTGTAAATTCTTTAAAATTAAGAATTTTTAAATTATTAGTTTTTTATTAAATAGTCTAGATTTTAAGGCGTTTATTAATTGGGTTTCAACTAATCTACATTTTATTTAACCGTCCTACTTAATAAGACTATTTTAAGTATTCTCTTAAGTATATAATACTCACTCTTTACGTAATATTATATAGATTTAAACAGTTAATTTAATCAATTCTATAAATACTTTTAAGCTATTCAGCCCGCAATGTATCTAATACTTTCTCATTGAATAACTCATCATTCAATCATTCTGGAGTGCTCTGGGGCGCGTAAGAAAGCGCCCCCGAGCTGAATTAGCCCCCGAAATCTACGAAAATAATGAAATTCTTTCAATTCAACGCATTAAACGCTCACGAAAAGCCTTACAGCTTGCCCAATTCTCTGTTTATGAGGACGAAATTTCCAGTGTAAATAGTTCTGAATCAGACGCTTTATTAAATCTATCTCTAGCTGGAAATAGATCTCAATCGCAGAAGATACAGCCTTATATCTCTATTAAAATCCCTTTTCAAGCCGAATTTCACTCAAAATCAAATTTTTCCCCGCCTTAAAATCACTCTCAAAATACTACAAAAATCCTTCAATCACTAGCTATTAATAGCAGATAAAGAGTACTCAAAATCTCTAAAAACTGAACTGAAAATCAGTAAAATGATCACACAAGTACGTTATTTTCTTATTTTCTATTATTTCTTTTAATTTTTTCTCTATATTTTATATTTATGACTAATAATTTAATAGCTCCTTCTATTACAGACGATTCTATAACTGATAAGAAGTTAAATAACTTCTTAATTCCTTCTACAGAAGCTGTAGAACAATTCAAAAATCGTTTAATTTTAGAAATTCTTTATTGTTTACCTAATTTTGAGCCGCTTTCGTTAAAGTCTCATATAGAACAGCCCCGAAATATTAACTTAGCAAATATTGACACTCTTTAGCTCTATTCCAGTTATTCTTTAACTGGAAAACAATAGCTATTATTATTAAAGAAATGAATTCTTTTGCATTTTATAATAATTCAGCTTAAAATCCGTGAGTTTCTCTTTCTATTAAAGAGCTATATCATTTTTTTGACTGTTTATTACTATTATCTTTTTATAAACAACTCTTCAGAGTTTATTCTTGATGTTTAAATGAAGTTTTATTCAGAACTCCTCTTTTAAAAAATCGATTTGAGCAGATTATTAAGAATTTTCACTTTAAAGATCGCGGTTTAAATCTGATTAAAAAAGACTTTAATTAGTGGGATAAATTAGAATCTATTTTCTCTATTTTACGCGAAAAATCTACTTATTATTGGCTTTCCAGTATAAATCTTACTGTAGATGAAGTTATGCTTAAATATAAAGGAAGAACTTCTCAAAAAATTACTATTTCCGGCAAGTCTATTCTCACGAGATTTAAGCTATTTACTTTAGGCGATTCTAGTTATATCTATAACTTGGAATGCACTAGACCGGGTATAGTAGAAGGAATATTAAGAGAGAAAGAAAAAGTTAGGATTTCTATTCTCAATTCTTCACTTTCTACTTCTTTAAATCCCACTCAATCAGTGATAATTCGACTTGCAAATTCTCTTTCTAAATTTATTAAAAATGAGCTCTTTTTTTATTTCTAATTAGATAATTTATTTATTTGCTGGAAATCTACACAGGCTCTAAAAGAGCGTGGAATTGCAGTTACTGAAACTATTTAAAAGGGAGCTACAGGCTATCCTTCACGACTTTTACAGTTAAAAAAAATGAATAGAGCTCTAGAATGGGGAGCTCTACAGGCCTCTATTATATTGGGGGTAGCCTGTTAGCTATGACAGAACGCAAATGCGGTTATGAGTACGTTTATTTTTTATTTTTCTTTATTTCTATTTTTTTCTCCTTTATTCTCTTGTCTAAAATTCTGAAAATTATTTTCTTAATTATCTCTATTTTTTCTCTACTTTATTATCTATTTTTTATAATTTTGCCTCTTTATTTCATTTAGTTATACTCTCTTTTATATAAGCTTTTCCTGGAATTTTCTCTTTTTAAATTTTAATATTATAAAATGATATATTAATAATTTTTTAGAAATGACTACTGAATACAGAATTGAAGACACTATTTTACGCCTACAAAAACGCCCCAAAAAGACTGCTTTAAATACCGCAATTACTCGAAAACCATTTGAAGATCAATTAACTAAAGTTCTTTCTATTCCTTTATTTATTGATTGTTATAATCAAAATATGGGGGGAGTAGATTAAGCAAATCAGCTCCGAGCCGCCTTTACCACTTATTTTCCTTGAAATCAAAAGGAATCCTTTTCTGGAGTCTTTTTTACTATTGATATAGCTGTTATTAATAATTATAAGCTTAATTTGGCTCTAAATAAATCGAAAATAAGCTCTACTGAAAATCGAAAATCTATATAAGATCGAGAATTCATCGAAGAATTAGTAAATCTTCTATTCTATATAGAAGATAAAGATTTTTCTGATAAAATTACTTAAAAACTCTATTCAAAATATGAATATCAATCAGTTTCAAATGAATCAAAATCAGTTGAAAAAAGAGAATTTTTTGAGAATATTCATCAATTTTCTTAACACTCTCAAATTCAAAATTCAGCTCAAAAACGAGGATATTATATTATTTATCCTCTAAGAAGTAATTTAGAGTCTCAAAAAAGGAAGAAAATAGTTGAAAATAAATTTCAGTTAATACTTCAATTGAATAATAATTTAATTGAAGTAAAAAAGAGTACTATATTAAGAATTCGAAGAAATCGAACTATTTAGCAGTATAAAGAGTGTGAAGTATATATTTGTCAGACTTATTAGATTTCAAATTATGTAAATAGTTAATAATAATAATTTTTTCTTTTTTACTTATTTATTATTAATTTATTATTAATTTTTCTATTATTAATAACTTTATTATTTATACTTTTATAATATTTATAAATATAAATAATATAAATTTACATATTTATAAATTTAAATAATATAAACTTTAAAGTATTATATTCAATAAAGAATTATATATATATAAAAATATAAAAGATTATATATATAGTAAACTCTATAATTTCTATTAATATCTTATTTATAAAGCTTAAAATCTATATTTAACTTGATTTTTATAGAATTCTAATATATTATTGATTATATACAGCTAGTTATTATATAAATAAATCTATAAATAGCTTTATTAAATAGTCAATCAAACTCTTTATTAGATAGCTTAGTTAGATTTTTAATAATCTATAATTAAAGAGGGTATATATTGTATTTAATATATATTAATCTTTTTTTTTAAAAATTTTTTTTTAAATATTACTTTTAATTAATAATCAGAGTGCACCCACTTCAAAATAAAGCTAATCAAAATCTGACTAAGCTTTATTATAGTCTAAGGAATTAGCTTTCTAATAATATTATTTATAGAATCTCAGCTATAATCATTAGCTCTATATAATTAATTAAGCTTTAAGAACTCTTTAGAAATTTAATTAAATTTTAGTTTTCAGCTTAATTAGTAGTTAAATAATAGATATAAATAAACTGTTATATAGAGAATAACTAGCGGTTTCTAATAATTTCATTTTTAGTACGCTAGCTAGAAAGCTTACTCTGCTATAGCTGATTTAAGTCCTTTTTATCTTTTTTAATTTTGATGTTCTTAATGCCAAGACTGCACCCAATTTCAATATTATAACGCGGGAATACTATTTCAAATGAGGAGATGTCGTCAGTTTAATGATATAAGAGATAATATGAGAATATTATTCTTAATAAGAAAATATAGTTATTCAGTAATATAAGAGATAATTTATAAATATAATATAATTATATTTATATAAGATTTTAGATGTTATTATAAAAATTTTAATAATATTTTATTTATAAATGAATAAATAAATAGAGATTATAAATATAAAAATAAAGTATTACTTATATAATTATATAAACTTTTATTAGAAGAATTAGATAGAGTTATTATTAAATATGAAATTCATAATTAATACAACTATATTTAAATTCATAATTAATACAACTATATTTAAATTAATTTAATTATCTTTATTTATAATTAATAAAGAATATAAGTTATAAATAAGTTTTAATATAATAGAAAAGCTAAAAGCAGTTAGATAATAAATTAAGTTATAAAAGACTTGAAATTTAATAGAGTAAATAACTAAAATATAAAACTGAGCGAGAGATTATTTAGTTTAAACTTAGAAGAGATAAAAGAAGTAGATTAATTAATATTATTAATTAATAATATTTAAAGAAGAAGAAATAGTTTAATTATTAATAAAGAATATTTATATAATTAAATCTTATAAGAAGTTAGATATAAAATAGATTAGTTTATATAAGAGATTAAAGAGATTAAGAGATATATATAAACTTAAATTATCTATATTTATAAAGATTTATTTTATCTTCTATATTATTTTATCATCTAAGAATTTAAAGAATCTCTTATTTAAATAAGAATATTTTATATCTTCTTCTATTATTATAAAAATAAAAATAGATATGAA
>JAABUK010010099.1_pt1 | contig 12698 bp, 18 predicted proteins | sample 5559141 | NCBI WGS metagenome assembly JAABUK01 (sample SAMN10711869, study PRJNA513367) | rock metagenome | isolation source: Antarctica rocks | place: Antarctica: Victoria Land, Pudding Butte nord | collected 2016-01-03
AGTCCCAGACATGGGTTCAAATGAAATGGCAATGGTAATTCACCCAGGTAATCACATGAACTGCTAATGCTGCTGAGAGTCTGTCTGAGCAGCATCAGCAGCATCTTCATTGGGCGGCTGCATTTGCGATGGTACATTCTCATGTGTCCTGTCAGCACTGCTGCTGATCTCAGCGTCTGACACGGCAAACGGGTGTCCACTCAATGTAGGCATCGCATGGGCTTCAGAGGCCGCAAGTTGGTCCTGTCAGTACAGCAATGCACACTCAGCACAGCCAAGAGATCAGACATTTTGCTGAGGGATTGTGCTGCAAGTGTAGCCAATTCCTACCAATTCAGGGCAGGATAAATTGTGAATGTACATCAGAGCAAGTCAGTATGGGAGGACAGCATGGATCAAAGCACATCACGCTATCAAGCATGTAGCAGGTGCAAACAGGGCGGAGCGCACTTGGAGAGGGGCATGCAATGCATTTGTGCGTTGTGCAGATACAGAGGCATGCCATCAAGATTAGCTCTGACAAAGAAATGTGCTCCTGTCTTGAGATACCTGAGAATGACCAGCTGCACTTGAAGCATCCCTTGAAGAGGAAGTAGGCTCAGTTGCAGCTGTATCACCGTCCAATTTCTGAAATCGGTTCCTAATCAGCTGATCTGCCAGGTTTTGCTCCAAGCCTGAGTCGGCAAACTCATGCTGAGCCTGAGCAGCGCTGTTGAGTCTTTCACGTTCAGGGACTGCAGCATCCCCAGGATGCACGCCGAGAGGGTTAGAGCCTGGATCAGACCGTGATCCAAACTGCTTTGAGATAGCAGAATGAAGGCTGTAGTGCTCTGCCTCAGTACCAGGCAGATGCTGAAAGCGTTCTGCCATGGCAGATGCTAGGCTGAAGGGCTGCTCTGCCTGCCCCGCTGGACCTGCCCCCTCCTGAGCGGAGGACCCTGGATGATCCAAACCAGGGTCTGACCGCCCTGCAGGATGATCCAAACCAGGGTCTGACTGCGCTGCAGGATGATCCCTTGGGGTTGCATGCTCCAGGTAGGGCTCAGCCTCAGGGTAGGACTGAGCCTCAACCTGACTCTGACTCAGAGCCTCAGGCTGATCTGTGCGAGGCAGCTGCTTCTGCCCCTTCGCCGGTGACAGCGCTTCGAGCAGTGCTGGCACAAGAGGGGACGCAGTGTGCAGAGCTGGCCCCTGTGAAGAATGAGGAAGCAGTGTCGGCATCTGTCGCTCTGCAATGTTGCCTGTTTTGGCAATGCCAGCGGATGGCGCTGCCACTGGTTGGTCTTCGACAGCCACAGTGACAGCGACAGCTGTTGGTGTGTGCTCAGGAGCTGAGTCAGAGGGTGGGCCAAGGGGGGTCACAGTGGGTTGGGCGTGTCCAATTCTGGCAAGGGCAGCAGTGACCAGCTCAGAGTTCCGCCGTGAGGCTTCTTCTTGAGTGGTTGTCTGGGAGGGAGTGTTGCGTTCAGGAGTAGCTTGCTGCGGTGCTGATGGGGTGGGCTGACTGGAAGAGGGGTGGAAAGCGCCGGCAGTCCTGGGGCGGGGTGGAGGGGTGCCCTGCCGGGGGGGATGGACACCCTGGGGGTTGACTGCAGCAAGATCTGTCTGCAGGGTTGTGTGAGGAACCAGGGCTCCCCCAACCCAGGCTTGTCTACAAGACAGCAAAAGAAAAATCACAAAGTGTGCTTGCTCACATGGTGTCATCATGAATGAAAAGTCATACATGTGGCAGATGTGTGGTTTGAGTGGTGTGACATGTAGGCAATAGCAACAGCAACGTGGAGCATACAAGTGACTCCATGCCAGTACCTTGCCATGCAACATTGATGTGTGCAGTGTCAGGCCTGACAGTCAGAGGCAGCAGCAACACAAGTGTTTTCAAGTGGGGAATGGACAAAATTATGCATGGGAGCAGCAGCGACAGAAAATGCACACTCTGATAGCTGGCTGCTATGCTTATTGAGTGGGAAAAGCAGAACCAAGCATATGCAATAGAAATCACAAGCATGACAAACTAGACCTGAGTATTGATGCAGTCTAAAACATGTACCTGAGCCTATCTGCTAAACCCCAGCCAAGGTCAGCGGCCCCCAACCCCAGGGAAGGCGGTGGATGGGTCAAGCTTGATGGTGGAGGGGTTAGCCTGGACGGTGGAGGGGTTAGCCTGGTGTGAGATGAAGACCCACCCTCCAAGGGCACAGCAAGGGCAGCTTCAGGGCTGCTGCCCTGCGACTGACTGTCATTACTGTTCCTGGTGGGTAACACACCGTCACTACAGGCTGCAGTCTGATGAGCCTCCATATCAGTGGCGTCACTGTGCCCAGCTGCTGCAGCAGCTTCTGCAGCAGCTTCTGTGGCAGCTTCCACTGCTTCATCCATGATGGCTGGGATGGGGTCACCGCTCTCACTGCCTTGCCGGCTGCTGCCCCTTGCCGAGCCTACAAAGCGTGCAATGTGTAAGACAGAAAAGAAAAGAAAAGAAAAGCAAAGACAAGAAAAGAATAAGACAAGAAAGAAAAGACTATGCATTTGGCACCACTTTGATGAGAAGCCAAGTATTATACCGGGCTGCCCAGGATCATCAACGCGACACTGAATGACGCACGCTTGATAATTTTCACCACAATACATAATACAGAAGGATTTTCCTTGATTACTTCAATTTTTACCATAATACATAATAGTTTTTCACCATGATACATAATGCATGATACACAAGTTCCACCATAATACAGCCCATCACCAATGCGCAAATAGCAGTAGCAGATACATAAATATATATATAAGCATCTGATACTGATTGATGTGGGGAAGAAGCTGACCTGGGCGCGGCGTTGAAGCCCTGCTGGAGTCCCCCCCACCCTGACCCCTGCCCCGGCTGGCCTTAGGGTGCTTGGCATTCTGAGGCAGCTCTATCTGGTCCAACTCCAACCGCAGCTTGTAGTTCTGGTAGTAGTTCTTGATTTGGGTCTTCTCCTTGGTGGGAATCTCCTTGGCTAGGGTATCCCAGTCTACCCCATACATCTGCACAGCACTTTCAGTCACAAGCTGCTGCATGTTGCAGCAGACAGACAGGTTACACTGTCAACATCACAGTGCGCCTCAGCAGGGGCGGCAACACTAAAATCCTTGGCTGCCCACTAGCTGCACATTGCCTCTGCCAGCAAGCTGCATTTTCAGACTCCTGATGCAGTGCTGGGACCATGCAGAGTTGCATGCATGCATGATTGTGCCTGTGCAGCACTTGAGAACGCCGCAGAGTCATCAAAGAAGCCAGTGTTAGTCATGTGTCATCACTAGGCACCAAGCCAGTATTAGTTGTGTGTCATCACTGGGCACCAAGCCAGTAATTAGTCATATGTCATCACTAGGCACCAAGCAGATAAGCTGGTGATCAGCTTTGCCAGATCAAGCTGAACACTGCATCCCAGATGCTGTATCTATCTCTACCCAGTTTGAAATCTGGCGACTGGTTGTGCTCACCAAATCAGCTCTTATTAATAATAAATTTATACTTTACAGGCGTTCCAGCTAATCGTTTCTTCTAGGTACCTACTAGGTGTGCCTAAACCCTAGTCCTGTGAGCCAACATGCACTAACACGAGACACTAGTTGCACCCAAAGGGTGTGCGCTGACAGGGCCAGTGCCATAGACGCAGTTGCGAGGCAGAAAACCTCTGCCCGCTACCCGACACGGAAGCTCTTATTGCTGCTGACCTTATAGGCATTGATGAAGGCAGTCTTCTCATCTTCCTGCCAGAAGTTCATTTGCCGTTTGGGACCACTAGGGCTGGGCTTTGACCCACTTTTGCTCCCCCCTGGTCTAGCCCCCTTGCTGACACTGGGGGGACCCTCCGGGCCTGTTGAGCTGCCAGGGGCTGAGTCAGCGCGCAGGGCTGGGGCTGCTTCCTGCTGCCCTTGACTTGCAGAATCCTGTGGGTCTGCTTGAGAATCCCTGTCATCTGCTGCAGAGTGTTCAGCCAACCCTGCTCATCAGCAGAGCAGTCTGAAAGTCAGCTCAGCTCAATCGAGCTCGGCATTCTTGAGCTGAGTGCATTGCTGGATGTTTGAGCACATCTATGTGGCTCTGAATGTTTATGTTGTGCATATAAGGATATCCCTGGCAGCTGTTAGAGGCTGAAGAGGAGCTGTAGCACACTAGTGAGGCATGCATTTCAGGGATGGGAAAATTATGCATTCCTGCTAGCGACACTGTCAATCTGCATGCCACGAGCATGGTTGTGCTCAGCCATAGCATGTGTACTTCACATGCTCGCTCAGATATCCACAAGAAATCAACTGCTGCGTGCCGCAAGCAATGATGATGCTAGTGCATCTGGGCTCATATGATTGCTGAACAATGAGGTGGGCCAGACATCAGATGCATCCAGACTAGACAGTCCGCCTCGAGATTTGTTCGCAGCCATACAGCCAGTTAAATTTCAAGAGGTGGGCACCTGACGTTGGTGACGCAGGTCTGTCAGAAGCTGCCTCATCCTGAACTGCCAGCGGCCCTGGGGCCCAATCCATATTGTGCCCTGCCTCTCCCTGTCCAGCCACAGGCAGCTCTGGTGCAATTGGCGGCTGCAGAATCAGAGGCTGATCATGCTGACTGACCCCTGGCACAGCAGGGGCGAACCCCCCTGAGGCCCCCGCCATGGGGTGCAGGGGCGCTTGGGACTGCCCAGGGGGCTGAAGCAGGCCAAAGTGCCCTGGCGGGAGGGGCTGCTGTACCCCAGCTGCCAATCCCAAAGGGCCATGCATCAGGGATGGCATGGTCCCAAGGTTTTGCTGGGGATATCCTCCAGCTGCCATGGAAGTCGCAGCCTGCATCTGTGCATGACAGATCTGACATCATTTGGCTGAAGCTCACTTTAAACGCAACTTGTCTGACAAAATATGTCCACTTTGATGTGACACACAGCAAATGTAGAAATGCTGATCTGTTTGCTGGATGGATCAGATTAGCATCATGGCATGCAGCCACTTAGTACCCAGTGACTTCATTTACATCTGATTATGTCACACGAGATTCCTTACAGCATACAATTGTCCAAGAGTGTTGAAAAACCTTTACCTGCATCAAGTGCTGGTAGAACATGTTATGCATGGGCAGCTGCTGTGGCTGCTGTTGTCCCGGGGGCTGATGCAGTCCCTGGGATGGCTGTGGCTGTCCCAACTGGCTCAGGATGAGCTGGAGAATAGCAGGATTGATGGTGACCAGCTGAGAGGGGTGGAAGGGGGGTTGACCAGGCATAAACAAGGGGGCCATTGGAGGCCCCAAAGGACCTGCATGCAACCATTTTGGGATCTATTGTGCTTCAGCATAGCGTCACTCAATGCTGGTGCGTGATCAGCAAGTGCTGCCATGTTACTTCAGCATGCATCCACCTGCTGCAATCATGCAATGATGGTGCTGAAGTGCTACACAGTGTTGCCAAACGCAAGCAATTTGGCATGTAGCCAGCCTCAACCCTTGAGCAGCACTGCTTCAGCAAAGTCACGGAGCTTCTCCAGAGAAATCAAGGCTTTTACAGGCTTGATATGCTTCCAGTATGGTCATGCACAGACACAAAGGGATATCCACTGTACAGCAGAGGACAGACACCTGGCAGACTGCCTGGGGGCAGGGCCTGTGGCACAGCCCCAGCATAGGGGCCAGAAGCTGCTGCTGCCCAGTCTGGCAACAAGCTCTCAGTGAATCTGACGTTGTCAGCCTGCTGCTGAGCATCTGGACCAGCTGCGGCCTCTGCATAGCCTTGGTTGTCTGCAGCACAGCACAGCACAGCAAAGTCACAGCAATGCACAAAGATGTCCCATGGGTCTTCCATCACTGGACAGTGCATCTGACAAGGCTCACCTGCATGTTAGCATGCAGTTTACCAGCGGACTGTGCGTGACGTGCCCCACTTGCATGACAGCTACGGGGAACTCAAACCAGTGCGGCTGGATGACAAGGCTACAGTCCCAGCTACAACACTCAACAGCTTGCGTTTGTTGCGCATCACGATCACCTGTGCTTGCAAGCCAGGACGTCTGCTGAGTCTCGACTGGCTCCACATCTCAGACTGGGAAACAATACATGACAAAGCAGAACATCCCCAAGTGCAAGCAGGGGTATGCAGGCTCACCCCAGTGATGCTCCCTGCCTGGGAGCAAGGGCTGGTCAGGGCGGTCCTCTGGGGCAGGGCTGCCTTCTAGACGCTCAATAGCCTCAAGGGCCCCTAGCCCCTCATCTACTTCTGCTGGTGGCTGTGGAATGGCATCATTGCCCTGCAAGTGGCAATCACAGCGTGTGCCATGTTGAAGAGCAGCAAGGGACGTCATCGGCCCTGGCGTGTGCATGCTGTTGTTATGGTTTGAGAGATGTGAGTGATCAGGTCAAGATGCTCTCAGGCACTGTAGCTGCAACTTGATGGGGAGGCAATGCTGTTACCTGGGAGGGGGCAGGGGGTTGGGGCAAGGGGGGTTGTGGCAGCACATTGACCGCAAGCGAACAGTGGTAGCAGCAGTCAGCTATCAGGAGGAAGCAAGAAGTCTAGCATATCATATGGAATCCATGACCTAACGCAAGTACATGAACGTATGCAAGCTCGCATCACACATGGCATTCATTGCATTGAAGACATGAAGCCTCAACACAAACGCAAGAAAATATCACGCACCTACAGGTGGCATACAAGACAGTGTTATGCTTGCATGATGACCGACTGACAGCCTACTGCATACCTGTTCAGGGCTTGCTCCAGCCTGCCCTGCTTGTGGAACGGCCTCGTCAGCCTGCATCTGCTGTTGACCTAGGCCTGCAGCTGCGCGGCTGGCATCCATCTTCTTCAAATGTGCCCTGACAGCCTTTTGGGTGCGGCTGCCCACGTGTAACGCTATGGCCCTCACATTCCTGCGGCGTTTTGACGCATTATGACACTATAGCATATAATATGATTCCACATGGCCTCAACACATTGTGATAATGTAGCATAACCTATGATTGCACATTGCCTTGACATGCAATGTTAATACAGTATATACAGCAACTTTTTCACTGCCCTTGCCACCTGTTTGTCACCATAACATGTACAGTGAACCTTTTGATGCTCACACACAAAAGAACATGAAGCAGCTGACTGATTGACAAACAGGAACCAGAGACTGACCCTGGGTTCAAGCTGCTGGCTGCCGCCAACTTCTGTTCCTCTTCTGGGGTCCAGGGCAGGTCAAACTCATAGCGTGTCCGTGCCACAGTAGGAGTCCCTCCAGCCTCACTTGTTACAGCAGCTGCTGTGTCAACTGTGCCTACCTCTTCACCTTCAGTGGTTGTCAAGACTGCTGCTGCAACTGCCATTCCACCTGTGCATTGATTTTGGACTGTGAGTTGAGGAAGATGGACACTGTCAAATGCGCTTGCAGCTGAAGAATAGCACAGCATTCATTTCGACAGTGAGTCCACGCAGATGGATGCTAGCAAATGTGCTTGCAGCTGAAGAATAGCACAGCATGCATAGCATGGTGTGCACTTTTCAAACACCAGGCAGACAGCTACACTGCATCTGCTTGGCCTGTGCCCAGGGATGTGTTTTGGATTTGGAACGAGCGAGAGGCTACTGCATAGTGATTCAAGCAGGCTGCTATTGCTATCCATGACTGTCAAAAGGATGCCCAGCAACTGCGGCAAACTCAGATTGCTCAGCAACTGCATGCGCACTGCTCAAACTGGATAGTTCAACCTGCCGACACAATTGAAACAGTATGACTAATAGCAGCCATGTCACCTGTGCGTGATGGGCGACCTCTGAGAGCAGGGGCCTTAGGAGGGCCTTTGGCAGCGGACCCTCTACCCTTGCTCCGCCCAGGGCGGGGTGGGGCATCCAAGGGCGGTGCACCCTGATTTGTGACAGCTGTTGCCACCACTGTTGTGACTCGACCTGCAATGGCAGAACACAACAAGCTTTGCTTTCATACAAAGCTGACATGTTCACACTTGGCAGGTGCAGAATCAGCAGCAGAGGACAGGGAGCCCTGCCAAGTTTACATCCGTGTGCCTGCACCCTTTCATTGCATGGTGCATTGCAACACATACAACACACAATATAGGCATTGTCAGTAAGGAGTACGCCACAGCAAAGCCCAATATGCCCCCCCCCCCCTTGGGCTTTGTTCTACATGCTGAAAGGCATAGCCTTTTCTCGACTTGTCTTGTGCAGTGAAGATGCACACCTTTAGGGGGTTTGTCTGCACTCTGAGGGCGCGGGGGCACAGCAGTGGCAGAAGACAGGAAGCGCTGCTGCTTGTTGGTGGCAGTGGCACGCCTCTTGGTACGGCCATACTGTGACAGGGTTGGGCGGAACCAGTCAGAGTCCTTCTGATCGTTGTAGATCATGGCGCACTGGAAGGCTGTGCGGTCCCCCATGATCTCAGCAATCTTGCCCCATTTCTGCACCAGACAGACTTGGTGATTGTCAGTGGCTTGGGTTTGAGCATGCTGCAATATCAGCTGCTGTCGTTACTTGACAAGAGGGATGGTAGCCAGTCAAAGTTTGTATGGTTGGTGTGGCTGATGTGCGGATTTACATGATGTCTGCAAGGTTGCCTAATCTCTGGTGAACTGCAGAATGTATGATGGTGCTGCCAACAACATGAGGGCCAGCTGTGGATGTACATCTAATGCAACTTATGACTCGAGGGCCAGCTGTGGATTTATAACTAATGCAAGGTACGACTCATGAAATGGTGGTAACTACCGCACAGGCATTGAGGCTACATGACATTGGGGACAGGCCAGTGCCAGGCTGGCCCACAGGGCAGCATAGACAGGCGTGAATGGTTGAGAGGGCAGCTTTGAGGCAGCAATAGGACAAATGTTCCACCAACTTCCATCAGCAGTCTGTCCATGACCCTGTCTGTGTCCACAGCAGCACCAGGCGTTGATGAATTGTCGGCTGCATCGACTGGCAATGTCAGCTGTGCTTGTTAACTCATCCAAGATAGTCATAGGGCAAGGGGCACCAAGCAAAGCAACAGCAAAGCACAGCTCAAAGGCAGCAGCTGCGGTATACCTTGGGAAACCTGATGAAGGCTTTGCCAAACTTGACCTGGTCGGCCTCATTCAGCTGCAGGCTGGCCTGTTCAGCTTCCCGAGCCTCCTTGAGGTCATACTGGTTGTTACGGTCCACAAAGATGGAGTGCTGCTTCTCCACAGGATCCAAAATCTGGTCCGGGATCTGCAGGCGGGAAGCATACCATGACCCAAATCCAGACATGGCATAAAGTAAGTCTTTGTGATGACGGTCAAATGATTCCCCTATGATGGTTAGGTGATCCTTTGCAGAGGTCCTAAGGGAGCAGTCAGTGGTTGTGTCAGAGCACACAGGCAGGGCTGTGTCTCAGCAACATCACCGTGCCTTTGGCTGGCATCTGTGCAAACGGCTCAGAGAGAGATGAGCTGTGCTACAGCATGGCACGTGACAAAACCAGACACAGCATAAGGTAGCAGTCAGTGGTTGTGTCACAGCATACAGGCAGGGCTGTGTCTCAGCAACATCATGCCTTTGGCTCACACCTTCGGCTGGCAACCGTGAGAATGTATTAAGAGTTGGAGTGAGATGAGCTGTACTGTGATACAGCACAGTGGACAAGGCACAAGGTATGAAGGATCCAGAACAATGGCATGGTCATCACATGTCCTAAAATATGAAGGGGGGGGGGAGCCCAGAGGAAGGGTCCAATAATGTCAGCTTGAGCATGGACACGCTTCACCAAGGGTGTGAAATATGCAAACTCAGAGGTTGTGTTGTTCAAACCTGTGCTGTACTGAGTCATAGAGGCATATGATGCACAAGAGAGAGTGCATGCATGAATGTGATGAAAGCTTTTGTGTACAGAGGCACACAAGCATCACCACCACCACCACCACCACCACCACCACCACCACCAGGATTCCACCACCAAATCATGCCATGTTCCTTGCAAACAACCCCCAAGAAAAAACCCCCTTGGTCCTGTTCAAAAAGACTCTGTAAGCATTATATCACTTTTGCGTACCTTGACCTGGTTACGGATGCGCTCCTGAGCAATCAGAATCCTGGATCGCTCCTCAGGCGTATATTCCACAGCCTCGGCCCTTGCCCTTCCTGCAGAAATGGAGCACCATGATTGGCAGTAGAAACCCTGAGCAGTCAGCGCTTGTCAGCATGATGTTAAAGTGTCTGCTCAATCACAGCTTGGCTGATACGCAGCTCTGGTCAATCCTGCTCAGCTATTTGTCTGACAGATATGCGTGTGCACTCTGTGATGGCGTCATGACTCAGGGCGCAAAACAGCTGGGCTGAACACTGGCTAGCACACCCTCAGGTTGAGGCGAGTAATTTTTCTTGACTCAGCCAGTCACGCCAAGCATCTGCTGACAGGGCATGTTCTGCTATTGTTTGTCACACCCTCTGGATCATACTACACGCATGCTGCATGCCTATCTCGACACAAAGACTTTGTAAATGTGACGCAGCTCAAGCCCATGATGATTTCTAGATATGTGAGTGTCAACACTCCTGAGTGAGGAGGGCATGCAAAGACACCTTCAGACAAGTCGCACCTGCATCGTACTGATGCAGCCGCTCAAACTCAGAGTTGTATCGGCTGGCAATCTCCATCTGTTTTGCCAGCACCAGCCGTTTCCTCTGAGCCATGTGACGCAGCATGGCAGGCTTGGCTGCTGCATAGTCTGCCTGGATCTGCTTGACGAAGGGCATGTTGGGGATGTCCAAGGGCTCAGTGGCGGCCACAAAGCCCTGTGGCAGATGCTTGCCCACTGACTCCCAGTGCTGCTGCTTGGCCATGGCCTGATTCTCACTGTTCACCTGCACCATTGCGGGACCAGAGTCAGGTGTGGTACTGCCTGGGATCGCCTGCAGGCTGGTGCTTGCCCTATATGTACATCCAAGAATTGCTGTGTGTGGTGACATTTGCAAACCTAGTGGTTGCTCATTGCAAAACAGCACTGCTCTTAACCGGTGGCCTGAACTTTGGTGTATTGTCAAGAAAGGGCAAATACGGTCGCATATTGTATATGCCTGATGTGGCGTGATTCAATTTTTTTGTTTTGGCTGCCTGCAAAGCCATCAGGGTGGTGTGGTTACTGCATGGGTGGTGCTACTGACTGTTATTGTCGGCATGAACCTGCAGCACTGCAAAATTGATTTGCAGCTGTGGGGCTATGTGGGACATGCCCCATTTTCACCTGCAACACTGCAGCTTCAGGTGGATGCTTCTGATCAGGTCAGCTCTACCTCACAAAAAGCACCAGAGGTTGGGGTCAACATGGCACTTAGAGCTTGGAATCGACATTGCATGCTTTGTTGGTTCCAGAAGTTGACAACAATGAGCAGTGAGCAGCAGCTTTGTGGTCAAGACACAACGAAGATTGAGGCAAGCCTGTTCACTATGGATGTTGTGCAACACACCTGAATGATTGTGTCAATCTGCTGCTCGTGGTGCAGCAGATACATGAGATTGTCAGAGAGCACTGCAGGCGCTCCGTTGCTCGCCTGCAGCCTCTGCAATGTGTCTTCCATGGAAGCAACCCTAGTGGCAGAGCCTGGCAGATGCCCTCTAGGGTTTGCAGACTGAGCCACCCGCTGCCCATTCTGCTGTCTCACAGGACTTGCAGACTCTGGCTGAGACTCTGAGTCCGACTCATCTGAGCTGCTGATCTCTGGGTCTTCCTCTTCACTGCATGAGACATCTGACAACACCAGCGTCTGCTGGGCAGCTTCCTGCAGCTGTGCAATGTCTGCTTGGACTGCAGCCAGCTGAGCTGTGATCTGTCCCTCTTCTTCCAGGGCTTTAGCCCTTTGCTGCAGCTGCTCTTGCTGCTGTCTCAGGGCTGCTTCCTGCTCAGCTTGTGCCAGCTCAACTTCCTGAGTCAGCGTCTGCTCCTGCTCTGAGTACTCCCTGATGCTCTCCTGTGGAACAGACACATGCTCTTCAGGAATTGCTTATTCCTAATAGAACAAACCCAAGAGCCAATGCTAGGAGCTGCTATAGAACAATTTGGCCGCATCCAAACAGTCATGTGACTAATACACATGGCGCCAGATAGGCAATGCCAAGCATGCTGACACATTTTTTAGAGCACAAGAGTCAACAAGATCCACTCAGACAATGTTATTGCTAAACTTTGGAGTCCACAAGGCTTGAGAATGTGCATCAGACCTGCAGGCGCGTTTTGTGAGTGTTTAAAGACTGTAGGTCCTTATGGAGCTGAGACCAGCTCAGCCTGCTCAGAGACTCAGGTGAGTTCTGAGCCAGCAGATCCTCCAACGTTGCCACCACAGCTGCAGGTGACTCAGACTCAATCTTGAGCTGCTCGGCTCGAGCACGCTCAGGAGTGCCTGCAGGATACTGAGGTCCCTGGAAAGCAGGGGTCTGACCCCTGGCTTCATCACCACTAGGCTGAGCCTGTGCTGCATGTGATCCAGCGTCAGGTGTGGTGCTCTCAGTTGCACCAATGGCAGAGTCTGGCAGCAGCATTTCGTTCTGAGCTGCAGAGCTCATCCTGCTGGCTAAGCCTTTCCCAAACTGCAGTTTAGGGCGTTTGGGTGGGGGCCCTTCGGTGCTGGGGCTGGCTTCCAGAGCCCCAGAAGCTGCAGCCACTTCTGGCAGCATTGCAGAGGAGGTCCCAGCCCTAGCGGCCACAGCTGGCTCAG
>JAABUK010010100.1_pt1 | contig 12696 bp, 12 predicted proteins | sample 5559141 | NCBI WGS metagenome assembly JAABUK01 (sample SAMN10711869, study PRJNA513367) | rock metagenome | isolation source: Antarctica rocks | place: Antarctica: Victoria Land, Pudding Butte nord | collected 2016-01-03
CAGGCTCACTAGTTGCACATGAACGGGTAGGCGGACCGGTTCACTGGTGGGTAGGGCGATGAGGGTAGGTGGGTCATCGCATTGACGGTGGGTGCCATTGAAGCAGGCTCACTGTTGAGGTTTGCTCCTCGAGGTAGAGACTTCACGCAGTTCTAGACTGACCTCTTTGGTTGCTCTTTGGGGTAGAGGCTTCACGCAGTCATAGACTGACCCCGTTTGATTGTTCAACAAATCCGAAGAATCCCTTGCGAATCTGAATGAACGGTTAATCCGCTGATCTTTGATCTAGTCGGATGGTTCCAATCGTTTGTTTATACTCGCTGATCAGCGCACGAGTCCGAATCTTTTGTTTATTCTCGCTGAATCAGCTCACGAGAGGAGGAAGGTGAGTGCTGCTGCACGAACGCAAGCCGCTAGACCAAAGTCGATAGAGGGTTGGAGAACTACTAGCAGAAGCACTCGAAGAAATCGATGCAGATTATTTCACTTCGCCTGTAACGAAGAAGCATTTATATAATGTTAGAAGCCAGCATAGAGCGAGTCATATGAGTGTAATGTAACGAGTATATAAATGCTAAGGAAGAAAAGTATCTAGAAGGGCAGAGCCGACTATCTATATGGCTCAGGGGAACATAAGCTAACCCTGAATAGAGTTGGCCTCGGAACAACTCTATAGTCTAGCGGCGAGCGATCGGCGATAGTCATCAACATAGCTATCAACGTAGGTGCGTAGCTAGGGTCGTAACAAAAACGAGAAGAAGAAATCAACATGATATTTCGTAACTATCAGATGTTTAAGAAATGTCTAAGAAGAGTATTTGAAAACATTGACAAGAAATGTACAGTGAAACGACAGTTGTACAATCTGCGACAGAAAATCTTCGCAGCGACTTATTCAATCAACTTTCAGCATATTGCAATGAATACAAAATGAGACGATGCAATTCTCATCAGTCAGTTCTATCAAAAACTACGAGAGAAAGTCAAGAATGAAATCATTAGAATCAATAAACTCGTTGACTTGCAGAAGATGATATTCAGAGTAGTGATCATCGATAACAGACAGTATGAAAGACATCTGAAAAAAGAAAAAGAATTGACTATGTCAATAGTATTGAGTCGAAAGTTCAAGAAGAAACGACGACAGTCATACTATGATTCTCAATCTATGAAGCTAGATGCAACTTGAAAAATATCAATGAACGCTTGTGATAAAACAGTTTAACAGAGCAAAGCATGTTACACATGTGAAAAGCTGAGTCATTACTTCAAGAATTGTACTCAGAACAAGTACAAAAATAAGTCAAAGTCTTATGATAGACAAGACAGATCTTTTGCAGCAATGAAAGAAGATCAGAAAGACAAGCATCAAGCATTGTCATGAACAACGTGTTATGAGAACAACTGTTGCACTCATCTGAGTGATAAGAAAGATTCAAGATGATACTCAAAATTCTCACGAAAGAATCGTTTTTACACAGCAACTCATCGTCAATCAGAAGTACATGATGAGAATAGTGATGAAAGTTTGTTCACTATGATCGCGAAATCAGAGATTCTCGACAGCGAAGCATATGACTTGAATAGGTCGAACAGTACTGAAGAAGCTATTCATCAAGCAGTTGAAGAAGAAAGTCGACTTAGTGAAATTCTACAAGCATTCACTATTGCAGCAGAAGATGCTCTCAAGCAAGAAGAGAATTGTCTTGAAGTAAAGAAAAATCTCAAGAAGCTTACAAGTTAAGCAAGCTTTATAAACATGTACAACAAATTGTATACTTTCTTTAAGCAGAAAGAGAAAGATTTTTCACAGTGAATGCAACAGATCAAGAATGATATACATTAAGCTATTTATGACACTATGCAAGATGAGTCGATTGCATCACGCAAAGACATTTGATATCGTGACATAGTCATGAAAAAGTCACTCATGAAAGTCAAGTTCATCAAGCAAGAAGAATATGTACTTTCTGATGAAGATTACATATTCAGAAAGCTTAGACAGATGACAAAAATCATCAGAAAGAAATTTGATCTGTGTGATTTGAAGAAATATTCACTTAAGAAGATCAATTCAAATTGATTTCAGTACATAAAACAAGTACTGAAAGAAAGAGCTTTTAGTTCAAAAAACTAGAAGACTTTTTGATCAACAAATCATCAAAGAAGTTTAGTTGAAAATTGAAAGTTGAAAGCATATTTGTCTTCATCAGTGACTTGTCGCAGTTATGAGTCTGAGTCAAAGTTAATGATCACGCAGCATGACTATTCATAAACAGCGACTGCACGAGAAATTACATATTCTCAGAATTTGCTGAAAAAATGCAAATATCTACGCAGAAGAAGAAAGAATCTTACAATTTGCAAAACTTCAATGAAACACTCATGAAGTACAATAACGAACTGATAAATCAAGAAACTTGACTCATTCATTTGAGACTTGAACGACATTGAAAGAAGTTACATTTAGATGTTACAAAGCAGTTAAACAGTGATATAGTTCTAAACATATCATGACTTCATATGATTAATTCGATGATTGATTGAGTCAATGAGACAATTGCATTTCTAGATACAGAAACAACGCGATTACATTCAATATTGAAACTTTCACAAAATGTGAAGATATTCATCATGACAAGCGAAGAAATGCGCGAAGAGTTCAGAGAAATCAATGACGCACAGATGTTATGAAGCAAAGAGATTCAGAGCGATCATTCGAAGAATCTCGCTATCGCTATTATCTTTAAAGAATATCAGAAATATAAGATTCTGTTTGAGAAAGAAAGTGATCAGAAGGCACTACTCAAACATCAATCGTGAGATCACAAGATTAAGCTCGTTGACAACAAGAAACTCACGAAACAGTTCATTTATTCATTGTTGACAGAAAAGCTTGATGCTTTGTGACAATATCTGAAAGAGAACATATGAAAAGAATTCATTAGAGAATTGCAATCATCAGCAAAATACTCAATTCTGTTTGTTTTAAAATTGAATGAAAGTCTAAGACTATGTGTCAACTATAAAGCATTAAATAACATCACGATTAAAAACAGTTATTCATTATCACTCATAGCAGAACTGCAGAATAGATTGCAGAGTGCACAGTGATTTACAAAATTCAATATACTTGAAGCATTCAATTGAATATGAATCAAAGAAGAAGATGAGTGAAAGACAGTCTTTTGCACTCAACTAGAACATTATGAATATTTAATCATGTCTTTCAACTTAATCAATGCTTCAGTCACGTTTCAGATCTTTGTGAATAACATACTACAACGTTATCTGAATCAATTCATCATAGTATATCTGAACGATATATTAGTATACTCAAAGATGAAGAAAGAACATGTGCAACATGTTAAAAAAGTTTTACAGACTTTGAAGAAAGTCGATCTGCGCATCAAGTCAGAAAAAAGTGAATTTCATGTACAGAATGTACAGTTTTTGAAATTCATAGTTATGTTTCAGAGTTTAAAAATGAACTTAAAGAAGATAGAAGCTGTTACAACTTGATTGATGTCAAAGTCAAAAGTCGAAGTTCAATTCTTTCTAGAATTCGCGAACTTTTATAAATGCTTTATAAAGAAATACTTCAAAATCATCTCGTCATTTACAAATCTTATGAGAAAAGACATATCGTTTGTGTGAACTGAGAAAGCAGAAGAAGCTTTCAAGAAGCTGAAGAAATTGTTCATCTCTCAGTCAGTACTGATCATGTTTGAATCAGAAAAACTCATTACGCTCAAGATGAACATGTCAAACAAAGTTATTGAAGCATGTATCAGTCAATCAGATGATAAGAAACGTCTGCATCTCATTGCATTTCACAGTAAAAAGCTTACAAACGCTGAATTAAACTATAAGATACACGACAAGAAGCTGTTAGTTATTGTTGACTCTTTCAAACAATGAAAAGTGTATTTGAAAGAATCTAGACATCAGATTCAAGTATATACAGATCATAAGAATCTGCTATACTTTATGATCACGAAAGTTTTAAATCAAAGATAAATTAAATGATTGAAAAAGTTATCATCATACAACTTTCAAATTCAATATTGAAAGAAATCTGAAAACTCAAAGATCAACGTCTTGAGCAGAAGAGCAGATCATATGACAGATAGATCACAGGTAAATCAGACTATTCTGCAAGAGAACTCAAATGATTCGATTGTTTATAATAGACAAAACGCAGCTACTTTACGAATTGATAACAAAGATCTTGAGAAACAAGTAAAGCTAGAGCTAGCAAAGAACTCAGTTGCGCAAGATATTATAAAGAATATCAAGAACAACGCGAACTTTGAGATTATCAATGAAATACTAACATTTCAAGATCTGATTTATGTTTCAACAAGATGCAGACAAGAAATGATAAATGATCATCACAAGTTAATGATACATGAACATCAGAGTTTGAATAAAATCATTGAAAGAATATCTAGAATCTACTATTTCTTAAAAATGAGAAAACAGATAGAAGATATTATTAGAAAGTGCAATGTGTGTATTTGTATGAAACACAATCAACATAAACTTTATGAATTTTTGAAAAGTCTTAGCACATCAGATCGTGCGTGAAAAAGCATAGCTTTGAACTTTATAGTCAAACTATTTAAGTCAAAGAAAAGAGTCATTGAAACAATGTATGACTTCATATTGATTATAACAGACAGATTAATCAAGTACAAATACTTCTTGTCATATAAGAAAGCAACATTCGCAGAAGATTTGACTTACACATTTCTAAGAACAATTGTAGCAAATCATGAACTATCAGACGAGATAATTTCAAATAGAGACAAGCTCTTCACATTGAAATTCTGAAAATTCTTGATGAATCAGTTAGAAATTCATCATAAGCTGTCAACAGCTTATCATTCACAAACAGATGAGCAAATGAAAAGAATGAATTAAACACTAGAACAGTATCTCAGATGCTATATTAACTATAGACAAAACGATTGAGTACAGCTACTGTCAATAATACAGTTGACTTTCAATAGCACAACGACAGAAGTAATCAGCATGTCATCATTCTTTGCAAACTACGAATTTGAGTCAAAGACTTTCAAGAAATCATGTGAATTTGCACAACTAGTTCAAAAAGCTACGTTACAGATAGAACAATTGCAGCTGCTACAGAAAGAATTACAGAAGAACATATAGTTTCTTAGCAAGCGCATGACTCTGTATGCAAATAAGAAAAAAGATAGAGAATTTACTCTTAAGAAGAGAAACAAAGTGTATTTACTAAGATGAAACATCAAAACAAAAAGATCAAGTAACAAACTAAATCACACAAAGCTAAAATCTTATAAGATTTTAGAAATCAAAGAATTGATTAACTACAAGTTAAATTTATCAACATCTATGAAAATACACTCAATATTTCATATCTGTCTTTTGAAGCTCACAGACTCGAATACATCAATTCAAACAGAATCTTCAGAAATTGATTCAGAGAGTCAGAACATTGAATACGAAGTAGAAGATATACTGAATTGATAGAATATCAAAGATCAGTTTCATTGATTAATCAAGTGAAAAGATTACAAACATATTGAAAACACTTGAGAATCGAAGAGAAATCTCAAGAACTGTCAAACGCTTCTGTGACAGTTTCAGTTGAGAAACTCAGTCAGTCAAAGTCTGATGAAAGCTCAATCTGCTTGAAGAACATGTCAAAGAGAAAATCATTCAGCAATGACTCACTAGTCTTTCTTTCATTCTTCTCAAGCTCAATGATGTTTCAAAACTCTTATTCAATCATCATTTATTTCTTATTCTTTAGAAACACAAATTGATTTTGCAGATGAGTAGTTCTTGCGAAAATCTCTTGCATCTGCTTGTGAGCATTCAGCAACTCATCAAGAACGTGATTGCATTCTGTCTTTACTCTTTTTCACTTCATCATTGAGAAAGTAAGATTGCACTTGCGATTGAGATGCATACACTCAATGCAGCGATCGATTTCATTGTCAACACGACATTTCTTTTGCAAGCAACTGCAATGTTCATAAGAACACATGACAGCACGCTCAGAACTCGTACGTTCAAGAAAATCTCTGTGACATGAGATAGAATTTTTGATTGTGCGATGAGAAGACATGAAGAAAAAAGTGATTTTTGAAATGAAAATCTTAGAAGAAAATCTAATGTTAAAACTCTTTCACATGAAATTATGTAATAACAATGATTAAATAATCATTGAGTAATCAAAGTCTTAAAGTGATTGCTCTGATCACTTGAATCAGAAGTGATCACAGTGAGCATGACAAGCATGTTGCTCATCTTGCTCATCTTGCTCAAGAATAATCAGAGTGATCATTCAGAGCAGAGACAACTTGACATGATTCTTTTATGTTTATATAACAATGATCATTCTCTTAGATAGAAGCTTCATGCTCAACTCATGTAAGTAGTCAATACATATTATTGTTTCAGCTATCTTCAGATCTTAAGTTTAGTAATAGTGATTACTGTTTGATCTCTGTATATATCTTATGTTGTTAAAGAAACAATTATTACAATTAGTTACTCATTAAAGTCATTGATTGACATCAAAGCTGCTGACTATTCATTCATTGATGAAGTGATTGCGCAGATTGTTTATGATCAGTTGCAAATCGAGTTTCTGACTTTGATCAAAGCAAAGTCAATTCGAGAATTTAATGATCATTATGCTAAGAAACTCATTACTCATGTCATTTATTCAAATCTGACTGTTCAAAATCATACGATTGACACAACTTTTATGTTGATCACTTGATTAAATCAACATCAAATGATTCTCAAAAAAACATGAATGAATAAAATCAATCTAGTAATTGATATGCAAATCGATTTTCTTCGATTTTCAAATTTCAATTCTACTAGTCAGAAATCAATGACTCTACTCTCAAGCAATAAATCAATCACAAAACGAAAGAGCTTGACTTCTACTCATATACTGAAGAGATCTTTCACTTTCACTACATCTCAATTCAGTCAAAACAAGAAGTTCATTGAACAGTTAAAACAGCATGACGCAGCTTTGACTAACGTCAATTCTAAATCAATGATCAGTCTGAATTCATTCTCTTTCAGTTCAATGAACATAACAATGATAAAGACAGCAACATATAAAATGTTAGTCAAATGATCAGATATCAAGATCTTTGCTGTTATTGTCTTGAAAATCGATCAACTCATAACTACAGTTGAAAACAAGTCTGAAGAAGTGAATCTGCATAAGCTTTTTCACGTCGAAGTTCTCAAGCAAGTCAAGATCAAGCTTCTCTCTGAATATCACAACTATCTAAATATCTTTGATCGAGCAATGATTGATCAGCTATCATTGCATTGTTTCTATGATCACAAAATTGAATTGATCAATGAAGAAACATTTTCTCGAAGCAGATTATATCAGATGTTCAATCACAAGCTTCAGAAGATAAAGAAGTATTTGATCAATCATTTAAACAAAGAATTCATTTTCTTCAGCTTTGCATCATACATCTCGCTCATTTTGTTCATTGAAAAGAAAGACGATAGTCTGCGTTTCTGCGTTGATTACAGAAAGCTCAATGCTTTGATCAAACGAGATCACTATTCTTTGTCATTGATAGACGAGACTCTTGCTTGTATACAAGAAAGCAAGTATCTGACTCGATTGAACATTATTGTCACGTTCAACAAACTACACATGCATTCAGATAGCGAAGATCTGACTATCTTTATTATCTTCTTCGAGTCATACAAATATCATGTAATGCTCTTTGAATTAATCAATAAATCAACATTCTATCAACATTATATGAACAACGTGTTGTTTGAATATTTACATCAGTTTTGTCAGATTTATCTAAATGACATTATCATTTACAGCAAGATCTTAAAGAAACACAAGCAATATGTATGATTGATCTTGAATAGACTACGAGAAGCTGATCTACAGATAAACATCAACAAGTGCGAGTTTCATGTTCAGAAAACTATCTTTCTAGAACTCTTAATATCAATCAAAGAATTGAAGATGAACTCACAAAAGATGCAAGCAGTCGTTGATTGATTTACACTCAATAATCTCACTCAGATGCAGTTTTTCATTGACTTCTGCAATTTCTATCAACGCTTTATCAAGAACTTTTCAAAGATTATTCATTCAATGATTCAATTTACTTAAAAGAAGATTATATTTGAATGAAATGAAGTTTGTCAGATCGTCTTTGATCATATGAAGAGACGTATGATCAAGACTTTTATACTACGTCACTTTGATCAAACTTGTGAGACTATTCTCGAAATCAACTCATTCAACTACGTCAATGATGAAGTTCTCTCTCAATATGATGATGAAGAAGTACTACATTCAATTGTCTTTTATAGCAAGAACATGTCTTCTGCTGAATGCAACTACAAAATATATGATAAAGAACTTCTGATCATCATTTAAGCATTTAAACACTGACGACTTGAACTGAAACTAACTGACATTTCTATCAAGATGTTCATCAATCATCAAGCGCTCATCTCATTGATAAAAGATAAAGAGCTGAGCAGACATTAGATGCGTTGAGTTCAGAAGTTTGCTGATTTCAACTTCAGAATAATGTATTGATCTGACAAACAGAACATCAAAATCGATGCATTAACTCGTTGAGCTGACGTTATGCCTAGAGATTCAGAAGATGAGTGCATTTACTATCAATGAATCACTATTTTGACTTTGAATTGAATGAAAATTGCTGATCTAAAGAAGAACATTAGTGAATCAATCTATAAACAGATTCTTGAGACTAATGAAATCGACGAGAATTGTACGCTACTTCGCGAAGTAATAGCAAGAGATGAGACACAATATGAAGATATCAAATTGAAGAATTGTCAAACTCAGAATGAAATCTTGTATCATGATAATCAGCTATGAGTCTCGTTCAACGAGCTGCTACAAATGAATCTGATTTGTGAGATACACGATCAATCATCAGTTAATCATTCTGATATTCTTAGAACTGTGAAAGTCATAAAGCGAAACTACTATTGATTATTCATGCGAAAAACGATAGATCGATATATTCAAAACTGCTATATCTGTTAATGTTTAAAGACATTTAGAAATAAATCAAACGACTTGCTTCAATCTCTATCAATATCTGAACAGCGATGACAAGACATAGCAATAAACTTCATTATCAATCTATCTGATTTGTACAACTACAACGCTATTTTGACTGTCATTTGCAGATTGTCAAAAGAAAGACATTATATCTCTTGCATCATTGATGATGAAGATATCACAGTCGAAAAGACAGCTGAAATGCTGATTCAATGAGTATATTGAACTCATGATTTATCAAGCTTCATAGTATCTGATCGAGATTTGCAATTCATCTCTATACTATGAAAGTCTCTTTGCAAACGACTGAGCATTTTTCTTTGATTGTTCATCATCTATCATCTTTAGATTAATAATCAAAGCGAACGAGTCAATCAGAACATCAAGCAATATCTTTGATTCTTCTATTCATATATGCAGAATGATTGATCTAAATGACTACTCATGATTGAGTTTGTTGACAATAACATCTTGTCATCAGTCATCTTCTTGATTCTCTTCTTCATGAACAAGAACTTTCATTCTCATATGAGCTTCAACTCTGATATCATTGAGTATGAAAGCATTCGCGAACACTTGCAGATCAATCGAGTCAAGAATATATCTGAACAAATGAACAAGACATTGATCTTTGCTCGTGAAGCTCTGATCAAAACACAAAAACAAATGATGAATCAAGCTAACAAGCATAGAAAGAAGATCAATTATGAGATTGAATCAAAGATGTTTCTGAATGAACAAAACATCATTACAGCGAGACTCTTCAAAAAATTGAATGACAAGATGCTTGATTCATTCAAGATCACAGACTCTGTTGACTTCTTTTATAAATTGAAACTATCAGACATTATGCATATACATGATATATTTCATTCAGAGCTTTTTCATCTTGTCATCAATGATTTTCTGTCTGATCAGAAGAATGAATCTTCGAGATCAATAGTGATAAATGATGAAGATGAATGAGAAATCAATGATATATTGAACTCTCGATGATATTGAAGACGACTTCAATATCAAGTCAAATGAAAGAACTATGACAACAATCTCAACTGATATAACGTTGATGACGACGAATTTATGAACGCTCAAGAGATGATTGACGACTTTCATATCAAATATTCAAGAAAAGCGCACTAAGAAACAACATTCATGCAAACATGAATAGTCAAGAAAGAGAAATAATGTTACGATTCTAGTCTTCGTTTATTTTTCAACTAGTCTTCGTCTGATTTCATTCTAATCAAGTCTAGCGAAAATCTGATCTAGAAGTGATGTCATTGAGTCTCTGCATCATATGTGTAAGACGTCAACTCAATTGAGTCTAGCACAGAGTTGAGAAACATACATATAAGAATCAAGTTCTTTTCTGTAAATACTTTTCTTTCTTAGCATTTATCTATTAGTTAAATGACATTCATATGACTCGCTTTATGCTGATCTTTAACAAAGAAAGCTCAGAAGTTCAAATTCTTCAAATGAGATATGATTTTTGAATCAATTTCTGACTTGAGCTGTTTGATGTATCTAGTTATTGTTTTCTCATTCTTTAATATCAAGTTCATGAGTCTCATGATAGATTCTCAGCGTGTAGAAACGTTAAGAATAAGTGAACGTCTATGATTGTAGATCTATGTAGAAGAGATGATTAGTATGTGATTTAATTCAATAGAAAGATGTGAAAATAAGATTGAGAAACATTGAGTATCTTGAGATCAAAAATTCAAATTTACACTAACTTTCATTTGAAACTTTCACAAAATTGTCAACTCTTTGAGAACAGCGAGAAAAGATCTGACAATTCACTGAGCATCTTCAAGAATCTTTGCAAATCAGAAAAGCTTCAAAATATCATCGAGCAACAGCTGTAATTCATGACTATCACATAAAATGAAGAAGATGTGCTTCATCTAATCAAAAGTTTTAAGCTCGCTTCACAAAGTCTTCATAGTAAAACATGTATTGATGATAAATGTATTCATTCTTCAAAACTGCTGCTGCAACGTCTTGTCAATGAGATTAAACAGTCAGACAGCTTGTGTCTTTACATTCATGATTTCAGTCACTTTGACTTCTGTCTTTAAATGAAATTCTTCTTCTTCAGATGTAGTAGTCTTTGATACGTGCACACATAGATTGATAACTCTTTTCTTTCGTATATTGATAGACTCATCGCTGAAGAAATTTAAATAATGTTCAATGAGCATAGAATTAATCTTGCTCTTCACTGTTTAATAGATTTTATTCAACAGCACTTCTGTCATAGTCATATGCAAAGAAGATGTATAATTTGTATGAAAGACATGCTCATGAGCTTGAACGTATGAGTTCTCATAGTGATTGAATGATAGATTTAACATGTAGACTGTCATTGCTGTTGTTCAATGCAATGCTTTAATCATTGCAATAGATAGTGATTTAACTGCTGATAATAGCATCATTTGAACTAGTGCAGTTGACTTATTGAAAGATTGATTGATGTAAGCAGTGCATTGATTCAGATGAGTTTGCTGACGACTGATTTCAAAGATCATTTGAAAATGACAGTATAAGCACTTCACTGCAGAAATGATTCGATTTGAAAGAATTATGCTTCGAAAGACATTAATAACAGTCTGATTGCGAGGTTTGTCATCGCGTTGAGAAGGCATAGCTGATGATAGTCTGATAGGAAGATAAATCTACTTCATGAAGCAATGACGACAGCGAGATCAAATTCTCTGAGCTAAATCAGATAGATTTAGCTTGCTTACATAATATAAAATCAATAAACAAACATGAATAAACCGCTAGTGAGTTTTAAACACGTTTATTGTAGAATAAACGGTTTTATTCTGACCCTAGTAGAGGGGTCAGAAAACACTAGCCTCGGCACCTCGGCAATCGCGTCTTCTGCGCGTCTCTCACTGTTTTAAGGCTGTGACATCTATGCTCACAGCCCTACCACCATCACCACGAAAAAACCTCTGCAAACCCCCGATCCATTGCACCACCATCATGAGGTCTACTGCGTCAACTTCCTCACTCAACATACTTCAGATGGTGATTGATTGTTTGCCCCCATGATGAGGGTCAAAACTGAGATCGTTGGGTCTGTGTTCTCCGTGCCCTTGACTGGATCCTCATCTGTTCGCCTCCTAACCACCTCCTCGCCTCCCTTCAAGGTTGCCAGACCTCTCTCGCCCACCACCTCCAAAACTCCTAACCTTCCCACCCCTCCTCCAGATGCGCGCAACGCCATAGGCTTCTGAGGCCGCGGCGTCGCCTTGAAACTCAAAAGCTCGTATGTCCTCTCTCTCTTCTCTCTCCTACGCCAAAAAAGTCCCCGTTCGAAGCTAAAAGGATCACAGGTATTCTCAAGCCTTCAAAACCCACTCCTTTGACTGCAAATTATACACGGGAAGAACGACACTGGCCACCCACCAGTCCTGTTCACCAGGCGCATTTCTACTGACCCGGTCTCTCGCAGGGGAAACCGCATATCCATACAGTCTGTCTCATGTCTCATTACTATGGAAGGCCGTCTCCCAAACGGACACCATCCAACAAATCACTGCATTGCGCTTGGAGAGCTACAAGGCCATAAT
>JAABUK010010101.1_pt1 | contig 12695 bp, 12 predicted proteins | sample 5559141 | NCBI WGS metagenome assembly JAABUK01 (sample SAMN10711869, study PRJNA513367) | rock metagenome | isolation source: Antarctica rocks | place: Antarctica: Victoria Land, Pudding Butte nord | collected 2016-01-03
CTGCTGCACGGCGACTGGCTCTACTGGCCGTCGCTCGCGTTCCGGGTGGACCGGATCCACGAGGTGGACTTTCGTGACGGCTTCCCGGTCATCCAGGACCTCGCCCTGGTCGTCGACCTCGTATGCCGTGGGAACTCCCTCCTGCTCGAGCCGACGGTCTGCTTCCACTACAGGCGGCATGTCGATAGCGCGTCGTCCGCCAAGCTGCTCGACGGTAGCCGATTCGCGGACGAGCGGGCCTACTTCGCGTTGGCGGCCACGCAGGCGCGCGAGCTTGGGTGGCGCAGGGCCGAACGCGCGGCCCGCGCCCGGCTGACGTCGCGGGCGCACGCACTGACCCTGCTGCCGGGGGCGCTCGTGCGTCGCCGCTGGCCGACGGTGGGCGCCTTGACCCGGCACGCTCTTGGAGGAGACTGAGCCCGTGGGTCGCCAGACGTTGCTCGTCACCGGGGGCGCCGGCTTTATCGGCTGCGCCGCCTCGGGTGCGCTCGCAACCTCGTTCGACCGGGTCGTCGTCGTCGATAGCCTCCACCCCCAGGTCCACGAAAGTCGGTCGCGACCTGCCGAGCTCGACGGCCGCGTCGAGCTCGTCGTCGGCGACGTCACCGTTGCCGAGTGCTGGGACCGGCTCCTCGGCGGGAGGGGCGTCCGCCCCGACGTCGTCCTCCACCTCGCCGCCGAGACCGGCACCGGCCAGTCCCTGACCGAGTCCAACCGGCACGCCCTCGTCAACGTCGTCGGCACGACGCAGCTGCTGGACGCGCTCGTCCGCCGGGAGGTGCTTCCCCGGCGGATCGTGTTGACGAGCAGCCGCGCGGTCTACGGCGAGGGGGCGTGGCGGCGACGCGACAGGGGGGGCGGTCCCGGAACGGAGTCGTTCTACCCCGGCCAGCGGTCACTCGAGATGCTCGAGAAGGGGCAGTGGGACTTCCCTGGTGCCGAGCCGCTGCCGATGTGCGCGACGAGCACCGCGTCGACCCCCGTCAGCGTCTACGGCGCGACGAAGCTCGCCCAGGAACACGTCCTCACGTCGTGGGCACTGTCGTTCGGCGTCGAGCCGGTCGTGCTGCGCCTGCAGAACGTCTACGGACCAGGTCAGTCGCTGATCAACCCCTACACGGGCATCATGTCGCTCTTCTGCCGGATGGCCCGGCAGGGTGCGTCGATTCCCCTCTACGAGGACGGTCAGGTCCGCCGTGACTTCGTCCTTGTTGACGACGTCGCCCGGGCGGTCATGCTCGCGTGCACGTCACCGGCCCCCGGGCCCGGGCCGATCGACATCGGGTCCGGCGAGTTCCAGACGATGGCGATGGCGGCCGCGATCATCGCCGGACAGTTCGGCGCCCCGGCTCCTCGCGTGACCGGGCAGTTCCGACCTGGTGACGTCCGGCACGCATGGGCCGACATCACGGCCGCAGCAGACCGTCTGGGCTGGGTTCCGCAGTCCTCACTCGAGGCGGGGCTGACCCGGTTGGCCCAGTGGATCGACGCCCAGCCCGACGTGCCCACCGCATGACCGGTCGCTCGACGAACCGCCAGCTCAGCACGGCCGGCACCGCCGTGGCCACGACCGCGACGAAGTCGAACGCGTAGACGCCCAGCCGGTGCAGCCCGGCGTAGGCGAGCAGCTGCTGCACGGGGAAGGCGTAGATGTAGGCGCCGTAGGAGATGTCGTGCCGCCGGATCAGGGCCGGTGACGGCAGCACCGTCGAGAGCCAGAGGAGGGCGTAGACGATGAGGGGAGCCGCCAACTGGGCGCCCCATCCATCGATGAACGACACCGACGCTGCCGCGAGCGCCGTCGCGGCCAGGGCACGGGGGGCATGCAGCGGCACCCGACGGATCACCGTCTGGACGACGGCGCCCCCGAGGAACGGCGGCACCAGCCGGGCCAACAGGCCGATGTCGGTGCTGCCGCCGAAGGTCGGCAGCAGCGTGTCGATGTTCGCCCACACGGCTATGGAGCCGACAAACGCCACGGTGATCAGCCACCGGTGACGCCGGACGCCCGGCAGACAGACCAGCACCCCGACGATGAGGTAGCAGCCGAACTCGAACCAAAGGGTCCACAGCGACCCGTTCCACGCACCCGGATAGGGCACCGGCCCCGGCGTCCCGGCGACGTCCATCGCGTTGACCTTGAGGAGGGCGTTGCTCAGGACGTACTCGATCGGCGACGTCCCGGTCGAAAGGAACCCGCTGAGGCCCCGGTGCTCGGTCCACCACGCCACCGGCGCGAAGATGCCCGCGGTGACGACAAGGCAGATCAGGAACGCGGGGAAGATCCTGGCCACTCGGTGGAGGAGGTAGGTGCCGAACGGGTTGGCGAACCGGCTTGCCGTGATGAGGTACCCGCTGACCGTGAAGAATCCGAACACCGCCCAGCCGCCGAGATTCTCACCCCGGAAGCCCGGACCCGTCCCCAGCCCCGCGAGATAGAACCCGTGCGCGAAGAGCACCATGAACGCCAGCACGAGCCGGATCAGGTTGAGCGAGTTCGTGCGCACGTCAAGCTCGACCGCCCGCACGGTGCGCTCGCTTCTCGAGGGCTCAGGCACGCACCCAGTGTCTCCTGTCGGCACCGGCTCGCGCACCTGCCGAGAGGCGCCGTGTCGATGCCCCGCGCCTCTCGGCCCTCACCACCGCTTGGTGGTGTGTCTGGCGGTTGTGGTCCAATCGCTGGAGAGCCGGCTGCCGTCCCAACTCCTCGTCCATGACCACACATCGGCGTGCGACCGTGCGTAGCCCGGCGAGTCTTCGGTGTGGAAGCGGTCGAGTCCCTGTTGCCCCGGGTCACCCAGCGCTCCCGACCTGAGCCGCCGTCGTCCGCGAGCGCAGAGCCCGCCCCGTAGTCGACTGAGCTCGGTGTCTTGATCTGCGGAGGTCACCTGTCTGCACTGGTCAGAGACGCGGCTGAGCGGCAGAGTGGGGCCTGAGTCGACCCGGACCCACCACAAGGAGCAAGCCGATGGACGCCAAGGAACCGATCGACCTCGAGCGCGTCGACGACGCGATCAAGCAGGCTCACCAAGCCGAGGACCGGCTGCTCGAGATCGCGCCGGGCTCGATCAACCCGGCCGAGGACGAGGACGAGGACGCTCGCGCGGCCGGAAGCGCCGCGGAGCCCGGACGCGACAAGAGCGCCGCGGAGCCCGGGGGCGACAAGAGCGCCGCGGAGCCCGGGGGCGACGAGGCCCCGTCCGACCCGACGGGCTCCGCCGGCGCGCCGTCCGACGAGGCCCGCTGACCGTGCGGCGAGGGGAACGGCTCGCGTTGAGGGTGACAATGGTCTAGTGAGCTCCTTCCTCGACGGCCTGTTGCAGCTTTCCCCGATCTGGATCTACGTCATCGTCGGGCTGCTGGTGTTCGCCGAGGACGCGATCTTCATCGGCTTCGTCCTTCCCGGCGAGACGGCTGCCGTCCTCGCCGGTGTCTCCGCGAGCTTCGGTCAGACGCAGCTCGCCATCTCGATGATCGTCGTCGTCGTCGCAGCCATCGTCGGGGACAGCGTCGGCTACGAGGTGGGCAAGCACGTCTTCGGCCCAAAGATCATCGACGGCCGCTTCCTCCGGAACCACCGGCACAAGCTCAACGGCGCCGAGGGCTTCCTCCAGCGCCGCGGCGGGTCGGCGGTCTTCCTCGGCCGCTTCACCGCGTTCTTCCGGGCGATGATGCCAGCCCTCGCCGGGGCCGCGAGAATGCCCTACCGCCGCTTCCTCGTCTGGAACGCCGCGGGCGGCATCATCTGGGGCTCGCTCTACGTCATCCTCGGCTACCTCGCCGGCAGCTCCTACCACGCCATCGAGCAGAAGGTCGGGCGCGGCCTGGCAGTGGGGCTCGTCGTCGTCGTCGTCGTGGCGGCAGTCGTCTGGAGCGTCCGCTCCCGCCGCATGGAGAAGGCGCAGGAGCAGGAGTATGCCGGTGAGCAGGGCGGCGACGCTCCCCCACCGACGCCCGACCGCGCCTGACCTCCGGGCACTCCACGCGGCATACCAGCCTGCGTCCGGGCCGCCAGACCGGGGGAGGTATCGCCGAGCTCTCTAGCGCTCGTTCATACCTCTACCCGAGCTGGGGTCAGGCGTCGCGGCGCTTGCGGGCCTGCTCGGCCTTGCGGCGCAGCTGGTTGTAGCTGCCGGTGAGACCCATGGCCTTCTTGACCTCCGCGACGACGAGCTGGACCTCCCGGCGGGTCCGCTCGGTGCCGTCGACGATGATCTCGTCGACGAGGCCGCTGCGCTTCTCGAACGTCGCCCGCCGCTCGCGCATCGGCTCGAGATAGCGGTTGATGGCCACGGTGAGCTTGTCCTTGACCTCGACGTCCCCGACCGTCCCGGCACGATAGCGCTCCTTGAGGTCAGCGACCTCGGCCGGGGCGTCGTTGAAGGCGTCGTGGTAGGCGAAGACGGGGTTGCCCTCGACCGTCCCAGGGATGTCGGCCCGGATCCGGTTGGGGTCGGTGTACATCCCTGTCACCTTCCGCCGCACCGTCGCGTCGTCGTCGGACAGCATGATCGCGTTGCCCAGGGACTTGCTCATCTTGGACCGGCCATCCGTGCCGATGAGGGTGGTGATCTCCGACTCGATGAGCTCGGGGACGGGGAAGATCTCGCCGTAGAGGAAGTTGAACCGGCGCGCGATCTCGCGGGTCACCTCGACGTGCGCGTGGTTGTCCTTGCCGACCGGCACGATGTCGCCCTTGACGCAGAGGATGTCGGCCGCCTGCAGGACGGGGTACCCGAGCAGGCCGTAGGGCATCTCGTCCTTGCCGGCGGCGCGGGCCATGTCCTTCAGGCTCGGCACCCGCTCGAGGCGCGGGACGGTGACGAGGTTCTGGAAGAGCGTGTTGAGCTCGGCGACCTCGGGGATCGCCGACTGCAGGTAGAACGTCGCGTGCTCCGGGTCGATGCCCGCCGACAGCTGGTCAAGGACCATGTCCCGCGCGTTCTTCGAGACGTCGTCGATGTCCTTGCGGGTGTTCTTCGTCGTGAGCATGTGCAGGTCGGCGATGATGAGGAACGTCTCGTACTCGTGCTGCAGGCGGATCCGGTTCTCGATGCTGCCGACGAAGTGCCCCAGGTGCAGCTTGCCGGTGGGCCGGTCCCCGGTGAGCATCCGTCTGCGACGGGCCGCGGGTGGTGTCTGTTCCACGATGGCCACGCCGGGCTCAGGTGTCGTCACGGGTGAATCCTTCCAGAGGTGTCGTCCGGGGGCCGACCGGCTGGAGGGTGTCGACGGTCATGATGGTCTGCTCCTTGACTGGTCCGCCCGCCAGGAGGTTCACACGTCGACACGCAGAAGCCGCCCTCGACGGGGCGGCTTCGTGGTGACCACTCGAGAGCGCCCGATCAGGGAAGCCGCCAACTCTGCAGCGCGCTGCGGCCGGGGGGCGTCGTGGTCATGGACGGAGTGTATCGGTTCGCTGGCCCCGACCACGCTGGCCAGCTGCGCCCGCATCCTGCCAGCAGTCTCTGAGTCGTTGCGGGCAGACGGCGGCAGTCACCGCATCCTGCCAGACATGTCTGAGTCGTTGCGGCGGACGGCGACAGACCGGGCCGTCCCCACGGCAAAGGGCGCCCCACCCGGCATACCGGATGAGACGCCCCTCCGAGCTGGTGAGCGGTGTCGCTCAGCCGGCGACGACCTCGAGGTTGACCCTGGCCTGGACCTCGGGGTGCAGCCTGACGAGCGCCTCGTAGGAACCGGTCGTCTTGATGTGGCCCTGCACCTCGATCTTGCGCTTGTCGAGCTCGGGACCTCCGGCCGCCCGGACCGCGGCAGCGATGTCCGCGTTGCTCACCGCACCGAAGAGCCGACCGGCGTTCCCGGCCTTCGCGGCGACCTTGACCGGCCTCGCCTCGAGCTGACCCTTCATCTGGCGGGCCTCGTCGAGCGACTTGACCTCGCGGGTCGCCCGCGCCTTGACGATGGCGTCGACCTGCTTCTGGCCGCCCTTGGTCCACGCGGTCGCGAAACGGCGCGGGAGCAGGTAGTTGCGGGCGTAACCATCCTTGACGTCGATGATGTCGCCGGCAGCGCCGACGCCCGTCACCTCATGCGTCAGTATGAGCTTCACAGTCTCTCCTTTGCTCTCGTACCCGGGCTCAGCGAGCCGAGGACGAGTAGGGCAGCAGGGCCATCTCACGGGCGTTCTTGACGGCCGTCGCGATGAGCCGCTGCTCCTGGACGGACACACCGGTCACTCGCCGAGCGCGGATCTTCCCGCGGTCGGAGATGAACTTGCGCAGCAGCGGGGTGTCCTTGTAGTCGATGTTCTCGATCTTGGCGATCTTGAGCGGGTTCGCCTTCTTCTTTGGCTTGCGCACAACGGGCTTTGCCATCGTGGTGCTCTCCTTCTCGATTGAGAGCCCGGGGCTGGTCCCCGGGATAGCTGTCTTGTTGAACTGGTATGCCGTGCAGCTCGGTCCGCGGCGCGGGCCTCACCTCGGGCGTGAGCCACCGACCAGCTGCTGGTCGGTGGCCGGAGGGTCGCCGGTCAGAAGGGAGGTTCGTCGTACGACGGCGCGCCGCCGCCGCCCCACGTGCCGCCTTGCTGGCCGCCGCCTTGCTGGCCACCGCCTTGCTGGCCACCGCCTTGCTGGCCTGCCGCCGGGGAGGCGCCCTGGCCACCCTGGTTGCCGCCGAAGCCCCCGCCGGAGGACGGCGCGCCGCTTCCGGCGCCCGTCGCCCACGGGTCCTCCTGGCTGCCACCCGACGAACCGAAACCACCGCCGCCGCCCTGGCCGCCACCGAAACCGCCGCCGGAGCCCTGGCCGCCGCCGCGCTGGGTCTTGGTGACCTTTGCGGAGGCATACCGCAGGGATGGGCCGATCTCGTCGACGTCCATCTCGACGACGGTGCGCTTCTCGCCTTCCTTGGTCTCGTAGGAACGAGACTTCAGCCGGCCGGACACGATGACTCGGGTCCCGCGCTGGATCGACTCGGCGACGTTCTCGGCGGCGTCGCGCCAGACCGAGCAGCGCATGAACAGCGTCTCGCCGTCCTTCCACTCGTTGCTCTGTCGGTCGAACGCCCGGGGCGTCGACGCGACGGTGAAGTTGGCCACCGCTGCCCCGGACGGGGTGAACCGCAGCTCGGGGTCGCCGGTGATGTTGCCAATGACGGTGATGACGGTGTCGCCAGCCATGTGATCGGATCCCTTGTGGTCGTCGGGGCGGTGCTCGAAGGTCAGGCGCCGGGGCGCAGGAGCTTGGTCCGCAGAACCGACTCGTTCAGGCCCAGCTGGCGATCCAGCTCCTGGGCCGTCGCCGGCTCGGCAGTCATCGTGACGACGGCGTAGATGCCCTCGGACTTCTTCTTGATCTCGAACGCCAGGCGGCGCCGGCCCCAGATGTCGACGTTGTCGACGGAGCCCCCGTCCTTGGTGACGACGGAGAGGAACTTGTCGAGGGACGGAGCGACGGTGCGCTCCTCGAGCTCGGGATCGAGGATGACCATGAGTTCGTACTGACGCATGCGTTAACCCACCTCCTTTGGTCTGGCGGTCACGGTCTCTCCGTGACAGGAGGGCTGCTGCGTTCTCGCCACGACTCCACCTTGTCAGGTGACGCCGACGTGGGTCGTCGTCTGTCCACAGGAGGAAGGTCGTCGTGGGCGAGCCGGACAAGACTACCGGCGCAGGGCACCTGTGAGGAAATCATCACGTTCCTGCCACAGGTCCCCTCGTACCCGCGCCGCCCGAGGTCAGCCGAGCTTGACGATGAGGTGGTCGCGCGCGCCGGCCAGAGCGCCGGCGAGCTCGTCGGGATCAGGCTCCGTGAAGGAGCCGGCCGGCTTGCCCGGGTCCTCACCCTGCTCGTCCCCCCTTTCCTCCAGGTCGTCGAGGGGAGGCTCGCGCAGCCGGGCAAGGTGCCAGGTGCGGTAGAGCAGCCATCCCACCCCCGTGAGCCTCAGGAGGAGGAAGAACGCGTACCACCCCGGGGGTAGACCCCGGTCAGGCACCTGGACGCTCGCGAGGTAGAGCCAGACGGCGATGAAGTGCAGGGCCTCGGTGGCGGCCCAGTAGAGGTGGTCCTTCCAGCGCAGCCCCACCAGGGCCACGAGCGGAACGAGCCACAGGGACGACTGGACCGGGAACGACGTACCCGTCACCATGACCGTCCCCAGCATGACGAGCGAGACCTCCGCGACGCCGGGGCGTCGGGGCGTCGCCAGCGCGAAGACGGCCGCGGCGACGACGGCAGCCAGCCAGCCGACGACGCAGAGGATCGTCACGGCCCGCATGGGTAGCGGATGGCCAGCCAGCTGCGGCAGCAGCCACGGCGATCCGAAGCCGGCCCCCGAGCCGTACCACCCCCGGTAGGAGGCGACGGCGGCCGCGGGGTTGAGCACGCCGAGGACGAACATCACCCCGCCGAAGGTCACCAGGGTCGCGCCGGCCGTCTTGCCCCACGCGATGAGCCGTCCCGCCCGGACGCAGACGAGCAGGAGCGCCACGAGGACGACGACCGGATAGGTCCGGGCGGAGATCGCCAGTCCGAGGAAGGCTCCGGACAGGATGAGGCGTTGCCGGCTCCAGAGGTACATGGCCGCGGCGAGGAGCGTGACCCCCAGGATGTCGGGGGCCACGAGGAGGCTCAGCACGACCACCGGTGAGAGCGCCACATGGGCGGCCCGGATCGGGAGTCGACGCACCGAGGCAGTGGTCCACCAGGTCGTCAGCGCGAGCAGCAGGGCCCCGAGAACGGCCCAGAGCGCGAAGTAGAACCGCATCCGGTCAGCGAGAGGACCGGACGGCACGACTGAGGCGAGCAAGGACATGACGAACCCGGTCAGTGGCGGCTGGACCGGCGCCGGCGCACCGGGTCCACCGGTGAGGAACGAGACGACCCCGGCGGTCAGCCCGGCGTCCTTGTACGTCGCCGGCAGGTCGGAGAAGCAGGCGTGCCAGAACTGGTCCGGCGTGTTCCAGCCGTGGTCGATGCAGTGAGCGCGCTCGAGGACGCCGAGTGCCATCGGCACGGCCGAGGCGGCGGTGAGCACGGCGGCGTAGTACCGCCACCCCTTGGCCAGCGAGACGGCATACCGGCCGAGGGGGCCACCGATGACCTGTGACGCCGAGGCGACCAGCCCGTCCGCGCGCGAGGGGGCGGCGATGCGGTCCGGGTTCCTCCACGACATGCGGGCAGCCTACCGACGCCCGACCCGACCGCCCCGTGAGCCGCCTCAGCCGCCCGGGACCAGCACTGGTGGCGGTGCGGTCGCGCCCGGGACCAGCACCGGTGGCGATGCGGTCGCGCTCGTGACCTGCTTCGACGTCGGAAGGGCGCCGGGGACGATCGTCGTCGACGACGTGGCCGGCGGGGTAGTTGTCCTCGTCCTCGCCGGGAGGGTCGTCGTCGTCACGGCCGCAGGGGTGGTCGGCGGGGCTGTCGTCGTGGTCGGTGGTGGTGGCGGGGCTGTCGTCGTGGTCGTGGTCGGCGGCGGGGTCGTGGTCGTGGTCGTGGTCGGCGCCGGCGGGGTCGTAGTCTTGGTCGTCGGCGGCGGGGTCGTGGTCGTCGGCGGGGTCGTAGTTTTCGTCGTCGTCGGCAAGGTCGTGGTCGTCGGGACCGGAGGCGGGGTGGTCGTCGGGACCGGAGGCGGGGTGGTCGTCGGGACCGGAGGCAGGGTGGTGGTGCTCGGCGGTGCGGTGAACGTCGTGGTCGGGGCGGACGCGGTGTTGTCGCCGATGCCGACCCGCGGTGGGAAGTCCTGGGCGGGAACCCCGTTGAGGGCTGCGGTGATGAAGTCCTTGTAGATCGAGAGGGGGATGGAGTTGCCGCTCAGCTCGTTGATGCCGGCGATGTTCTCGAGCGGCTGGGGAACGCCACCCACATCGCGGTACATCCCGATGGACACCGAGAGCTGCGGGACGATCGCGGTGAACCACACCGACTTGTGCTCCTCGGATGTCCCGGTCTTGGCGGCGACCGGGCGGCCGATGTCTGCCGCGCGCGCCCCCGTCCCGCCGGGTTCGGTCACGGCCTTCATCGCGTCGATGACGTCGGCCGCGACGTCCTTGGAGAAGGCCTCGGCCAGCTGCTTCGGGGCCTTGTAGTCGATGTTGACCTGGTCGGACGTCACGGCGGCGATGAGGTAGGGGGTGGCCCGCTGGCCCTGGGCGGCGATCGTCGCGAAGGCGCTGGCGACGTCCAGGACACGCGGCGAGGAGGTGCCGAGGACGTTGGTCAGGTCGTCTCCCAGCCCCGGGGTGTTCGCCGGTATGCCGGCGGCCACGGCAGCGGCGTGGGTCGCCTTGGGGCCGATCCTCTCGTTGAGGCCGACAAACACCGTGTTGATCGACTTGGCGGTGGCCGTGCGCAGGTCGACGGTGCCGTAGTCCCTGTTGCCCTCGTTGGTGATGCCGCCGTCACGGCCGAGACCGGGCACCGCCAGGGGGCTGTTGCCGTCGAACTTCGTCCTCGTGCCGATGCCCTGCTGGAGCGCAGCGACCAGCGCGAACGGCTTGAACGTCGACCCTGCCTGCATCGTCGCGTCGGTGGCCGTGTTGAACTGGCGAGCCTGGTAGTCCGCGCCGCCGTACATCGCCACGATGCCGCCGTCGCCCGGGCGCACCGCCGCAAGGCCGGCATACACGTCCTTGGCGTCCTTGGGGAAGTCCTTGTCCATCGCCGCGAGGGCCGCGTCCTGGGCCTGCTTCGAGATCGTCGTAGTGACCCGCAGGCCCCCGCGGTCGATGTCGTTGTCGGCCAGCTTGAGGTCGGACACCAGATGCTTGCGCACCTCGTTGACGAGGTAGCCGTTCGGGCCGGCGAGCGCCTTGTTGGGCTGTGGCGGGATGACCTGAGGCACATCAGTGATCTTCGCGCGCTCGGCGGGGTCGAGCCAGCCCTGCGAGACCATCCCGTCGAGGACGTAGGCGAACCGGCTCTTGAGGTTCTCCTTCTGCTTCGGCCCGAGCGACGGGTCGTAGAGCGACGGCGCGTTGAGGACCGAGGCGAGGACGGCACCCTCCGCGACCGTGAGCTGGCCCTGGTCCTTGCCGAAGTAGGCGAGGGACGCCGTCTTGATGCCGTAGGCGCCGCGACCGTAGTAGATGGTGTTGAGGTAGTTCTGGAGGATCTCCTCCTTGGACTGCTGCTGGTCGATCTTGACGGAGATGACGATCTCCTTGCCCTTGCGGGTCAGCGACCGGTCCTGGGTGAGATAGAAGTTCTTGACGTACTGCTGGGTGATCGTCGAGCCACCGCTCTGCGCGCCACTGCCGCGCAGCCCCTCCCAGACGGCCCGGGCCAGGCCGGTCGGCGATATACCGCGGTTTGAGTAGAAGCTGCGGTCCTCGGCGGCGACCACTGCTTTCTGGACGTGGTCGGGCACCACCTTGAGGTCGACGGACTCGCGGTTGCCGCTGACGTCGCTGATCCTGGCCAGCTCGGTCTTGCCGTCGTCGTAGTAGATGATCGACGCCTGCGCGTCGGCGAGCTGGTTAGGCTTCGGCACCGCGATGGTGGCGTAGGCGATGGCCACGCCGACGCACCCCAGCGCGAAGAGGCTGAGCAGTATCAGCAGGATCCGTTTGGCCCACGTGCGGCCCCGGAACCTCTTCCGACCCTTGCCCGGGGCACGGACGTCCCCTCCGGTGCTGGTGCTCACAGATCTGCTTCCGTCGACTCCCCGGCCGGTGCGGCCGCGGCTGCGTGCCCGAGGCACCGACTCAGTATGCGGCGCGGCGGGTCCCGAACCGAAATGCCGGGGCCGTGGACCGCGTCCGACAGGCGTGGGGCGGCGGCGCGTGCGTTCCCCGGCCACCACAACCTGGGGTAGTGTCTAGAACAGACAAAGTCCGACCATGTCAGGTGCCAGGCCCAGGGCATACGGCGTCTCCGTCAGTCAACCAACCACGACAAGAAGCGTCCCGATGACCTCGTTTGCGAGAGGCTCGAGGGCGTTCATCGCCGGGACCGTGAGCGCTGAGCCCGCCACGCCGGTATGCCGGGCGGGCGCGGAACACGAGGGAGCCCCCGACGGTTGACACCGCCATGAAGATCGACATCTGGTCCGACGTCGTGTGCCCGTTCTGCTACATCGGGAAGCGTCGCCTCGAGGCCGCCCTCGCTGAGTTCCCCCACCGCGACGACGTGGAGGTGGCCTGGCACAGCTTCGAGCTCGACCCCACCGCCGAGGCTGCACCTGCCGGGTCCCTCCCGGACCGGCTCGCCAAGAAGTACGGCATGTCACGCGAGCAGGCCGTCGCCAGCCAGGAGAACCTTTCCGCCAACGCCGCCACCGTGGGCCTGGACTTCCAGTGGGGAAAGGCGCAGCCGGGCAACACCTTCGACGCCCACCGGCTGATCCACCTCGCCGGCGCGAGCGGTCTCGCGGATGCGGCCAAGGAGCGCCTCTTGCGGGCCTACTTCACCGAGGGCAGGCCGATCGGCGACCGCGCGACCCTCGTCGAGCTCGCCACCGAGGTCGGGCTCGACCCCACCGTCGTCCGCCAGGTGCTCGAGTCCCAGGACTACGCGGAGGCGGTCCGTGCCGACGAGGAGCAGGCTCGCGCCTACGGCATCAACGGGGTCCCGTTCTTCGTTCTGGACGGCAGGTACGGCACCTCCGGGGCCCAACCCACGGAGGTCTTCACCGAGGCGCTGACCCAGGCCTGGACCGAGGCCCACCCGCTGCAGATGGCCACCAGCGCGACGGCCGAGGGGTGCGAGGGCGACGGCTGTGCCGTCTGA
>JAABUK010010102.1_pt1 | contig 12695 bp, 12 predicted proteins | sample 5559141 | NCBI WGS metagenome assembly JAABUK01 (sample SAMN10711869, study PRJNA513367) | rock metagenome | isolation source: Antarctica rocks | place: Antarctica: Victoria Land, Pudding Butte nord | collected 2016-01-03
TGTAGTATTGAGAGCTCCAGCGATACCAGGCTCAGGGGATGCAGGCTCAGGGGAGGGTGCCCCAGCTATGCTTGAAGTGATGTTGGGGGTGGCAGTGGGGGTAGCACTGCTTGCACTGCTACCTGAGCTTGCCATCAAAGCTCCTGCACACAACATAACATCGACTTCAGGAAAGACCCAAGTTGCATTGACTGTACAACGAATAACAAGTCCTTGCTGCTGTGTCAGCAAGCGTACTGCAGCTGTGCTGTCACAGTGTACTCTGAACAGGCAAAACTCTTGGATGCATTGTCATTGTGTAACTGGACTGTTGTACTGAAGGAACCCAAGCAACAGTCTGTGTGCAGACTGTTGCTTGGGCCCCTTCAGTACAATAGTCCACACACACGGCATGCCTTACAGATCTGTTCAACACTCAAACCAAGTGGGCAGATCTGGCATATATAAGCTGAGGGCAGAGCTTGCAACAGGTGACGCAGTACAGAAGACCAGCTGACCTGGAGTACCGCCATTCACCACAGGAACCCAAGCAACAGTCTGTGTGCAGACTGTTACTTGGCCCCCATCAGTACAACAGTCCACACACACGGCATGCCTTACAGATCTGTGTAACACTCAAACCAAGTGGGCAGATCTGGCATATATAAGCTGAGGACAGAGCTTGCACCAGGTGACGCAGTAAGAGACCAGCTGACCTGGAGTACAGTCATTCACCACAGGAAGTGCAGCCACCTTCTGCACCACTGCTGCAGCTGCAGGCTGCAAGATGTTGGTCCAAGTGCTGTCACTCATGCGTACCAGATTGTCTGAGTCAGTTGCGCCGTTCAGGTAGTCATACTCCCAGTAAGCTACGCCTGCATGATGGGCAGCAGACTGGGATGGGGGAAAGCAGCAGCATGGATGCTGTGCACAGTAGCTAGCAACTGTGACCTTGTAGAAGGTGGCAATGCAAGCTCTAAATCCCCTAAATGCATGCTGCATATGGTACGCATCAATTAACAGCTCATTGCAGAAGTGGGCACAAACATGCTGTACTCAGCATCAGCATGAGAGCCAATCACACAAGCAATTTCTGGGGCGCCAACACCAACCACCCTTATGGCAGATGGGGACAACAGTGTAACTGATCAGTCACACTGACAGAAGTACATGATCATATGCATGGCACATGCAAAGCTGTTGCATCATACCTTTGATGATGTCAATGTTTTGCAGGGCAGCATAGATGTCAGCGAAGATTGGGTCTCTGACAGAGGCTATTGTGGCAGCATCAGCAGGGACAGGCAGCTGCTTGCCAAACTCCTCAATGACCAAGGGCTTGTTCAGGGACACTGCATCAGCGGCTCGAGCTGAGATCCAGTTGTTCACAAAGACCTCGGGATCCACTCCAAATGTAGTGTTAGCCTGCACCAAAGAAGCATGGAAGCTGTCAGACTGGCATACAAATGGAAGCAGTCACCAACTTGATGCTGTATTATCTGAGCAGCATGTGAAATATCTGTTGTGGGTATCTGAGCAGCATGTGAAAGTTCTGGTGTGGGTAGTGCCAAGCAAACATTGCAAAAGTGCCCGTGTAAGGACTCAACATGTGACAGGCAGCAGCATACCTCCCAGTTGTCTGTCCAAATGTGTGTGGCAGCAAAGTCAATGCTGGACGGTGTGTGGTTCTCCAGGAAACTCTGACCAGCCTTCTCAGCCCATCTGCATGCCAGAAGCTGTCAACAAGTAGCCCACATGCAAAGATGCGCACATGCAAAGACACAAGAACTGAGACTGCTGTCATAGGCAGTACCAAGCCATAGCAGCTAAACACATCCACTTCATGACAGGATAGCTGGCCTCAAAAGGCAATACACCGATGCATGATGTGCAAAGCTGCATCATAATGGCTATACATCGTGCCGTATCGCATGTTCAATCAGTACTCTAGGCAACAAATGAGGGGAAGGGAAAGAGCTTCCAGAGGTGGTGATTGGGTGTGGATAAAGCAGTGCAACAAGTGCTGACCCTGTGTTGTCAGAGTTGGGATTGGTGGCAATGCTTGCTGCAGGAGCCCCAAATCCGTAAAAGCCTTCTTCACCAACGGTGACCATGTGGTTGGGGTCCACAGCCTTCATGTTGTCCGCAGCTTGCTGGATCCATGCCTTCAATCAAACAAACTCCCATCACTTGGTGAGAAGTGTGGACCTTATTGTGCATGTTCAAGCCATGCAGGGTTGCTTGGTTGTATGCTGGAATACATTATAGTACAGCAGGCTTTGATCATGCAAGGAGATAGTCGTCTTTGCGTCATGACTGCATTCTGTGTGAACATGTGTAGCAGCATTCAGATGTCAATAGCAAATGGCAGCACATACACCAATTTGAAACGAGGCAGATGGTCACCTGAATGGCAGCAGTCTCTGGAGCATCACAGGTGGCATTGGGATTGTGAATGTCACAAGCAGACCTAGGCTCATTGATGAGATCCCAGGCAAAGATGGCAGGCTCATCCTTGTACATACGCCCAGTGATGGTGGTCATGCGGTTTGCCATGGCTGCCTGATGGTTCTTGTAGAGTTGGATGACTGCTGGGTTGACAAAGAACTCTTCTGGGTGTTGTCCCCCACCCCAGATGACATAGCCATACAGTCCATCAGCAGTTCTCCAGTTGTCTGTCAGCGTCAGGATGAGCTTCACACCAGCCTTGTCTGCCTCAGCTATGATCTGATCTAAAGCTTGGAAGGCTGCCTCGTTGTACTGACCTGCAGTGAAACAGGCGGTGAAGGTCCAAGCTTGGTCGTGCAGCAACGGGTGGCGCCCCAGATCCAGAACCAGCGGCATGGAATCACCTGGCGACGGCTGCAGAACGAAGTTGCCGGTGGCTCCATGTCCGAAAGCCCTGATCACACCGATGTTGTCGGCAACGGCCTGGGAAAACAGGTGCTGCACAATTGTCTGTCCCTTCAAATATGCAGTGCCGTCTGGCTGTAGTTTGCCCGCTGCTGCCTCCATCAACTCCCATCTGCAACAAGACAAGGTGGTGATGCAAAAAGCACCATGTCAAGCGTTTAGCTTTGCAATGCAGGACAGGTGGCGTACACGTTGCCGCCAGCGAACTGAAACTCTCTGCAAGCGTTGTCCACGAACTTGGCGTTTTGGACTGTGATGATGCCCGATCCTGCGGTTGTGTTCTGAGCTTCTGCCACCCAGGCAACTGCAAGAGCCAGTGCTGCAAGGCACAGCAAGCGGGACATACTTCTACTGCAGAGGGCAGCTGCGGCTGCCAGGCGCAACGAGTGCAGGTCGCTGCACAGGTTGTGCACACGCTAAGGTATAATGGGTGCTCAGAAGCTGTGCACACTACGGCTTTCGTACTGCAAACGACCTTTGGGTACTGCAGGACAAAAGCTTTGGCCCTCTGCAGTGGATGGCTGCGCATTCAACATCTCAAAATGAGAACTCTAAAGGCTGCACGTGACTGCAAATGAGCAGCATGTCAGTCTGTCAGAAAGCTTCTGTTGACGTCAGCTGGCAGACTGGGGATCACTTTGAGTCTCAACTGCCAGTAGCTTCAAACAGTCAATGGGCGCAAGCCTCCTTCTTGCAGGTTCTGCGTGCAAGTCATTCAACATGACTAAATCTGCCCTGGTGCTCCTTGCACCTGCTGGTGATTGGCCGCCGCAGATGTTGCCAATGCAATGTCGATTCAAACTGTCCAAACGCATCATATAACAAACGGTATGGGTTGTCATTTAACTGAAAACGGTATAGGTTGTCATTGAACAGGATTGCTACCAAGCTGTCTGATGTCGAGTGTCAGCTTGCATGCTCATATGAGGATAGTTGTTATTCCCACTCTAGAGACAAGCAGCTTTGTAAGCATCACTCCATGGACTCAAGCTCCACTTCCTGTTCAGACTAGCTGTTGCCATTCAGCAGCCTTGTGGTACCACATGCTAGACTGCATTCATGCTGCTATACATCATGAGCTGCTGCGCTGCTGCAAATGCCAGAAAACCACCTCTGCATAAGATACTGGCCCACCAAACAGGTCCAGTGCACTGCCGATGGTCACATCAACTCTGCCCTGGCCTGCCCTGTTTATAAGCTCAATGTCATCCTGCAGCAATTAGAATCAGCTCAGCAACAGCAACAGCAACAGCAACAGCAACAGCAACAGCAACAGCAACAGCAACAGCAACAGCAACTGCAACTGCAACTGCATGGGCATGACGATGCATTTGCATCTCTTTCTCACGCCTTGCATTTGCAACAGCCTGCACCTTTAGCTTTGACTAGAGGCAATGTACAATTGCAAAACACACTGATGCACTCACATAAATGAGAGCTGTTTTCCATCTCGCAACCAAACACAGCAGCACAGTCATGTCTGTACAATGTACACAGCTAAGCATACAGGCAATTGCACTAGGCCTATGCATTAGGCAAATGCATACCAGACATCTCTAGCAACATGCAGCTCACCATTGACGATACACCACCAGCATAAGTTACAGGAATGGGCGATTGCTCAGCCAACAGCTCAACAAGCTCCTCATCAATGCCGGACTGCTTGCCCTCTACATCAATGCCATGCACCAGGAATTCAGCACAGCTCTGCCCTAGCTTGGTCAGGGTTTCTTCATTGACAGCCAAGGAACTGATCATCTGCCATCGGTCTGTAGCTACATGGTATTCGCCATTGTGCTTTTTGCAGCTTAGGTCCAGGACCAAACGGTCTCTGCCTACTGCTTTTACCTGTAGATGCATGTTGGTAGCATTTCACCGTTATCACAGGCAAGCTTGATTGTAAGAAGAGTCAGACCATGCACTAATGATAGCCTTTGATTACTGCTCTGCCCTGTCGGGAAGCGAAGCATTCTGCAGCTTTGTGGTACAAAAGCTGTGGACAGGAGACACATTGCAGAACAAAATGGAGGCACTGGCAACCAGAATCTGAACAACAACTGAGTTACAACACTGCAGGATGCCAAACAGCACCAAAGCGCTCATGTAGTACGTGCACTAAGCGTCGTCTGTCAAGTGCCATGATTGAGCTTCCAAAGCAAAGCAAGGCGTGTACCCCTGACTCACCAGTTCTTTGAGGCGGTCTTCATTCAACTCCCCATCCTGGAATATGTATGATGTGGCAATCAGATGGCTTGCTCCAGAATCCAGCCATTCAGCAGCATTGTCTGGGTTGATACCTCCTCCTAGTTGCATGAAACCATTGTACGCCAGAAGACCTTTCTTGGCTGCAGCCCTGTCATGTGCAAAGCATGCTGGAGGCTCAGATACTGGTGTGATGCAAACAGCAGTTCATGGAAACTGCTGTGCAGTACAAGTACAATATGCCAAGAGCAAGTGTTTTCGCAACCCTTCGCAAACACAGAGGTTTCAAACCAGATGCATGGAAGGTTGCCACATAGTAACTTTGGGATGGCAAGATACCTTTGTTACCTGCTTTCATCATCCGCACCTAGCATGATGATATGCCCTCCTGGCAGGTCATCCTGCTTATACAGGCTAGCATAGTACTCTGCAGGCTGATCTGAAGTGAAATTGGTGACAAGGCTATCCCTGCAGGACCAGCCATCGTCGCTGAGTCAACGATCTATGTTGTTTTTTGTCGCATCTGCAAATGAAATGCTTGGTGAGACTGACGATGAGGAGGCAGACAAGCTGGAGCCGACAATCTGCTTGACTTGTCCCTGCAGAGCGTGCGGAAGTGTGTCGACGGTGGGGTGGCCTGCGTGGCTGCTTGGGCATGTTCAACTCGCAGGAAATCGGACCTTGTGAATGTCAATGCACGGCCGAAAGCTGCAAGTCTTGTTGACGTTAGAGTCGTTCACAGAGGTGACCGGATTTTGAGGATCGAAGCACCTCACTGCAGACCTGGGCTGCCTGCTTTTGTGTGGACGAGAGCAGGTGATGCCGCAGCGCAGACATGACGACATGATGATGATCGCTGCGATTGATAAGCCAGAACGGGAGCTATGTGGCAAAATGCCGTCGGCGTTACTCACGGATCCCGAACGAACGTAACGCATGGGGCGCTGAGCGCATGCACCTAGCGAATTCCCATGGCTTCTACCGATGGCTTGATCTTTTGTTCTTCTGCGCAGTCTCATGCAAACTGAAATTGACATTCATTGTAGCTGCCAAGTCGACCCAAACGGTCTCAATATACAAATTGCAGCTTAAGTCCCTGCAGTGCATGATCTCTATACCCCGTGCGCGTAACGCATCTGGTCGAATAACAACACACAGTGACGTCTGGGCATTGCATACGTTGTGCAAAGCGCCCTGACCGTCCGTGAGCCGGTCGGCCAATATGCAACGCAAGATCGAGCGGCTTGTGTCCGGACAAGCAAGGAAGCTGGCCTCTCCTGAGCACCCGCTTCACTTTTTGCTCTACAGCTCCAACAAACACCTGCAAGAGGACTCGAAATATGTCGATCTCCAAGTCGGCAAGCAGGTCTGGTACAACGTTCCACGCAGAATGCGTCAGGAACTGTGGCTATCTGTTTTGCATAAGCACAAGGGGGCTGGGGCAACGGCAGCAAAGCAGTACGCCACTCTTGTTCGACAGGCATGTGCTCAAGTTCTCCCTGCTCTCCTCAGCTAACTCATGTCTGGTGAGCACTGTCACCTTCTGCATTACTCATTTGCATGTGCACATTACGCAGGCTCTACCAGTGGATGTGGACGCTGATATTGAAAAGGATGTGGGGCGCACATTCCCAAATGCCGCCAGGTAGGCATAGGTCATCCCACCTGTCAGCCATCACACCCCTTGAGTCATCAAAGTCAATAAAGCAGGAAGAACTCTGAATGTTGATGTATGTAATGGCAGGTTTGCAACAGAGGCAGGCAAGCTGTCTTTGCTGCGAGTGTTGCGTGCATATGCTGTGTATGACACAGAGGTTGGGTACTGTCAGGGCATGAACTTTCTGGCAGCCTTGCTGCTGACCTGGATGCCAAATGAGGCAACAGCATTTGGAGGTCTGGTTGTGCTCATGCAGCAGCGCATGCTGCGTGATCTATACAAGTCAGACTTAGCAAAATTGCAGGTAATTTGACCAACAGGCAGCATTTGTTATACACGCTCATACAAACAAATCATCTTCTTGAGCTGAAGACTTCATGCTTGAGCAGACACTCTTGGCTTCCTTGAGGCCATAATGTGCATATCAGTATTGCATGCATGTTGCTGTCAATCCGCATACACATGACACCGACATGCTCAGACTCTGTCAGTCCACCATGCATAGCACAGCGGCTGATCCTTGAGCTCAAGCTATCTGAAGGCATGAGTCATTGCCCGCAGTGTGAAACATGCCTGTGTTTCACTTAGCTTAGCTGCTGGTGCATGAGCTGCCGTAGCATGGATACAGCTTCACACTGAGATATCTGGTGTTACAGCACTGCCAGCAGCAAATGCTAGGGGCACAGGCAAGCATTCAAACTATAAAGTATGATTGTATGCATGCAGGTGTACCTGTGGCAGTTTAGCAAGCTGCTTCCAACAAGATTAGGACGACACATGGAAGGGCATGGTGTCCTGCCAGTGCTGTACCTGTCCTCTTGGCTGCTCACATCATTTGGCTCAGACTTCCCTCTTTTCTTCTCATCCAGGGTGCTGGATGTTGTTCTGACTGGCTCATACCCCCATAGTGTGCTCAAGGTACACAAATTTGACAAATCCATGGGCAGCTGTACTGCTGCTACATTGCATTTATGCGCATCTACTTGGGTCACTCGCACCTACTACAGATCCTTGGCAATATGCTGCATTCCTGCATGTCTTTCTGCTGTGTAAAAGCAGCTGCACGCTGCTATGCTCACACGCAAGATCATTCATCTTTGCTGATGACTTTCTGCCTTGCTGGTTGCGTCCACCTCCTCGCAAGTCAGTGTAGGCAGTGTGACATGCTGGCCCAGAGATTCAGGATCCAGCAAGATAGATACACTATATCAATAATGAAAAGGCTGTCGATAGTAATACAAGCTGTCCCTGAGTGGCCTGTCCCATTGGCTGGAGCGGTTCAACAACAATAGTTGCTGTTTCTTGACGACACTGGTCAAGAAACAGCGAGATGTCATACAGTAGGACCTGAGCCTTGGGTTTGTGGTTCAATGCAGGTGGCAATGACACTGCTGACACACTGTGGGAAGGCCCTCTTGGCACTGGATGACATGGAGCAAGTTGTGCACTACCTCAAGGCAGAGGTAGCCTCTTGCACTGCACACATCTCCACAATACCCACATTCATTCATGATGGTTGTCACTTTGTCCATGCTGCAAGTGAGGAGGTCAGAATGAGAGGCAGGCACACCCTGGCAGGCACACCAGGCTTTGGCTGGCACGGCTCTAAATCAGATAGCTGCATGACATGTGGTCAATTGCTATCACTGATGGCCAATTCACTGTCAGCTTGCTGTGGAGTAGAGTCTGTATGCTGAGGTCAAGTCAACTGGACATCTGCACATGTACTGCGTTTGCACATTCAGCGAAGTGTCATCACCACTGCTGTCATACACACTCCGGCAACTCCTCACTGCATGCTGCTGCATGAATAGCAGCCTCTTCATTGAAGCTGTACCAATACACTGGAAGGCTGCTCTGGTCACAACTGGCATGCATGACTTCAGGTGCCAAATTGGAGCAGAGAAGTGCTGCAAGACATCTTGAGTGACGCGCTGAGCCAAGCTTGGACTCCAGCCCAGGAAGCCATCCTGAGCAATGAAGCTGGCATGGAGAGTGTCATTGATGCTGTGGGCCGTGTCAACGCTGCTGCTCAGGTACTACTCCATTGCATCACTTCAGAAACAGCTGCACAAGATGTACTTTGTTGAGAGTTGATTAAGCTGCATGCTGCATGAGTGGTGTTTTGCTGATGTGCTTGTTGCTTGCATGCTCTGAAGCACGCATTACACAACATGTTGCATGAGATCGCAGCTAAGTCATCAGCGTCGGCTAAAATGAACAGAAGCCTCGTTGCCAGGGACGGCAGTTTTGACAGGAGTGATGCTGCAATCCAGTAGGTTCAGAAATTTTCGCAGCTGCAATGCTGCCTGATGTACGTACAATGCTGATGTCGACATGTTGCATGATTTGGCTGTTGCTACAATGGCAATGACATGCATGTCTTCCGAAGCCTCTTTCCCTCCTTTCCAAAGCATTCAAGCAGTGTGGATGCATCAATGCCTGCAGGACAATGTTGCGTACTTGGCGGCTGCATCACAGCAGGCAGAGCAATCTCAGCTCGGCACATCAGCTCTCAGCGGTGCACCAGGCCTTGCAACACCACCCAAGCATTCAGTGCAGCTGCAACAGCCCTCAGAAAACAGCCCTGGTGCTGCCAGCCCCTTGCCTCCTGTTCCTGGTAAAGGTGCCCTGTCGTCAGTCAGGTACAGCATCACACGCAACACACCAGTCAATACGTTGTTATTGAAGTGGATGTCAGTCTTTCACAGTAGGACAAATGGTGTTGGTCAGTAATTGCTGCAGGCTGCCCTGCTTTTTGACATACATTGTGTCAACACACATCTGTCAGGCCATATGTGAGTCATGTCAATGAAATGGCATACACAGATCTTGATCAACATGCACCAAGTTAAGCTTTTGGGTTCAGCTTTGCCCCTTGGTGGTGTGCAGGTCAGCTAGTTGGACAGCCCGCCTGCGCTCACTTCCAAGCAGCCCCTCTCTGCCTGTTCCAGCTAGCCCAGCTCCTGTTGAGCGTGACAGGCGCCACACCACAGAGGAAGCTGCACATCCTTCAGGCCTACCTGACACTCACAGGCAGCCTGTCACTCAGCCACCAGCTCAGAAGCAGCCTGTCGCTCAGCCAGCATCTCATGAGCACTCTGCTTCTGAGCACCTGTCCGATGGGCAAACTAGCCGCCAGCAAGCTGCTGACAGTGGAGAGCAGGGAAACGTTGTAGATCTGTCTAGCTCCAGACAGGCAGCTCCTGCTGCTGCTGCAGCTCATGATTTACTCAGCTTCCAGGCTGATTCCCAAGACACTCAAGATGCATGGGAAGGGCATCACTCCAATCAGCAACCGCGCAGTGGTTTGTTACAGCATGACCAATTAGGCTCTATTCAGCAGCAGGGTCATGATGTATCATTACAATGTGATGATCTAGGCTCTCAGTCTAAGGCATTGAATAGCAGCACTATGTTACAGTCCGCCTTGGCAGAAAGCCAGCAGCTTAGCTTCTCAGAGGGGTTGAGTCATGAGTGGTCCAGCTCAGGACAACATAATCAGCAGCAGCCATCTCAGGATCCGTTTCAGTTTGCAGCTGACACATCGTATGAGATGTCACATTCTGGTAGACACCTTGCAAGCCTGGGAGAGTCGCGAGGCAGCGATCTGGAAAGCTGGGGATCATTTTTGCTGCCAGATACATTTTCAAATGTGGAGACAGACAGTTTGCAAAGCAGCCGAAATGAACCTGTCGCATTGATGCATGCAATCAGCTCTGCTAGTATGTCTGACGCTCCTGCAGCTGCACTCACATCACCACTGACAGTGATTGGCAATGGTCATGTGAGTGAGCCTGAGCAATTGAGCCCTAATGCATGCATTGCTAAAACGCAGCGTCTACAGCTGGATCTTTTCCTGCGGTCCAGTAGTTCAAAGTGAGCAAGCAAAGTGTGTTGATTACAGCAGCTCAGAATAGTTCAGAGTGCTGAAGCTCTAGTCGCTGATATCTACTTGCTGCAAATGTTGTTTTATGTATAACAAGTCTTTAGCTGATGTTGTAGGTTCTGTCGTATGATTGCCATGTCGTCCATACGGCTCTATGCTTTGCCTTTTTGCTGCCACCAGGTGAAGCAGCCAGCATCTTGTTCCACAGCAGTGAATGCAGGTGTTGCCCTCAGAACAGGGCTCAGTAGATTTCTGCACTGCTCTTCTTGCTAGCAAATCCCTTGTGCTGGTAGCTTAGTCAACGCTGACCCGCCCACTGCTGCTGCTTATGTAGCAGGAAGATGTTGTGCTCACGGATCAACTGCTGAATAAGCTTCATGCAAAATTTTCGGTTTGCCTGACAAAGCCTGTGACAGCATTGAGTCTGGTATCAGATATTTGCATCAAGGCAAAGTGTACCACCGCCGTGCTGCGCCTGTCTGTAATGCAAGCACACCATTGACAGTGACTATTGCCTCGTCCCTGACCTCACATTGTAGACTAATGTGAATGCTGTCCATGTCTGGGCTGCATTGTGCAAGTAACGTTTTCTGTCTCACAGGTCTGCTCGCCTAGGCCTCGCTGAGTCAACCTCTCTGACCTTTACTGCCCTGCTGACACAAGCTGTGACAGCCTTGTTGGACTTTATTGTTGGACGTTATGACGTTCAACTTTCTGTATGCTGCCACTATATGGTTCCTCCCTTCTGACAGCTGTGTGCATGCCACCTCATTGATCAATTTGCCAAGTTGACTGTTTTGAAGCGAGAAAATGCACTGACTAGCACTTACGGCCCGCAAGCAGACAGACTTAACAGAGTATCAACGTGAAGTATGCGCATGCATGCTTACAATATTCGAACAACAGTCGAATGCTGTTGCAGCGCGTTTTGATGATGAAACCAAGACCTGTAGCTAACTAGTACCATCGCTTGGTAGGTTCTGGCCTGATCATTTCTGCCGCGACTTTGCTATCTACTTATCATAGTGAGTCTGCAGCCACAGAAACAAGTCAAAGTTGACATTAGACATCGTCAAACACGAAGAGCGCACAAAGCACGAGATCTGCAACCTACCTCGTCGCCGTATCGCTCAGCACGGGTGTCTGCAGCCTTTTGAGCGGAAGCCTTGCGGTCCTCTGCAGACCGCGCAGCTGCAAAACAAGGGCGCTAGTGAAAGCAGAGTTCCGAGTGCACGTGGGGATGTGGGGTGTCTGGGCATCAGCACAAGTCGCAGTCACACATTGAAACACAGATGCCGTAGCTGCAAGGGCTAAACCAGAAGAGTCCTCTACAGGTCTACTCCGCAACCGCCGGGGAAACACTGCTACAAACTGTGAGAGGTGCACCAATTGGCAACGTGATCCAACGTTGGACGACTCACCGGAGATAGCCCCTCCCTTCTTGCCAGCTTCGCTCTGAGCCGAGGAACCAGTGCCGAATGTCTCCTTCTGTGCACCGGTCGCGGTCTTCTCGCCCTCGACAGGGTTCACATCAACGTTGCCTGCAGCTGCAGCGTGTCAGTCAAAAGGTAGGATATCGCATGTGTTGGAGGTACAACAATACAGATTTTGCTTGACCCGACATGAGCATAGCATTGTGATTGGGCACCTCAAGCAGCTAAGCTGCGTCTGGGGTCAAGCAGAGCCCTGACGATGGTGTGCATCTACCGATCAACCTGCGAATTCGAAACTAAGGGGAAGACAAAGCTCACCGGAAGACATGGCGAAGACTTTGGAAGATTATTAGAGGTTGATGAAGCTGAAGCAACAATTTGACGAGACCGTCTGCAGCTGAGTTTTTAGGTCAAAGAGCCTGTGCTGAGTCGTGCCATCGCATCTGCATGCATTGTCAGTCCGTAATGACAGCTGGTGGGCCCTAGGGAGGCCTCCCTGTCTCGCCACGTCTGCATAAGCACCAGATTGCAATGCCCTAGCCAGCAAACAAGTCTGATACGAACACATCCAGGCCAGTGTGCACACTGTCCATCGTCGAGACACTCACCTTCACCATGCAAT
>JAABUK010010104.1_pt1 | contig 12694 bp, 13 predicted proteins | sample 5559141 | NCBI WGS metagenome assembly JAABUK01 (sample SAMN10711869, study PRJNA513367) | rock metagenome | isolation source: Antarctica rocks | place: Antarctica: Victoria Land, Pudding Butte nord | collected 2016-01-03
GGATTTGAGGGTAATGGGGTTAGTATGTACTCATGTGGTCTTGGAGGTTTTCTCCTACGTTTGGATTATCGACTTTGCTTTCGATGCCGGCGGCTTTGAGAATATCTGGATTTCCTATCCCGGAAAGCTCGAGAAGCTGGGGCGATTGCACGCTCCCGGCGCAGATGATGATTTCTCCCTCTGTCGTGACGACATGTTCTTTCTCACCATGTACGAATCTAACGCCCTTTGCAACCCATTCGCCCTCGGCCTTTTCGAGCACTACTTCCTGCACAGTCGCTTCACTGAGCAACTCCAAGTTTGGTCTCCCAGAGTTGGGTCTGTAGTACGCAGTGGCCGAGTAGCTCCTTTCTCTCGACTCTGGAGTAACGCCCGTGAGTGACGTCCAACAACCAACGTTCGATCCCGACATGTGACTACGGTTCGTTTCTATGCCCAAATTGTTGCACGTAGCATGCCAGTGTTGGTGCGAGGCTCCGTATTCCGAGGAGTATACGGTTTGAAGCGGTCCATCAGTTCCGTGGAATTTGAGCTCATGGTGGGATTGATGCTTGGCTTGGTGGTCGTCGTTTGGCACGTGGAAATGTTCACTCTTTTTGAAGAATGGTCTGATATCCTTCAGTAAAACCCAAAAAGAAAATCTCTCATGCAATTAGGGAACAGAATACATAGAATAGAGCCACCAAATATGTAAAACCAACGCACAAGAGTATACACTGATTAAAGAGACCTGCCAAGATAGACTGAGGAAGGTCTTTTTTGAAAATAGCAGAATAAGGTTTCCAAACTTACAGCAACCCATCCCAACCCCAACCCTCATTCCCCAACTCCTCCCAAGCATCATAATCCTCTCTACACCCCCGATTCCAAGTCATAAAATTTAGCGCACTCGTCCCACCCAGCACCTTGCCTCTTGGCCATGGCAGCTTTCTGCCGCCAAGGCCAGGCTGCGATGTTGTTTCAAATTGCCAGTCGTATTTGGTGCCCAGAGTCTCTCCAAAGCGACCTGGGACGTTGATTGACGGTTCATGGAACGCTGGAGGTCCAGCTTCTAGAACGCCAACGGTTATGTTGGGATTTTCCGAAAGGCGTGTGGCGACAACGAGACCGGCGGTTCCTCCCCCGATTACCAGGTGGGTGAATTTACGTGAAAGGAATGACTCTACGCTCGGCGCGGGACGCTCCATTGCTTGGGGCGAATAAAGATTACCCATAATGCTTCTTCTTGAAAAATTCAATAGAAAGGGGAGAATATTAGACACATAACAAGAGATGTGGAGTTTGCAGCGTACTGTGTATTAGATCGGAGTTAAGACGAGTTCTTTCGACAAATCCGAGTGCATTGGTCTCCATCTTATCGAGACGACTGATTGGTTTTACGGCTCCACGCCCCAAATGGCTCGCAGACTACCTTACTACTGAGTAGTGAGTACTGTAGGTCTTTTCAACGCCTGCATAAACTAATCCAGATGCGCCAGCGATCAAGTCGCATCATTAGCTCTTCACACCGAAGGGGGCATCAACACCTTAATCACTTAGGGTTGCAACTACTTTAATTCTTGGCGGCCCTCTTAGCCGCGTTGACGCCCATTGGCTGAATAGGTTCTGAAGTGCCGAGCGAGGCACGTCTGGAACGGATATGTGATCATTCATTTTCTGTGAAAAAAACCTTTCTCTCCCCTACTATTACAACTCGTTCGAGCCGTCTGCTACCAGATCTTATTTTCAATGTGCTTCCCATAAAGGATATGGGTGATGCTGGCAGCAGGGCCCTAGGCTCATGAACTGGGAATATATATTCCTTGACTGATCTCAAGTCTGCGACCAAACGCTCGTCGGTTTCGCTATTGGTTCACTATCCAAGGTTATTTCTATGAGTTCCCTTTCCTATAGGATTCCGCCATGTACTCTGTGGCAGTGCTGACAGCCTTGAAATCTCTCCTGGGTGAAGGTAGAGGCGTGGAAGGTCAACAAGAAAGCTACATAGCCCCAAGAAAGCGTATTGTGCTGTGATGGGAACTCTATTATCGATAACTCGGTTTCGTAGAATTTCTTCTTCATCAAGCGTTAGGGGCATGGTCAACCTTGAAGACTTACCTGATGCTGGTAATCGAATGTCGTTTCCACTGTCATCCTCTTTGAATTTACGTGAATAGCTAATCGAAGAATGACTATTCACCGTTCAGGTAACAAATTATATTAGCGGATGAGAATCACTTATGCAGGCGAAAGATTCTGTTCAGTTCACTTCGCTTTACTCAGCTTTTCTGTCAACAACTGCTAAGTTTCGTGCTATTTTGTAGGCGTATTGAATTAGATGTGTCTTCTTGGGTTTCTATCCTATCGGTGACTGTTTGATTCATCTTACCATGAGGGAAGGATTGTGACAAAACATGTTCGTACTTCCTGGCTTCGCGATATAGAAGGTTCAAACCTCTGTTGAGCCTCGATTGGTACGACGTTCACTTCGTTAATGTTCCATTTCAAAGCAATGTTCAAGAGCCCAAAGTTGTTCCTTTACTTTCTGAGTACACTAATTGTGGCTACCAGTATGCGAAGTGCGGCCCATAAGATACCATGGTTCAGCGCCGCCCTACTTAAATCATCTGAGCAATGATCGGTCCTTTCATGCTTCTTAAGGGGCTGTAGACGAGAAAAGACCTCCGCCAGGAGACGCTGAAGTCTACGACCAAGGCTTACCGAACCTTATGCAATTTGTGCTAAAGGTCCACCAGTGAGTGAGTGCAGAAAGTCGTGGTATAACGCGGTGAGTCGTTGTCTCGGCAAAGCCGGTTATTGTACCACGACTTCTTGCACCCACTGGTGGTCATTCTCACGAAGCTTATCGCTGCTGCTGAACAGGAGACTATTGATGGCTGGGCTACAGCTGGTATTGAAGTCGACATCAGTAAGGACGGCAGCGGACTGTATCGAAAATACAGTACACGTGGTAGCGGGTACTACATAGACGTGGGATTCTCCCAGGTAATCATCGATGGGAAGATCAATATCAAGCAGAGCCTCGAAGGGATTACTGTATTTGAGAAACATTCTCTCATCTTAGCCGAGGGTAGTAGGTTAGATGCTGATATCGTTGTTTTGCAACAGGGTATGGATAACATGCGCACCTCTGCTCGGAATATCGTGGGAAATAGAATTGCGGACCGATGCAAGGACGTCCGGGATATAGATGACAAGGGGGGAATCAATTGAGGTACCTGACCCTGTTCCTTGCCACTCGCTTTTTCTTGCCAGTGTTTGGTGCTAAGATATCCATTTGTGCAGATGTGGAGTCCTAGCAGCCCACATATGTAAATTCTTGGCTCATGTGCGGTAACCTTGCTGTGTGTCGGATCTACTCTCGCTTTTACGTTGAAACTCCGGACGAGGGCCTCCGCTCAAGGTACGAGTAGAGAAGCTAGTTTGGTTTTCTCAGGCTATGCGATGGACATTGGAAGAGCAACAGTTGAAAAGCCGAAAAGGATAGAAGCTATAAAAGCTTTACACATTATGTCTTCTCATCTAGGTCGGCTTTTAGATAAAAGAAGTCCATGACTTACCCAGCGAACCATGTCTTTCATGCCTCGTGCCACTGGTCGAATTGGAGCGGTCAAAGATCCTACATCATCAAACACTTGATGCTGCCCTGATATATTCGAAGCGCTTGACAAAGAGAAATACCCGAAGAAACCCCAACAACGCTAGTTGAGCTTCTAGGTCGCATAATCACAGCGTAAAAGCGAAAACTCCAAATCCCGCAGCCACCACCGCCGACAAAAAGAGAGTATACTTGTCCCAAACACCAGAACATCTCCCCGCTTGCGCCGTAAATGCAGCAATACTGCTATTCGCAAGCGCCGAGGTGGCCGCAGTACCGCCTATTCCAAACGTAATAAGCGACGGTGCTTCATTAGAGTATGTAGGTATATTATAGGTTTTAGAACCAACAACGAGACCAGCAGAACCAAGAGACACATCAGTTTTAGATATTGTGACTGCGGGTCCGCCAATGGATAGCGTTTGTCCTGCCACCAGGACCGCGGACGACGGGGCTGCAATGAGAGTCTCCCCGCCTATTGTGTATACCGCTGCTGATTGCTGCTTTGGCGGAGCATAAGTAGATGAGCCGATAACCAGACCTTGGGAGCCAAGAGATACAGAAGTGCCTGAGACTACGGTACCAGGAGCACCTGGTTGCAGTGTTGTGCTTGCGGCGACGACGAAGCCGCCGTCTGCCGCTGGGTGGATCCGTTGACCACCTATCAAAGGAAGCGTTGGAACGACGGGGGAAACAGCTACTGTAAATGTGGAATGCCCAATGATCAAGCCGTTGGGCCCCAGCGAAACGGGGGTGCCCGAAATTATTGCCCCAGCCTTGCCAGGCGATATCGTTGTTCCAGCGACGACAACGTTACCACTTGGAGCTACCTGGACCGCCTGGCTTCCTACCAGTGGCAAGGTGGAGGCTGATGCTGGAGTCGGTACTACGAATGTGGATGTCCCAATAATAAAGCCGTCTGCGCCGAGCGAGACCGCAGTTCCCGCTACTGTTGCTGCGGACCCTCCATGCGACAGCGTTGTTCCACCAATGATAACATCACCATGTGGATCAACTTGGACCTGCTGGCCTTCTATTGATGGTAAAGTTGGAGCTATGGCTGGCGTAGAAGATCGGATTGCGAACGTAGATGTCCCAATGACCAAGCCACTTCCGCCGAGTGAGGCCTCAGTTCCTGATATTGTTACTCCAGAACCGCCTTGTGAGAGCGTTGTACCTGCGGCGATTACACGGTCATCAGACGCTACTTCAATCTGGTGGCCGTTAAAGGAGGGGGTATCAGAAGGGATGTTTGCCAAAGCTGGACGACTAGTCCTAATTCCCGCATAGGCGGTCGCAACCGAGACCGGGATGTTATCAAGTGTAACTGGGGCAGAGCCAGCAGTCAAAATGGCGCCATTGACGCTGAGACCTTTAATAGGTAATCCTAGTGCTGTATGGGATCCTGTTATAGGTAAGGATGGTGGCGCAGGAGAATCTAGGTTTGCAGTGGGAGGACCGGTGTTTTGGCTTTGCAGTTCAGTAGGTTTTTTGCTAAAGCTTTGGAGGCCGCCATTTTTCGGGTTATCAGGCTCTGAGTGAGTGCTGGCTGTAGAATCTGAGATGAAACCTGGATCTTGGCTGGGATCTTGTTTCGGAATAATGGCTGAGTCCCTATTAGCTCCAGGCTCTGCGGTGCTTCCCAGATCAGCGTTACTTCTGCTTGAACTTGAGGCTGGTATCACTTGGGAAGGTTTAGGTGCAGGTCCGGCTGATGTGGTTGCGGTTGGCGTAGTTGGAGCTAGAGCTGACGCGGGCGCAGCGGAGGATGTCAAGATTGTCTGGGCTTGCGGAGTCGTGGTTGGATCTGGAGTTAGAGGACCGGAAGCTGGCTGTAATACCCGAGGTGGATCCCAGAGCCCAGATATACCAGCCGTACAGGTTGACCACGCGGGGTCCAAATTATATACCGCACGAGGAACGGATAGTAACGGCTTACACGGATCATACGTGATACTTTGAACAAGTAAGTCTGAGGCATCTCCAGCGGTCTTGAGGACCTGAGGGTCTTCATAGAATACTGATAGGTCGGTAGCATTCGGCCAGTGAACCATTCCCTTGAGTCCCTTGACAGTTTTAATTCCACACTCTCTGTAGATCACATGTAAGCCTTAGGGCCAGATATGAATATCACTTTTTCGTCAAAGAGATGCACTGCTTACGCTGTAAGATCGTACGGATTCATCGTTGTCCAGACAAAGTCAGAATAACCACTGTAATGGGGCAATCGAAGGCGGTCGATAACAGAAGCACCGGTCATCAGCTGGTTCGGTGGAAAAGAGAGAGTTGTCATGGTGTACGATGACCCAACAGGACCACAGTAATCATGAGCAACCATAGATTGAAAAGCAACGTATATTAACGGTGAAGTACTACACTTAAGGTTAGACATCTTCTCGTAGAGAGTTGAGCATATCATACAACGTAAAGCCATCGGAGACAAGGGTACGGGCGGTTTGATTTCTACTCGATGTAACGGTTGCGGATTGATTTTTGTCCGCAGTATCTGCTACGATTGCTGATGGCTTCGTAGCATCGGTACTTGGCCAGACATACACCTGGACTGTTCCTCCGTCGAGACTACAAGAACCACAACAGGGTGGCTTCGCGGTATATTTCCAGCTAGGGTTGTAAGAAGATGCTGACACCAATGAACCGGTCATGCCCAAATTTTTACTGTCAGGATAGTAGCCGGAGATACTTGTTGTTCCAGTAACCGTACCCGTCGCTATATACTGCAGGAAGTCTGTAGAAAATTGAGTGCTGCATAAGCTTTCGAGGGTGTTGCACGCAACTCCCGTGCAATCCCACGAATTGCTACAGCCTTGGCTCGTGAAGACAGCGCAGCTTCGGCCGATAACGATGGACGCATCCAAGTTGTGGATACCTGGCCATACGTTGGTGCATGAAGACGGGATTGTCGAAGGGTCAATTTGAAAACCCTGAGCAGGGAAAGAGGCGAAAGACGGGAGAGAAGGGAGTGATATATTGACAGCCATGGGAACGGCAACAAAGAACTAGCGATTGTGATTAAACATGAAGAGTATATATTCCAACATTATGAGCGATTGCCAACAAGGCCTTTTAAAGCCAAGAACGAAATGACTTGAACAAATCAGGGACCAACTATTTAAAATCCTTCGAGCCTTGGAACATCACTTTTTGTGGCGTGCCAAAACGTCTTTTCGAGCCTTGGAAGAAGTATAGAAGTTGATAGGTCGAGATCATCACGAGCCTGAAAGTACAGGTCCTTCCTGCAGCGGGCTCTGCAGGAAGGACCTGTATCCATCCACACAATCCTCTTTCGCCTTGCAAACAAAGATTGATTCCATTTTCGCCCCCATAGGCTAAGCGCCCCTTGACGTTTGGGGAAGTTAGAAAAGAATTTTTGGGGTCGCACTTCTTGTGTATTGGATAGCGACGATGCATTTGAAACGGTTTGAGTGCGCCTCCGTACTACGCAATTTCCACCTTTGGTAAGCATTTCACCTGACTAATCAATATTCTCCGCAATCCCCATACTGAACAAAGTCTCGTAAGGTTGTGAACTGGCAGGCAGGCAATAATCAGTCTCTTTTCGATAGAGAAGAATTTCAGCCATAAGTCTGGCTAACGTGCGTTAGATGTTTGCGCTGGGCTCAATGACTCCAGTATTAAGGGATCGTACCCCGCGTATCAACGGTTTTGGTCTTTGAATCCCAATTCCAGATGTTCTTGTTGAAATACGAGGTCATATGGGGGCATATTGATATTTGGGTTGTTGCTGTTAGACGAGGAAGGTGAAAACTCTACTAGCGGGCCCCAGCCCTACCAGCCCTATGAAGCGGAGGTTACCAACTCCCATATTTTCAACAATTCTTTGCCCCATCGGCTCTACAGATCTAAGAAACCACACTGAAAGATTTGTCGATAAGAGCCGACTGGAAGGTGACGTCACGATGGTATGAACGGTACTTGGGATATACTCTCCTGTCGTCCCTTCAATACAGCCAACTTTTGCTTTCGAGCAACGCTAACAAATTGCCTCACTTTATCGTGGCGTGTGCCCTGGAAAGAAATCGATCTCTGCCTTCTGAGGGAGTACTGGACTCGGCAGGAAGCCAGGAGCGACCTCTACCCCCGGTTCACAAACTCTGCGTATCCTCAGCGCCTGGGGTCGTTTCAAGGCCCTTACCGAGTATCCCATACTCATGCTGTCCAGTACTGATTGCCGGAGAAAGGCCGTACACTCCTGCTTCTTTGGCATTACCGTGAGGCTCAAATACTTTAGGAAAGCCCGCATTGGTGAAATGCTCTGACGATGTGAACAGCTAGACAAATCGAATGATAGATCAACTAAGCTGGATTAATGAAAGTGGTTTGATACATATAGTCCAAGTTAATGTTGTGCTTCTCCGCTTGTTGTACGTTAAAATTTGCTTTCTATCCAAAAGCAGAAGCTGCTTACGCGTGCGGAATCGTGGCTAGTATCGTCGAAGTTTAACCTCTGAATGTAGGTTCTTCCTATCCAGTCACAAACTTTCAACTTATCAGTCGCTCTTTATCAACCTTTGCCTTTTTCTTGCTGTTTCTTCAACCTCTCTTGCAACGAGCAAGAGCTAGTGAGCCCTAAATCAACATTCACTTTTGAGGAGAGTGGAGAAGAATGCAGCTGAGAACAAGTGGCCGCTGATGGTATCGCAGCGTTCAGGGAACGTGATGCAGCATTTCACTGATATGATCTTCTGCGAAGTTTTGGCCGTCGTTCTTTGCTGCAGCCATCATGGGAACTCCACGGTGCACTAGCATTCAAGCCCACTGCCCTAATTTAGCAATCTCTACCAGGACGCCTAACTCATCATTATCTGAGCCATCATCTACGTTCCATGTTTCACTCATGGAATCCCTGTCTTCGAAGACGCACCTGGGAAGAGTCTTAATGTTCTCTTTACCACCAGAGGTTGCTTAGCATAGACTGGCCTCTACCTATTTCAATAGTCACCAGAGCAACCTATATACTTTTGGGGAGTGTGATCGTCTCGAGCCAAGAGGGTAGATGCCTAAAACCGCTTCTCCATCTTGTGAGACCTCGTAGCTATCAGCAAAGGACCATCGTGTACTAATATTGGGCCTGGGCGTGCGTATCCAAGTCTACATGACGAGTCCCTCATACTTCTAGTTTCAAAAATTCGCCCCACCGAACCGAAAATTTCATCTATTTCTCCATTCACATCTACTCAATATCGCGCCCTAATTCTGAAGGCCATTGTGAACGATACCCTCATGCCACCAGGACTAGCTCATTCAGATGACCAACTTCTATCAGCACATAGCCTCGAAACTGCTGCCGAACTTTTTCTTCATTCCGTTCCCAAGTTTCAGGGCCACTGCCACCGAGTTCATCTATATTACTTGCAACAGTTCCACCTTGATCCTGAAGGAAGGTGAACGGCCATTCAATCTCGCGTCATCTCGCGTTGCGGGATACCACCCCATCGGCATAGGACAGGCACCTCCAACGTTCCTAGCTTGGTGAAGTTATTCCAAGCACTATAGAGACCCGAGACAGCCCCATTTCCTCGTCGTCAGATAGCTTCTGAATGATAGAAGAGCCCCATGTTACCGCAAAAGAGAGGTACGCTCTGGAACGTTTTGCAGACGCGGACTAGGCCACCAAGTGCGATCTGATTAGTGACGTCAAAGACCGATAAGAAGATGCCATTGAAGATGGTCATATTTTCTGAGATATCGTTCTGAATGGTCACGGTGCTTGATTCTGATGAATGCTCGACTAAGAGACACACAAGAGAGTAGATGCTGAGTGTGAGGCCCGAACCAAAGTGCAGCTGGGGAAACTGGAATTCATTGGATACTGACATATTAGTCGATAGCTAATATTCACCTAGAACAGCAACGGAAGACTTCCAGAACACGACCAAGTACTTTTTAGACACCCGTCCCCTAATGACCTTTGCAACTAACAGCGAAAACCCCTCGATATAATATCACCTAGTTCAACTGCCGATTTGCATCAATTGACCACAATTTCCCGTCCAACAAGATGAAACTCAGCGTCGGATTCAGATTCGGATTCACATCATTCCAGTATGCCCCTAGGCTCCCATATGAATCGCAATTTCCCAGTGGTAGACTGAACAAAGCACAGGTGTAAGAGCCGTCTGGGCTCGCGATAATTTGCGCTTGCCCCATATGGAATCTCTGATGCAGTTGACACAGCAGTAGTAGGTGGGGGTCCCAACGGTATAGACTATTGTCTAGATGCCAGGCATTGGGGATTAAGAGGTGGTTGTCGAATGACTGGTCGAGGTTTTGGCCGTTTCCCAGATAAAACTTTTCTTCCTTTTCCGTGCTTAAGGTCAAAATGAAGTCACGACTGGTGTGATAAATCCTTCACTCCTCGAGCGTCTTTCATTTCGAACATATATTTGCAGATGGAAGACCGAGGTCTGCCACTATCCATGTTTCGGATTTCCGTAGACCGAGCCAGGTTTGGAGATTCGAGTAAAATCTCCAGCGCCATGTAGCGAGAGATTGAGCAAAGGCTCCACCAACGACAGGGCCAATGACCATACCAATGCAGAAGGTTATACTTTAAAGTTGTCGATTGGGATGCTTCAATTGTGCTGACAACGTTTTTGGCTGCCCAGGCAGTGTAGTAGGTCGAGGCTGGAACGGACTGTGACTGCAGTGCTTACGGTCGAGGTGGAGGATGCCAAACTGAGAGCAGGGCATGTGCTGGTGGGTTTGACAGTTATGGTTAGTGCCGCAGTGGTGCAAACTCTGATGGCGGGGATAGTCGAGGTCAGAATGTGCGCGATGGCCGTTGTTGTTGTTGTTGTTGTTGTTGTTGTGGAGATGGGGCGAAGGGGTGGCGGCGGTTACAGTGGTTTCCAGTATCGATGTGGATGGTAATACTGTCAACAATTTCAGCATAGAAGACGGTTGTGGGATATTGTCTGATGCTTGAAATGATGGAGGTGGGGAAAGTTCATAAAAGCCATAGGCCAACGATATAGGGACAACCCCGGGGGCTGTTGGGACCGTCGTGGCCGAAATGACAGTGGTGAAGCCCGAGAAATCGACTTGATGTTCACTGTCACTGTTCGACAAGAGTGTGGTGGCAATGATGGCCGACGCAGTAGTCGAAAAGGTAAGGTTCTTCGTGTTGACACTTGTGATGGTTTGAGTGACGAGCTGAGTAGAGCTAACGATCGTTGTTTTGACACCGAAGTCACAATGACCGAAAGACAGTTTGTCTCCAGGGCAATTGCGGTAAGAGAAAATCATATTAGGTGGTCAAGCTTAGTCGTACATGATTCTTGAGTGATAGATGAGATGAAGCCGGTTGGGCGGGACGGGAAGTAATGAAAGCACATGCCGCAAAAGGTAGGAGCAAAACCAGAACTTCAAGGACGGGAAATTCAAAGGAAATCATCCTGAAGTCTTGATGGATCTAAACCATAGAATGAAGTCAAGAATTCTAGAGTTGGATACTGTCATGTTCAGACATAAAGCCAATTGAAGGAGGCGTTTCAGGATTCGCGCAACTCGCTCCTAAGCCGCCAACCTTGAACCGTCGAAGATGAGGCTACGTTTGATGAGCTTTCTCCGCATACTCGCTAGGTACATCGGTGGTCTTCTATGACAGCATGTACTAGCACCAGCAGTCCTGTTTCTGGATAGTCAACTATTGCACGAGCTTCAATGGTAGTCGCTCTCGAATGGCCTGATGGCTTTGAAGACCGATCTAGGTGAGACGACAGTACCTCAAATGGTAACCCGATCGTCCAAACTTCACTGGGCTAGGAAGCCTAAGTTGCACTCTTAGGGAATGAAACTATTGGCATTTTTGACAAACCCCAAGGAACTGGAGCCTTTGATGGCGTCCGACCAATCCGTAATCCCCACTAACCTCGTTCCTCGCTGAGAGCTTAGTGGGGGCTACGGATAAGCAAAAGATGAGGAATATGGACATAACAGCGGTCAAAGCGCAGGTAGCAGGTTTCAAAAGACGGGGCATTTTCAGCAAAGAGTGTAACAGTAATCTGCTCGACGATTGTCTGTTGTCAGTCAAATTTGAAAGAATAAAGTCGACGATCAAAAGTTCCCACAGGCTGAAATGTATCTCGAATCCGAGATGCCCCGAAATCTGGACAAAGCATCATGAGGGGTGCAACAACAAGATTTGAGTCTGGGTAAGAGAAAAGGCGGGGAACGGTTGGACGCTTGATCTTCAACGGTCCCAAACTAAGCTGCAGGTAAGATACCCTACCCTCCCGCGTCTTCGCGCCCCTCTCCAGTAGCAGAACAAATGATCCGCAGTAGAGACCTTTGGACGTGAGCTTCATGACACGCAAGTGGTAGTAGTAGTAATGGAATGTACTTTCTGGTCCTTGAGGGAGCAAAATTGCCTACTACCTTATTGCTCTGCATATAGGTGCCGTCACAAATGCATGTCAAGTCATCGAGCGCTAGAGTCAAGTCAGAAGCTGTTGATCTTGACTGCTAGTCAGTATAAGTGCTAAGAGTGAAAGCTGCCGCAGTCTTATTCTCCTAATTTCATACCGAGGGCTGGCACTGAGTGTTGAATCATGTACCCTAATCAATTGCCCCATTTCTATCATTCCTCATAGCATCGTCAACCGAGTTTTCATGGTTGTAGCGTGGCAGTCACACGGCTTCACTTCTACTCGCCGGTATATTTGCCCCGGCGGCCTTCGCATGGCTCAGATCTTCTCCCAAGCTCTTCCCATCGATGACAACAGCCTGGCAGTCCTGCAACACAAAGAGCATCCTCGCCCAGTCCGTCTTGCTGGAATTCCTCCAGCCATGCATGGTGGCCCGTTGCACTGCCACGTCGCCCCTGTGTAACAGACTTATTTCGCCCGAGTCTAGCGACATTTCCATTGTGCCTTCCAACACCACGCCATAATCCAGGCTCTGTGTGCGATGCATCAACGGTTCTGCTCCAGGAGCAAAGTCGACTATCCGACAAACGGTACCATTGGGGCTGACTAGGCCAAGCTTCTTGGACGACATAAGCTCATCGTGAGCCTTCAAGTCCTTGTCGTCGTTGAGGGAAGCCGGAAACTCCGA
>JAABUK010010105.1_pt1 | contig 12694 bp, 10 predicted proteins | sample 5559141 | NCBI WGS metagenome assembly JAABUK01 (sample SAMN10711869, study PRJNA513367) | rock metagenome | isolation source: Antarctica rocks | place: Antarctica: Victoria Land, Pudding Butte nord | collected 2016-01-03
CGCCGGGCCGCTACGCCGTGCAAGCCTACCACGACGAGGACGGCAACGGACGCCTGCGCAAGGGGCTGTTCGGGCTGCCGGCCGAGGCCATCGGCTTTTCACGGGATGCGCGCGTGCGGCTGGGCGCTCCCAGCTTCGACGAAGCGGCCATAGACGTGGCCGAACCCGTGACGGCCACGCGGCTGCGGCTGCGTCACCTCGGGCTGTGACCAACCCGCAACCACCACAGGAGCACGACATGGACCAAACCCTGAAGCAGGCGATCAGCAAGGTGCCGGAGGTCACGCTGGGCTTCTGGGTGGTCAAGGTGATCGCGACCACGCTGGGCGAAACCGGCGGCGATGCGGTCACGATGACGCTGGGCCTGGGCTACCTCGCCGGCACCGCGATTTTCGCCGCCCTGTTCGCGGTGGCCGTCGCCGCCCAGATTAGGGCCAGGCGGTTCCACCCGTTCCTGTACTGGGCCGTGGTCGTCGCGACCACGACGGCCGGCACGACGCTGGCCGACTTCTTCGACCGTTCGCTCGGCATCGGCTATGTCGGCGGGTCGTCCGCCCTGTTCGTGCTGCTGCTGGCCACATTGTGGCTGTGGCACCGGGCGCTCGGCTCGGTGTCGGTGGACAGCGTCACGACGCCCCGGGCCGAGGTGTTCTACTGGGCGACGATCATGTTCTCGCAAACGCTCGGCACGGCGCTGGGGGACTTCCTGGCCGACACCGGTGGGCTTGGCTACAGCGGCGGCGCGCTGGTGTTCGGGGCGGCGCTCGCGGTGGTGGCGCTGCTCTACTTCTACACGAGCCTGTCGCGCACCCTGCTGTTCTGGGCGGCGTTCATCCTCACCCGGCCGCTCGGCGCCACGGTGGGCGACTTCCTCGACAAGCCGCTGGCCAGCGGCGGGCTGAACCTCGGCCGCTTCGCAGCATCCGCCGTGCTCCTGGCGATCATGGCGGGCCTGGTCATGTTCCTGCCGCAGCGCGCGGGAAAGCATCCGGGGCAGCAAGAGCAGTTTCCTTGATGGCGCGGGGCGAAGTGCTACCGGAGGCCGATCTTGCTGGATAGCCTGCTTCCATCCGTTGCCACGTGGATCATCGCGGTGATCTCGGCCTTGGGATACGCCGGGGTCGCCGGGCTGGTGGCGGTGTAGTCCGCCTGCATCCCGGTGCCGTCCGAGGGCATCATGCCCTTCGCGGGCCACCTGGCTTCCACCGGCCGGTTCAGCTTGGCGCTGGCAGCAACGGCAGGTGCGGTGGGATGCAACATTGGCTCCACCCTGGCCTATGCGGTCCGCGCACGTGGCGGCCGGCTACTGGTCGAACGATGGGGCCGCTACGTCCTGCTCAGCCCGGACGACCTGGACCGCGCTGAGCGGTTCTTCCGCCGGTTCGGCGGCCCGGCGGCGCTGGTCGGGCGCCTGCTGCCAGTGGTTCGCACCTTTATCGCGCTGCCAGCCGGCATCGCCCGCATGCCGCAGCTTCCGTTCCAGTCCTACACCTTTGCTGGCTCCTGGCCGTGGTGCTACGCCCTCGCCTACGTGGGTTACCTGCTCGGGGAAAGGTGGGACAGCGACCCGCGGCTGCGGGCGGCCATGCACCGCTTCGACCTCGCCATTGTGGCCCTCGTTGTCCTCGGACTCGGCTGGTTCGCGTGGCGGCACCTTCAGGGGCGGCGATCAGGACGTCGTCCGGCAACGGCGAAGGCTCGGAAACTCCGAAGCAGACACCACAGCAGGGGCAGCAAATGCACAACAGCTTTCATCAGCCCGATGCGGTCCGGGCCATCTCGGCCGCACTCGGGGCCGTTTTCTTACTCGGGCTGGTCCTCGGCCCGGGCGTGGCTGCGGCGCAGAACGTGCTGCCGCGCCCGCCTTGCGGAGAGGGAGCGCCTTTTCCCGCCTATCCCGCGGACTCGGCACCTGGTGCCGCGCCGGCAGTCGTCCAGGCGTGGCAGGCAGGCCAAGGCCCGCGATGGACGCCGCCGGGCTGCACCGGATGGGCGGCCGGCCCTGGTCAGGGCTTCCGCACACTGGTCGCTCTCGCCGGCCGCATCCAGCTCTCGGGGGGCGCCGATCAGGTGCTGGGCCACTTCGGGGGATCTCGACGCTGAATGGCGTGCGCTACTTGTCCACCTCGGATGGGGCGTGGCGGCCCCTGGCGTCCAGCGCGTCGGCGCTCGACGGCCCGGATCCAGGCTGGCGCCGGGCGGACTTCACGGCGGCCGAACTGCGCAGCGGACAGGACACCTACTTCGTCCAGCACGACAGCCGCTCCTCCAGCGAAGTGGTCTACCGTATGCGCCTGCTGGAAAGCGGTCCCGACCGGATCGTGGTCGGGACCGAGAACGTCACCCCGATCCGGCTCATGGTGGTTACGCTGTTCCGGCCCGGAGCGCTGCAGGTAGTGCATATCCTGCAGCGCGTTTCACCAAACAGTTGGGGCGACTACGGCCTGTCGCGCACGACACAGGAAGGGACAAGCTCCCTGGCAGGGGCCACGAGTCCTCATACGTGAACCGCGCTGCGGCGCTTTACCGCTTCATCGCCGGCGTGCCGACTGATCGTGACCCTCCTATGGCCCGGTGAACGTGTCGTGTTTGCTGTTTTCCTCACCTGGCCAGGCGGCGCATCGGCGTCGGCCGTGCGACGGCGGCCCGCACCCAGGCAGTGGTCTACTGGTCCAAGTCGTTGGAGCTACTCCTGCAGCACCTGCCGCCATTGCTCAAGGGCATGATGCCGACGGCCGAACAGGCTGTTCTGCCGAGCACGATGCTGTTCCCGCAAGCGTGCGTTACGGCGCGCAGATGACGTATCCGGCAGGCCATTTCTTCGTTGCCAAACCGGGACACGCCGACCTGGACCGGGCCGGCGCGGCGGCGAGGTCGTCGCCCCGCCGCACCGGACCTACCGCGAGATAGGCGCCCTGGGGCTGGACGCCATCGCCGTCCCGCTCTGTGCGGACCCCTGCGGCTGCACGCGGGTCGTCCCGATTGATCCCATGCGCTCGATGCCGGTGGACCCCCGACGCAACGTGCGGGCGCCACGGGGCGTGCTGTTGGGGGACTGCGGCATGCTCTGGCTGGAGTTGGGTGCCGGAGGCGACTGGTAGGCGCCTTGAGCGAGGGCCACCGGAGCCGCAAGCACCGCCGACAGCGCCAGGATGGTCGGGAGCGCCGCGAAGCGGAGCGGGGAAGGCGATGCGACGGGCTGTGCGCTATGGTTGATCATGATGAAAGTTCCTTTGGCCAGCGAGTGCCGGGATGGCCTCGCAACGCTTGTGACCATGCGCCTTCCGACCTTCGCCTCTGATGGCCTGCGCTATACGAATCGTTCAGAAAATTGCATCTGCGCTGCGTTTTGCGTGCGCCAGCGGATGTGGCAGTAGGGGCCGTCGCTCCTCCACTTATATTCACTGCCACTCGACCGGCCGTCACCAGCTGCCCCAAGCCAAGAGTGGCACCGCGCCGCTTCCCGGACATTGGGAACTCCCAATGTTCAGGACACTGGTCGCCAACCTGCGCTCAGATATCAGCCGCCGCAATACAAACACGGGTGCGCTGCTGCATGGCTGCTGATGCTGCTGACCTTCTGATCTGCGAAAGCTACACGGCAACTGGTGGCGGGGCGCCCCGCCAGCCTGTGGCTCGTGCCGTGTGCCTTTCGTGCTGGTAACCCGCTTCACCGCTGCTCCCATCCGCTTGCTCGCGGCATGTGCCTTCCTGGCCGGCTGCGCCGGCTACAGCGCCCAGCCGCTCGTCCCACGGGCCGCCTTGGCGTCCAGTATCTCCGACCTGAACCGCACCCGGCCGGGTGCCCCACCGGTCCCCGCCGACCAGAGGCTCACGCCCGCCGAGGTCGCAATCCTTGCCGTGCGGAACAGCCCGGACCTGCGCGCGGTCCGGGCGCAGCGGGGCGTGTCGCAGGCCCAGGTGATCGAGGCCGGCCTGCTGCCCGACCCGGTGCTCTCGGGCAGCTACGGCGTGCTGATGGGCGGACCCGGCATCGCCAACGCCATCGGCGCCACGCTGACCGCCAACGTCTCCGCTCTCATCACCCTTTCAGCCCGCCGGCGCGCCGCCGAGGCCGCTGCCATGCAGGTGGACGCGAACGTGGTCTGGCAGGAGTGGCAGGCGATCAGCCGGGCGCAGACGCTCGCGATAGACCTGGTGGAGCAGGACCGGCTCATCAACCGCCTCGGTGCAACGCTCGCCCTGCTCCGCACGCGCGGGGACACTGCCACAAGGGCCGTCGCCCAAGGCAACGCCACCCTGCAAACCCTGGCGCCCTTCGTAGCGGAGCTGACCGCCCTGCAAACGGAACACGACATCGCGGCATTGGCCCAGGAGCAGCGCTGGCAGCAGCTTGCCGCGCTGCTCGGCCTGCTGCCCAGCGTGCGGCCCCTGCTGTCACCCGACCTGCGCATCCCGGCCATCCCGGCGGTGGAGGCGTCGCGGCTCCTCGCCAGCCTGCCGCAGCGCCGGCCGGACCTGATTGCCTTGCAGCTCGGCTACCAGTCGCAGGAGGCGGGCCTGCGCGGGGCCGTGCTGGGCCAGTTTCCTACGATCACCGTCGGCCCCAACTACGGCAACGACACCAGCCGGGTTGAAACGCTAGGTCCCGCCCTCTCGATCACTCTGCCCCTGTTCAACCGCAACCGCGGCCAGGTGGCGATCCAGCGCGCTACCCGCGAGCAGCTCCGGGAGGAGTACGCCGCCCGCCTTGCCGCCGCAGAGGGCGGGGTGCGGGCGCTGATCGCCAACCTGGAACTGCTGCAGCGCCAGTTGGACACCGCCCGCAGCGGCCTATCTCAGGCGGAAGCGCTGGCGGCCAACGCGGACCGGGCGCTGCGCGCTGGGCTGCTCGACCAGCTCAGCTACGTGCTGCTCGTCTCGGCCCGACTGGGCAAGGAGCGCCAGGTGATCGGGCTGGAGCAGCAGATATTCGACCAGCGCACGGCGCTTGCGACCCTGCTCGGCGCCGGGCTGCCGCCGGTGCAGCTCACAACGCCGAAGGGGGCGAGCCTGCTATGAGGCGCATCATCCCGGTCCTGCTGGCCGTCCTGCCCGGCATGGCGCTCGCCCAGGGAACCCCGCCGCCCAGCGTGCTCGTCACCACCGAGACGCCGCGTCAGGGCGCCCTGCCACGCACGCTCACAGCGTATGGCGTCGTACAGGCCGCACCGGGCAGCAGCGAAACGCTCAGCCTGCTACGGGCCGGACAGGTCACCCAGGTCATGGCCGCGCTCGGCCAGCGGGTGCAGCAGGGCCAGCCGCTGCTGGTGATCACCGCCGACCCGGCGGCGTTGGCCACCTACCGCCAGGCGGTCGCCGCCCTGACCTTGGCGCGCGGCGAGCGGGCGCGTCTGGCGCAGATGCTGACGCAGCAACTTGCCACCCGCGACCAGCTCGCCGTGGCCGACAAGGCCGTCACCGACGCGCAGGGCAATCTCGACCTTCTGACCCGGGGGGGCGGGGGCAGCGCGGCGCAGACGCTTGCGGCCCCGTTCGATGGCGTCGTCTCCGCTTTCCTCGTGGCGCCGGGCGCACGCATCGCACCGCAGGCGCCGCTTGTCACCGTGGACCGTTCCAGCCGGCTGGTCGCGGCCGTGGGGATCGAGCCGGGGCAGCGGGGCCTGGTCGCCCAAGGCCAGCCCGCCCAGGTCGAGCCGCTGGACGGCGGCGGCGCGAAGCAGGGCAGCGTGCTGTCGGTCGGCGCCATGCTGGACCCGGTGAGCCGGCTGGTGCCGGTGCTGGTGGATGCGGCGCCGGACGCCGCGGGGGCGAATGCGTCGGCACCGGCTGAAAAGGGCGCCGCCGAAGCGGCGGCGCTGCTGCCGGGCGGCCCTGTGCGCGTCGTCGTGCGGATCGGCGAGTTCCGCGGCTGGCTGCTGCCGCGCGGCACCGTGGCGACGGATGCCAAGGGAGCCTACGTGTTCCAGGTCGCAGGCAGCAAGGCCGCGCGGGTGGACGTGCAGGTCACGGGCACCGTGGGGGACACGACGGTCGCGGCCGGCCCGCTCGATCCCAAGCGTACCGTCGTCGTGACCGGCAATGCCCAGCTCCAGGATGGGGCGGCCGTGCGCGAGGACCAGGCTGCCCCATCCGGCGGGGTCGCGGCGCGATGAGCGGCGGGGTGCTGCACGAACCCGCGCCGGCCGAGGCGCCGGCCACGCCGCGCAAGGGGTTTGTGGCGCAGCACTTGCGCTCCATCCTTGCCATCATGCTGGCGCTCACCCTGGCCGGCAGCTTCTCGACTGTCCTGCTGCCGACCGGGCTGTTCCCGGTGGTGCAGTTCCCTCGCGTGGTGGTGAACCTGGACGCCGGCGCACGCCCGGCCGACCAGACGGCGCTGCTGGTCACGGTCCCGCTGGAGCAGGCGACCCGCCGCGTGCTGGGCGTGCTGGGCGTCCGCTCAACCACCAGCCGCGGCTCGGCCGAGGTGTCGCTCGACTTCGCCTGGGGCACCGACATGGTCGCTGCGTCGGTGCAGGTGGACGCCGCGGTGGCGCAGGTGCTGCCCTCCGTGCCACCGGGCAGCAGCTACCGGGTGCGGCGCATGGACCCGACGGTGTTCCCGGTCATCGCCTACTCGATGCTGTCCGGAACCGTCGGCACGGTCGCGCAGCGCGACATCGTGCAGTACCAGATCGTGCCGCTGCTGACCGCCATCCCCGGCGTGGCCTACGTCGGCTTGCAGGGCGGCGACGTGCAGGAGGTCCAGGTCCTGGTGGACCCGCACCGTCTGGCCGCCCGCGGGCTGGCGCTGTCGGACGTGGCGGCGGCACTGGGCAAGGCGAACGTGCTGACCGTCGTCGGCCAGATGCAGGACCATCTCAAGCTGCTGCTGCTGACGCTGGACAACACCGCGCGCCAGGTTGAGCAGATCAAGGACACCGTGGTCCAGGGCGGCCCGGGCGGCCTGGTGCGGGTCGGCGACGTGGCCGACGTGCGCGACGGGGTGGTGCAGCAATGGACCCGCGTGACCGAGGACGGCCGGCCCGCCGTGCAGTTCCAGGTCTATCAGCAGCCCGACGGGAACACCGTCGCCATCGCCGCGGCGGTCCGGAAGGCGCTGGCCGCCTACCAGGCGCAGTTGCCGGCCGGGGTCACGCTGGCCAACTGGTACGACCAGAGCACGCTGGTGACGGACTCCGCCACCAGCGTGCGCGACGCGATCCTGATCGGGCTGGGGCTGGCCGGATTGGTGCTGCTGGCCTTCCTGCGGAGCTTCCGGGTTACGCTCGTGGCCATGCTGGTCGTCCCGGCGACGCTGGCGACCACGGCGCTGCTGCTGTTCACGCTGGGCATGACGTTCAACATCATGACCCTGGGCGGCATCGCGGCGGCAGTCGGGCTGGTGATCGACGACGTGATCACCATGATCGAGCACCTCGCCCGCCGGGCCGGCGCAGCCGGCGCCGGGGACGACGTGGTGCTGGCGGCCGGGCGCGAGTTCCTGCCGCCGCTGACAGGGTCCAGCATGGCGACTCTGCTCGTGTTCCTGCCGTTGGCCTTCCTGTCGGGCGTCACGGGCGCTTTCTTCAAGGCGTTGTCGCTGACCATGGCGGCGGCGCTGGTCATCTCCTATGGGCTGACCGCGCTTGCCGCGCCCGTGCTCACGCGCCTGATCGTGGACTTCAAGCGCTGGAAGGACCCGGGCGCGGGGCCGGAGGGCCGCGTCGGCCGCGGCCACCGCTGGCTGCTGGAACGCCTGTTTCGGCGGCCGTGGCTGCTGGCATTCGGGATATTGCCGCTGCTCGTGCTCGGCTGGTTCGCGTTCAGCAACGTCGGCAGCGGCTTCATGCCCAAGATGGACGAGGGCGGCTTCGTGCTCGATTTCAAGTCCGCCCCTGGCACGTCGCTGTCCGAAACGGCGCGGCAGTTGGCGCAGGTCGAAGCCATCCTGCACGCGACGCCGGAGGTCGAGACCTACTCCACGCGCGTTGGCGCCGGCCTCGGCGGGGGCTTGAGCGAACCCAACTCGGGCGACTTCTTCGTCCGCGTGAAGTCCGGGCCGCGCCGGCCCATCGAGACGGTGATGGCGGAGGTGCAGGGCAAGGTGGACAGGTCGGTGCCCGGGCTGCGCGTCGCCACCGCACAGCTCATGGAGGACCTGATCGGCGACCTCACGGCCGTGCCGCAGCCCATCGAGGTCAAGGTCTATTCCACCGATCCCGCTGCGCTGGCGCCTGCGGCGCGTAAGCTGGCGGCGGCCATCGCCAAGGTGCCCGGCGTGGTCTCGGTCCAAGACGGCATCGTGATCGCCGGCGACGGCCTCACCATCCAGGTTGACCCGGCGCGCGCCGCCATGGAGGGCGTGAACGCGCAACTGGTGAGCGACGCGCTGCAGGGCTACCTCGCCGGCACGGTGGCGACGCAGATGCCGCAGGCGACCAAGCAGGTCGGCGTCCGCATCTGGCTTCCGCCGGGGCTGCGCCAGTACGACGACCAGCTTGCGGACCTGCCGGTCCGCGCGCCGGACGGGCACGTGTTCGCGCTCGGCCGGGTGGCGCAGGTTATGCCGGCGCCTGGCCAGGCGGAGATCACGCGCGAGAACCTGCAGCCGATGGTCCCAATCACCGCGCGGCTGCAGGGCGCATCGCTCGGCGCGGCTGTTTCCAGCGTGAAGACAGTGCTGGACCAGCCAGGGATGCTGCCGGCCGGTGTGCGCTACGAGCTGGGCGGGCTGTACGCCCAGCAGCAGATCGCCTTCGCCGGGCTGGCGCGGGTATTCGTCGCGGCGCTGGTGGCGGAGTTCGTGCTGCTGCTGTTCCTGTATGAGCGGTTCTGGATACCCCTGATCGTGCTGGGCGCCTCGGTGCTGTCCACGACGGCAGTGTTCGCCGGGCTGTGGGCGACGGGCATCGAGCTGAACATCACCGCGATCATGGGCATGACCATGATCATCGGCATCGGGACCGAGATGGCAATCTTCCTGGTGTCGGAATGGGTGGACCTGTCGCGGGAGATGCCGCCCCGGCAGGCGCTGCTGGAAGCGGCGCGCAACCGCTTCCGCCCGATTGCCATGACGACCCTGGCCGCCATTCTTACACTCATGCCGCTGGCCCTGGCGATTGGGGCCGGGTCCGGGATGCAGCAGCCGCTGGCGATTGCGATCATCTCCGGCTTGCTGGCGCAGTTCCCGCTGGTGCTGCTGGCCATGCCGGTGCTGATCGGGCTGACGCTGCCGCGCGACGAGGTGCCGCGCGAGGAGCAATCGGTAGCCGCATGAGACGAATGCACGGACCATCTGTTTCCGTTCGGAACGGGACGGGGTAACCGGGGCAGAACCCCGGGTCAGCCTGTGTTTCAGGCGGGCTGGCCGCGACAGCGGATGAGGTCGGCGAGCGGGGCGACGGCGGGAGCATCGTGGATGCCGATCCTGGCGCCGAGATAGTCCCAGAAGGCGATGCCAAGCTTGCGGCACGTCTTGGTCAGCCCCAGGAAGGCGTCACGGCAGTCGCGTCCGGTGTCGCTGCGTGTGCCTGCGCTGACAGCGCGCTTGGTGACCTGGCAGCGGATGTCGTTCTCCGAGCCGTTGGTGTGCAGCGGTATCTCGGGATGGTCGAGCACCCTGAGCAACTCGGCCTTGCTGGCGTGCAGCCGCTTGAGCAGGCGATCCAGCGTGGCAAAGCCGGTGCTGCGTCGGAAGATGCGGTCAAAGCGTGCCCGCAGCTCGCGGCGGCGGTGCTGCGCCGGGTCGAGGCGATAGGCCTTGAGGTCGGCGTAGAACCGCCAGATCAGGCCTCGGACATGCTGCTGGGCACAGCGCTGCGTGTCGGTGACGGGCTCCAGCTTGTGCACCAGCCGCTCGGCATGGATCCAGCATAGAGCGTGGGTGCCGATGTTGAATTGCCCGGCGTCATTGCTGACCACCACTACGTCGCACAGGAACCCGTGGATGCTGACCGCGCCCCACAGTGCCCCTTCGGTAGCAACGCGCACCGGATCGGACGTCACATCGAGGCCGGTCAGGGCAAGCTGGTCGAGATGGGCGGTCCAGCCTTTGCTGTCGGCGAACCGCCGCTGTTGATGGGCTGCGAGCTTGCACACCAGCGGTCCCGCCAAGTGGTGATCGCGCATATAGTCCAGGGCGGCATCTTTAATCACGAGGTCGGTGTGACGAACGCGCGGCAGAACGGCTTTGCGCACGCCGACCGGCGCGATGAGGTGGCGCGCGCTGGCCAGCACGACGGTGTTCAGCTGGACCCTGGCCATAGCTGGCGGCGTAACGGCCACGATGCTGCTGCTGTTCGCCTTCATCTACTGGCAGACGGTCGTGCGTGAGCAGGAGCGCATCGATGGGATTGGGCTGGGGGGACGCGCTTCGTCCTGGGCGGCCTGGGCGCTGTCGTCCCAGCGCGGTAGCGATCTTGGCTGAGCGTTTCGGTCCGGTTTGCCTTGAGGATGTTGAAGGCAAAGCTGCGCAGGCGGGCGAACACGCCGGGATTGGTGCGGATGCGCGAGCGGTCCTCGCCCAAGGTGACATCGCGGGTGTAGTGCGAGGTGTTCTCGATCTTCCAGTGCGCGCGGATGGCCTCGGCGGCGCGAGTGGCAGTCACCGGCGTATTTGAAACGTAGAAGGCGGTCTCGGCGGAGTAGCGCAGCAGCCCGGTTTTGGCGTTGCGGGTGTAGACGTGGCGCTCAACCCAGATGATGGCGGCGACATGCGGATGCCAGTCGGTTTCGGCCAGCTTGTCTGTGGGATCGAAGACGGTGACGGTGCGGCGTTCGTCGCGGTTGCGGCCCTTGTCGTGGCTGTGGGCGGACCCAAGCGGTGCCGTCGTCGCGGAGATGTCCTGGACCTGCTGGTGCAGGGTCGGTTGGTTGTCCTTGACGCCGACGATCAGGGCGATATTGGCCGCTGCTGCAACCTTGAAATGTTTTTTTCTAAGCCGGCAAAGTTGGCTGGCATGTTTGTAGTTCCAGTTCGGCCAGATAGGCGTCTGGGTCGCGGCGGAACCGGGTGCGCAAGGTGCGTGCGTGCCGGCGCTGGTCGAGGCGATGGCGCAGTTTGCTCCATGCCTGCCGGTCGGCGCGGCCCAGCTCGCGCCCGCTGGGCGGACGTATGCGGGTTGCGGTGGCGGCGATCAGCCGCACCTCGCCGCGCAGCACGGCAGCCGGCGAGGCGGCCTTGCGCCCTGTTGCACGCCGCTCGTGGTAGCGCTGGGAGCCGAACAGCTGCTCAAGGCCGTTGTTGGTGCGCGGCAGGCCCGGCACGGCGCAGCAGTGGAACAGCCCGGGACGGTAGCTGCGGGTGACCTTGGCAAAGTGGTCGATGGCCGGCGCCAGCGCACCGGCCAGGCCGCGATGCCGGCGCATGGCCGCGACCAGCCCGTCGAAGCGGCGCCGGACCACGCCAGTGTCCTCGCTCCCGTCGTTGCCCAGCACCCGCGCTGCCGCGTGCACCCAGGCGTAGGCGCGCTCCACGTCCGGCCACAGCGGCGCCGTGCGCTCCAGGCCGCGGCCGATCAGCTGGCGCAGCTGCGCGAGTGGCGCCGAAAGCCCCCTTTTGCGTCCACCCGATCCAAGCTGGCCGCCACCGCGTCCAGCCGCGCCTTGAGCTTCAGCCCCGGTGCGGCAAGCGGCGCGCGGCCATCGTCGGTGATGGCGCTGCGCACGGCGGCGCAGTAGCCGCGCACTGCAAGGGCCTCGGCATCGCTGCCACCCTCGGCTGCCCGCTCGATCGGGCGCACCCCGCGCACCTGCTTCTTCAACTCCTTCTTGGCGTGGCGATCCGCCTCGTAGACCGGGTTCGCCGCCTCGCGCAGGAAGTGAAACCGGCACAGCTGGTGCGGCACCCCAGGCAGCGCCGCCGCCACGACCCGGCGGATCGAGGTCTGGCCATCGCTGACCACGCCCTCGACCGGCACGCCGATCGCCTCCGCTACCTCGCGCAGCAACGGCGCGAGGTCGCCCGCAGTGCCCGACAACAGGCTGCGCGCCAGCAGCACCTCGCCCGACAGGCACTCGCGCACCACCCAGAGCACCTCGTGGCCGACATCCGGCTGCATGCCGTCCAGTGCCAGGATGGCCCGCCCCTGCTTGGCCAGCACCGTCCGCAGCCGGTGGCTGTCGGTCAGCGACGTCGCCAGCAGCTCGTCGTAGCGGTCCAGCAGGTTGGTCACGCTGCGCTCGGCGATCTCCACCCCGCGCCCGCGCAGGGCGGCGTGGATCTCCGGCACGCTGCGGTGGCCATGGTGACGCAGCGTGCCCACCAGCGCCACCACGTCCAGCCCGAACTCGTGCTGCGCCAGCGCAATGGCGCCCTCAGCCTCGGGCCGGTAGGGCATATGGTGGCGGGCGCAGCCCTTGCGCTCGCACCGGCGCACCTTCAGCCGAAGCCGCACAGGCCCGGACAACAGCACCACCGTGCGCCGGTTCTCGTAGCGGATACGCATCTCCCCGCCGCACGCCGGGCAAAGACTGCGCGCCGGGACCAGCACACGCTCCCGATCTGGCCGCGGCCGCGCTGACGTCCTGCTCATCCCTCACCTCCTGCAAAGCAACAGGACCACAACGCAGAACCTGAGAAAACAGCCAGCTTTGCCGGCCTAGTTTTTTTGGCAGTGCAGCGCATCGAGGGTGACGATGGTGCCATCAGCGACACCCAGTTCGGCCAGCAGCGCCTGAGCCGCCGGGATCTCGTTGGACTTCTCGGCGATGTCGATGTGGGCGAGCACCAGCGCGGTGTCGGTGGCGA
>JAABUK010010106.1_pt1 | contig 12693 bp, 19 predicted proteins | sample 5559141 | NCBI WGS metagenome assembly JAABUK01 (sample SAMN10711869, study PRJNA513367) | rock metagenome | isolation source: Antarctica rocks | place: Antarctica: Victoria Land, Pudding Butte nord | collected 2016-01-03
TGCTGAACCCTGCCATTTTGTTGTTGCAGACCAGCAGGGCTGCAGAGAAACCATTGAAAGAGCCAGCACCAGTTGCAATCATGTTGCATGCTCTGCATTACCTGCCATCATCTCTTTGTACCGGAGTATCACGCTCACGCTTTCGTTCACTTGGCCTGTCTCTGTCCCTTTCCCTCTCTCTCTCACGCGGTCTATCTCTGCAACATCACACACGCTGGGTGAAAGGATTGCCAACAAACCAGCTCACTGCTAGCTGGGCAGCCATGCAGCAGCGTAGCTCAAGGTGAGCATGCAGTTTGCCCATAACCTGACTGCCATTTACTATGCCACCATGCTACAGGGCACACTGAATTTACTGTACAAGGTACAATAAGCAATACACACCGTGGTGTAGCATCGCGCTGGCCATAGCTATCTCTGTGACCATTTGCAGGCCTTTCTCTCTCCCTCTCGTGCTCTCTGGGACGAGGAGGAGGCTCTTCTCGGCGCTCCCGAGGTGGCGGCGCATCCCTGTCTGCGCCTCTGTCTGCCTCACGGCCTACGTGTGGTGCTCTGCAGTGCAGACACGCTTGAAGCAAATGCAGTCTACCAGAGTTGCAGCAGTGAAGCTCTGGCCAAAAGCTATATCCAGATGAAGGACACGTCGCCCACTGTCACAGCTGGCAGACATTGTAAGCTACATTGGGATCCACTGTGCAACTGCTTTTGCCATTCCCACTTACTGCTTGTAGCTTGCGATGGTTTGCTAGCCAATCCATGGTCAAAAGAAGAGTAATAATCAGAACAGGTCAGTACCTGTCACCCAAGGCGCCTGGCAGGGCATTGGGCGGCAGACCCGCTTTCATGCGCTTGTTGGGATCTTTGGGCTCTCTTGGTTCCCTGCCCTCTCCCCCTTTGCCACCCCCCAGCCTTCTTGGCCTCCTGCATGGGTGTATAGCTCTGACCTTGCAAGCGGGTTGTACAGACATCCATCGTAATTGTTTTGCAAATAACTGGTCAGACATTGTTTCAACAAGTGCCACAATGCTAAGCAGCAGCTGCGGCTTCAATCTGCAAAGGCGAGGCATATACTAAGTCAATTGCATTCAGTTGATATACGCCTGCTTCAACATGTAAACCTGTGAAGTGGTGATGTACACAAGCAGTGAAGGGAAGACATACCAGTTGGGAACAGTCCTGCCCCGTTCTACATCAACCACAACCCGCTTGCCCTCCACCTTTTTGCCATCTGCCCTTTTGTACGCCTCCTTCATGTTATTCTTATGCTCGTACTCAATGAAAGCATAGCCTCTGGGCTTACCTGAACAGTCAGCTGCCACATGAGAATGCCCAGCAGTGTATAGACTGCACCAGATGCCGATGTACATTGCAACAAGGACGCATTGCAGCTGTTCGATGCATGACCGCAACAATCCACAACTAGTGTGCAGCATTGCAGATGTGCTGCCGCAGTCAACACGTCAAGAGCTGTGCTGACCAAGAGTGATCAGGGTCCATGCTGCTGATCTGATCACAAGAGTCGTATACTGCAGTGTCACTTGACATTTGGCCACAAAAGAATACCTGTAGCATCTTGTACCATACGTAACCGCTTGATTGGCCCGTACTCTTCAAATTCACGTTTCAACTTCTTCTCAGTGGTTTCAAAGCTGATACGTGAGACAAATAGTGTCTTAAAAGCATCGCCCTGCAAGAAAAGGCACATGCCTGATTCTTCTTGCTGGCCAGGGCGTTGTGTGCAGGTACAAAGGTTTGGCATGCACAGGCGACTGACAAGGTACACGCAGACAATCTTGTGCAAGCATTCTACAGCACCTGTGCATGCGGGTCATCTTTGGGATTCCATTCCTCTACCCCTTTTTGAACAGCATCTTCTGCCTGCAAGCACAATAGAGAGCCAAGCTTGCAGTCATACAATGGCTTTACAGCTAGATAGCGCTAAGGAACTAGCATGCATTGCAAAGTGTACAGCTCATACCGCTTGCTTCTGCTCCTCAAGTACTCTTGTCTTCCTGCAAATGAGCATGCACTGAGTAAACTTGTGAACAAGCTCGACTTGGACACACTTGCTTGTCAGCTTACTTTTCAGCTTTGGACTCTTGATTCACTTGTGCCTGTGTCGCAAGCTCTGGATTGCGGAACCTACGCTCTCCCTCCACGTGTCCGTCAAGCTGAGGCTCATATTCAGGATCTGTTGGTTCAGGAAACAGGTGTACATATTGACCGATGCCGTTGTACGCAAATTTTGGCTTCCTGTGCTTGATGCTGGTTAGTGTATCTAGTGGAGGTCTCGCTGAGAATAGCTCTAAGAGCTTCTTTGGGAGCCCAGTCTTGTGACCGGAAATCCCCTCTTTCAATCTGCGCTCCTGCTCGAGCTTGGCAGCAAGGCCGGGATTCCTGTTCCAAACACACGTTTCGGTCCATTTGACCTTACAAGCATGGAAATCGAACCAGGCAGCGCACTCGAGCTCTTACGGTCTGCTGCCGCCTGTAGCTCTCTGCATGATCTGACCCCTTGTTTGCTCTTGCTGTCAAAAAGCGCGCTTGCAAAGCCCCGGAACAGAGACCTGGCCTCACAAAATCATGCAGTACAAGTTGTACAGCGATAGTGCACTTCAACCTGAGGCACACCAAGGATACACTGCTGCTAAAATTGCTACACAGCCACTTTGCCTAGATTCCAGGCACTTGACATTACTCATGACCGCCGGAACTGTAGGTGGCGGTAATTTGCACGGAAGCACGGACTCACCAGGTCGTTGACAATGGGACAATTGCAAGCTTCAGCGCTTCAGCTGCACTTTACCTACTCAACAATAGTACATGCACAGCAAGCATGCAGAACTGCTGGCGTGTATAATGGATGTGATGCATCATGGGTGTCTGCATTTGAATTCATAAATAATATTCCTGTTGTGGTCCAACCTGATTGCACTGTCGCGTCAACTGGAATTATTGGTCTTGAAGGTGTTGTGCATTCGGGATGATGACAAGGCAGCTCGAAAATGTGAATGTCAAGCGAGTGCCGAAGTTGCAAAATCCCTTTGACAGGCTCCATCTCAATTGAGGACCCAAATCACATGTGTGTTTGCAGTCTGCCTCAGAATGATCCGGACCACTGGTAGACTTCAGTGGATAGCCCAATTTCATAGACCGTTTGTAGAAATCCGGGCTCTAACTTGAAAGTGCTTGTTGCTGCTTTCCCTCCTATTTTGCTTATCTCAACACAGTATGCAACTGTCTTGTCAGTAGAGCCACATCGGTTGCTGTTGGTGCACATCGTTGTCGTGACGACAGACTCACTGCACAGGAGATGACCGACCCTCTGGAGGCTGGGTCATGGTAATGTTTAGGGATTACAGGGGAATTCTGAATGTTGGAGACTGGGGCTCGTCTGCTCCCCACACGGTCAAGCAGGGGCTGAAATAGTGTAGAGACCAGCATGCGCCCCGGTTGGACACTTCGCGACCCAGTTTCCTGTCAATCGAGATCCTTGCGAGCAGTGGGACGCTTTGCAAAGGTAGCCGCCGAGGGCGCGGCAGGGGGTGCAGCTGATGAGCAGAAGACTCGTACTGGGAGTGCACCGGGTCTTGTGCCACTTACCAGCCGAGTTGCTGCCAGAAGTGCAGTGCGCTCCCTGCATTCAGGGAGCAGTTAGTTATCAGCGGTCACCCGCTGCGCTCAACCAATTATCTCGGGGCAGCAGGCCCTTTGCAGCGTCTGTTTGTCAAAATCAGAGTCAGGCAGCCCAAGCCAGCATAACTACAGAGCCAGCCAGTCCGCCCGATTGGCCAGAAGCTTCTCAGGAGCAGGATGTACCTGCAGAGCAGTACTCCCATTCAGGCAGAATCACAGGGCCGTATGTTGTGACACCAAAACCTGTCTTTGCTGTGGTGGAGTTGGGCCCCACACAGTTCAAAGTCACTCCTGATGATTTAGTGTATTCCGAAAAGTTAAAAGGCGTTGATGTTGGCGATGAAGTATCACTCAACAGGGTGTTGCTTCTTGGTAACGCAAAGACCACAATGATTGGAAGACCATGCATCCCTGGAGCCAAAGTCATGGCCGTTGTTGAGGTATTATTTACTGAAGCGTGCCTACCTGAGCCAGTTGCAGACGTGAGCAAGCATGCATGCATGTGGAAGGTTATAATGCTTGATAAGCTGTCTGATCTTGCAGGAGCAATTTCTGAATGGCAAGGTGCTCATTTTTAAGAAACGGCGAAGAAAGAATTCAAGGCGCCTCAATGGTCACAGACAGGTACTTGCCTATATGCTGACAGAGAAAATGATGGTGATCAGACCAGCAGTGTCATAAGGGCAAGCCTGCGTGGTGCACAAGGCACGTTGCCAAGCTTTCATGTTTTCGTGCAGGAACTGACAGGGCTACGCATCACAGATGTTCATGGTCTAGAAGCAGCTGCATCAGGCAATGTGCCGTAGATATTCACCATGCATGATTGGACAATAAGTAGACAGCTGTCTGGCAATTCATCGACTTTAAATACAAGAGCAACATGGGAAGACGGCCGCTGGCATATATGGTTTATATAAACTGTCCCTTTATGGAGCACCCTTGACAGACTTGAGACTGCTGAAGTGCCATGTGAACAACTTACAAAAAACCATTTTGGCTGGTGTTGACTGCTGGTAGAGACCATCAGATACATCACTGCTGCACGTCCTTCCTCAGAACTTTACATTGATAGCTACTCATCAGAGACAAGATCTTGTCTAGACCAGAGTTGTTGAGCAGAACACATACTGCGACACACTCTCCTGCGTATAGGGATGCATTCCGATGTGAGCATGAAGTCCTCTTTGAGTTTTGGTGCATGTTTGCAACATACATATGATATCTTACTATCATACCATAATGGCAAACAAAGCGTTGTTGTCCACGCTTACAAAGCTATGACCTGCAAGCTGTACGGAAAATGCTGCACAGATACGGCTGAGCGCTGATCACGCGATGCGTAGGATTGCGGCTGGGTTCACTGACCGGACACATGCTGCCATATGGTGTCACATGGGCTTACGGATAGCATAATGAACGCATGCCGAACTGCCACTTTGGGCAGCCTGCGCAGTTGCATCTGCATTGCGACACAAGACACTTCAGAAAGCTTTCCAATGGTTGTCAGTGTGAACGCGCTGCAGGTGAGCTCATCGCATAGGGCAGGGGTGCTGTCGAAACCGAAGAACTCGACTTCCAGTTTAAGCACTTGGATGCTGCAGGGCGTTTGCCGGGCGGGCGTTGGCAGCTCATTGGCTCACAAAAAGCATGCCGCTCTTGCTAAGCCTGCGTCGGTCAATAGGCGTTCTATGCAAAGCGTGAAGAGACAGTGCACAGCAGTCTCAACGGCTACACCCGCTCAGGTACAGCGGCTGACGGTTTGGCTGCGCGCTTGAGCGCAGTAAGGTCTAAAAGTGGTCAACATCTCATGAATCTGCAGGTACACGGGTCCCCAGTGCAGGGCGACTCGCTCACCACCGTTGCGGGAGACTCATTGGACAGAGAGCCTGCAGGCCAAAGCCCAGATTATGCCCGGTTGGCCAAAGATCTGGACAAGAAATCCCCACTAGAGATCATGGACCACGTGAGCCATTGCACAGACAAATGCAAAGGGAATATAGGCACATTGAATCCTGGTATTTGTTGCACTTCTGATGGTAGTGTTGGCTCTGCAGGCCTTGAAACAGCATGGTGAAGATATAGGCATTGCATTCAGCGGCGCAGAGGATGTTGCCCTTGTAGAGTATGCTCACTTGACAGGCCGCCCATACCGAGTGTTCAGGTATTTCAGCGCCGGCCTTGAATGCGCTATCAGTTCAAGGGTGCACTTGTGTGGTTGACATTACACTCTTTCACTAAAGAGCAATGTGGGCACTTGCATCTAAGCTGAATTGCTGGCTGTTTAGTTGCTCTTTCCTGCATGCACATGGGAATGCATGGTGTATGCACAACTGCTGCCAGCATGGCAGCTGCAGCAAGGCAGCATAACATGGCATGCATAAGCCATCAGTTAGAGTCTTGCAAATGCCACAACACAGCACAATGCGATGTGCCTTTGTTTGCAGTCTGGACACTGGCAGGCTCAATGCGGAGACTTACCAGTTATTTGATGCTGTCGAGAAGCACTACGGCATCAGGATTGAATACACATTTCCAGATGCCCAAGAGTGCATGGATCTGGTGCGCAATAAGGGCATGTTCTCATTCTATGAGGATGGTCACCAGGAGTGCTGCAGAGTACGCAAGGTATCATGCTCTGCCAAGCTGACCTTGTCTTGCAGATCTCACATGTGACACACTTGCTTCTTGGTGAAGCATTGGCAAATACTGCTGTGCTTTACGCAACTTGCAACACTTATCATGCAGTCTTTGTGCACACAGTTTGCCTCAGGCATGATTGCCAACGTCACAATCATGCTTGCTGACAGCAAGCACCCAGTTGCAACAAAGTGTTGCATTGTTCAATCTTGAGGACATGGCCAACCTTGTGCGCTGACAGCCTGCCTCAGCAATGTAGGTGAGACCATTGAGGAGGCAGCTGAAGGGGTTGAAGGCATGGATCACAGGGCAGCGTAAGGACCAGAGCCCCGGCACTCGATCAGCTGTACCTGTTGTGCAGGTCAGTGTCACACACTAAGCACTTCGTTTATGCTGCACACACCAGTACGTCTGCTGCTGTCACAGCCGACACAAGCTGTGTCTCTCTGGCATGTTTGCATGAGCATTGTATGCAGCCATTTAGTGCGATTGTGCATGAACACAGCTGCGTGCATGCAACAATTGACAGCTGTGTGCATATGTCCTGTCTCAGCTTGAGTATGCATGTTGACCTGTGAGGCTTTTTGCTCAGAGCTCTGAGGGGATTCACAGTGCATGTACCAATCATGCCCTTGCTTTTTGTTATGCCAAGCTACTCATCATTCAACCTGCAGGTGGATCCTGTATTTGAGGGGTTGGAAGGGGGCCCAGGTACCCTGATCAAGTACAACCCCCTCAGCAACGTATCCTCTCCTGAAGTCTGGAACTTCCTGAGAGCAATGGTAATGCTCTCATCTTTCACTGCTGTCTCAGAGGCAGAGGCAAGAGCCTGAGGTCATTGGAGTTGATCGTGACATTTGTCTGACTGTCAGGATGCCTGGGTTCTGACAACTCAAGTGTCGCACCCCAGTCATGTGATACAGAGCTCGCTATGAGAGCATCTTGTGAAGCTGGGCTGCTGCCCTGCAGGGTGTGCCCACAAACAAGCTGCATGAGCAGGGGTATGTGTCCATTGGGTGTGAACCCTGCACCAAAGCAGTGCTGCCCAACCAGCATGAGAGGGAAGGCCGCTGGTGGTGGGAGGTAATGTCCCATGCCAGCCATCATTGCTCTTTGTGTTTGCTGTTGAGCAAGAGCATCCTGCATTATAATCTGCACGTCAGGTGTACAGATCTTCTTCCATTGCACAGTCAGCACAGTGTACCTGCAAGTATGCGCCTGCAAGCATACCTGCAGTGGATCATTCGATGACGACCTCATTGCAGTGCATGCTGTTTTGATAAATCAAGGAGATGCAAACTCATTAGCAAGCTTGTGCGTCAGGCCTCCTACTACCTCATCAACAGAAAGGTTGGTGTGCCGTCCAAGAGGGTATGGCAAGTCAGCATGCAACTGGCTGTTGTTGGGTGGTGCAGGACGCTACAGGCAAGGAGTGTGGTCTGCACTCAGGCAATGTAGTGGAGTCAGCAGCAGAGCAGGCCAAGGACGACCTGCGAGACCTGTTCCAAGACAACAGTGTAGAGGCAGTCAGCAAGCAGCAGCTGCAGGAGATGATGGATGGCAAGCGTGACAAAGACACTCTTGTGGTGCTGTACGCGCCTTGGTGCCAGTACTCCCAGGTAAATTGAGCATGGCAGGCACCAGATGTGTGTTCTCTGCATGTGTTCTCTGCATGTGTTTTTTGCATGTGTTCTCTGCATGTGTTCTCTGCATGTATCCTCTGCATGTGTTCTTTGCGTGTCTTTTTTGCATGTGTTCTCTGCATGCGCTGTGCGGCAGAGGGCTGCCAGACCATACATTGCTTGGACAGACACAGGTGCTGCATCTGCACTCTGCTGACAGTGCATCAGTGCATTCTTCGTGGCCGCCTGTAGAGTGAGCACATGCAGCATGTGTTTTACATAGTGACTCAGTGTCAGGCTGAATAACAGCACAATGTTGATGTGAAGCTCTGTATTTGCAGGCAATGGAGGAGTCATACATAGGCCTTGCTAAGCGGTATCAGGGCTCTGAGCATGTCAGAGTTGCAAAGTTTCAGGCTGACACCGACCGAGAGTTTGCTGGCAAGCTTGGGTTGAAGACATTCCCTACAATAGTTATGCTGCCCAAGTTCTCAAGCTCTGGTGTGGTCAAGTACCCTACTGAAAGGAGAGATACAGACAGTCTGGATATGTGGGTGAAAACAATTGCTGGATACGAGTCATGATGTCTAGGCAAGTTCAACAATCAACCAGGTGTCTGCTTCAATATCTCAGGGCCACATGCACAACTTGTGCACTGCCATTGCAGTGCCTGTTCACGAATCACTTGAGGGCTCTCATAGACTGTCAATGGAGGGCTCTAAGTTGATGCAGCTGTGCATGTTAGTCGAGACATGTCAAGGTTGTCCCGTCAGTGGCATCATTAGTAAGGGGGTTAGAAGCTGTAAGAGCAACGGCTTAGGTAAGACGTTGAAACTCATCCAATGCAGCAGTCCTTGGAATGCACGACGATCACAGCAAGGACATTTGCTTGTGTCTCACGACTAGCGGCCAGCAGCGTTCAACCTTCATACACACTCACCACGGCACAGATCGACCTGCACAGCTCGACCGTAGGTTCACGCGTCAAGGCTCACGTCTGGGGGCCAGCTGCAGGGAGTGCGGGGAGCTTGTTACAAGAACAGCCTCCGACCTGCGTTGTTGTGCTGAGCAACGCGCGCGACGGGCGCTTTCGTCGTGCCGTTCCCTTTGAGTGCGCAAGGGCACCCGTACGGGGTGGCTAGATTCAGTCAAGCAACAACCGCACGGCCTTCATTCTTGTAAGCCGCAAGCTTGTCTTGCATCTCACGATGGGACGCAGCAGCATGACATTGTTCGCGGTCCTCGCGTGCCGGATTCTGCCTAACGTTGTCAGCAGCTGCGGCCGTCCGGCAAAATTCGTTGTGATTCCGGGTTGCGTCAGTTCCCATTGGTTTCAGGCCCTGTCGATCATTCGGGAGCTGTCGAAGCGTCATCATAAGGTCCAGGTAAGGAGCAAGCTGAGCACCTCGCCGCTTGCGATTGCTTTGCTGTGCTCAAATGCACGCATGCGTCCAAGCCTTTAGAGATCTGCCCAAGTGCACCTTTGCTTCACAACAGTCTTTTGCTTCCATATGCATCACCACACATGTGCATCAATTTCACAGCCTATAGGCTAAACAACAGCAACTGTGATCACATGCAGGTGGTCTTGACTTCAGAGTACACAGACGCTTGGCAGCCTACACTCTCAGAGCTTCCCAATGTCAGCGTGGTGTCATATAACACCTCAGGCTGCGGTGAAATGGAATTGCGACAGCAGATCCGGGTAGCTCAGCGTGCTATGGGGCTGAGTGGATTACGTGACATCTTTGGTCTGCCCAAGCACTCTGAGCTGCTGCTGCAAGACACAGAACTGCATCTGGAGATTCAGGTACACTGTTACAATTGCACCCACCAGGCGTTGGTAATCCGTGCAGCTGCCACAAAGGAGAAAATTGTGCGTGTTTCCCGCTTCTGTGTTAAAAAATGTATTGAAACATCAAACATGTACACAAATGCAGCGTATGTGCAACAAGCATAGCAAATGCAGCAGGTATTTCAGCAGCTGCAAGATGTTGCTTGAGCACATGTTTTGCTTCCCATGTATATGTCTGCAGCCAGGCACGCCAGCAAGAGCATCTATCCAGTGTAAATATCTACTCTCAGAAGATTGCATCAGCTGTTGACGCTGAACAATCAAGCAGACACAAAACTTTTGAGATTTGGGGCTTACACAACATCACATCAGCACCAGAGCACCAGCATGCAAGTCTTCTCACACAGGCTCAAATATTCGCCTAATGCAGAGGTTTGGGGCAGATCTGGCTCTGGTTGATGTTGTGATAGCTGGCGGGACAGCCTTGGCTGATAAGTTGGGCATTCCCAAGGCCATCCTGTACATCACTGGTGACCTCCCTCCGATTGTTGGTCATGCATATGGCTCAGGAGTGCCTCTGCTGTCAACAGTCCCACAATGGCAAACTAAGCTGCCCAGGAACATGGTAAGCTGCCCAGGAATTTGGTCAGCTTGTTGCAGTCAGTGTTGCTGTCATGAGACACTACTGTGAAGCTGTAGTGAAAGCTGTCATGAAACGAGGCATGAGTTGTCATAAGCGTTGCTGTGCCAAGCATGCTTGGTGTGAGCACTGCCATGTCAAGCACTGCTGCCTGAAGTGGTTTTTGCGAACACATGTACAAAGGTCCCGCTCCTGCTTATTCTGGGCTGCAACACCAAGCCCAGGTCAATATAAAGCTCAAGTCAAACAAATCTGAAAGGCCTGGCACTTACTGCTGTTGCAATTCAGCCAAAGGCTGTGAAGCCATCATAGGTTGTGCAAACCATACGGTCTAGATGTGAACACTCTGCAGCACCTGTCAGATTTCCGTTCCAACATATTCATGCCAATCTCTTGTTGCCTGAATCTCCTCTGGCTCCTGCTTGTCCCTTGCTGCTGTTCCTTTCCTGCTCTGGTCTGATGAATTTGGTTGACAAAGCGCTGGCAGGCGGCTGCTCAAGGCGTTTATGTATGCATACAGAATTTCTTGCAACGGGTTCACAACCTGCTTGGCCACCTGATGGTCAAGGGTGTTTGGTGCTATGTGATTGAGCCTCTCATGGACGATTCTGTCTGGTGAGGATTCAAAATGTGCATATCTTGTCACAGCACCTCTTGCACCCCTTCAAGTGTGATGAGGCTGAGCAGATTGATGCCGCAGCACCGCATGCATGTCCCTGAACCTGCGGAGCTGCATGCTTATGCCTGTGTTGTGCATTGCAGCGCACTGTAGCAGGATCCTGAACATGCAATGCAATGCAGTGCTGCAAGAGTCTGCATGACTGCACATCATCTGCAGAAGCAACACTGTGAAAGCAGCTGCACAGTGCTGAACCAACATGGGCCTTGTTTTGGAGCCTTGACAATCTGCTCTGCAGTTGAACCATTCACGAGGCTGAAGGCACTGCAAGCAAACTGATGATGTAATGCATTTGTAACACACATGTATGAAAATGTATGTGTGTGTGTATGTGATAATTGTAATCCTCAATGGTCATGACCGGTTTGTCACCTGGCACAGGCAACTACCTGTTTGCGTCACTGTACAGTGCACATGTGGCTTGACATGTTGCCACAGGCTTGTTTCATACTTGTATCCCTGATGTGTAGTTTTGCTGCAATATGAAATGCAGGTGCGTGTTGGCTCACAGGACTAGGGTTTAGGCACACCTAGTGGGTACCTGGCAAGAACGATTAGCGGCCTGTAAATCATTATTATTATCATTATTATTATTCTTATTATCATTATTATTATTATTGTTGTTATGAATTGCAGGCAGAAGTATGCTATCCCTCCTTACTCGTACTCAAAGTCCAACAGACAGGCTGCCCTGGTCTTGTTGCACTCTGATTGGGCGACCACCAATGCTGAGCCCCTGGCACCCCATATAGTCTCAGTTGGGGCCCTTACAGCAGCCCCAGCAAAGGCCCTGCCCTCTGACTTAGAGGACTTTGTGCAGTCAGCTGGGGAGCATGGGGTGGTGTATGCCTCCCTTGGGACCACTGCCATCCCAGGTTTAACATTCTGCTCAGATGTGTTTAGGCGGATGCGCTTGCAGGCTCTTTCAGGCATTTGACGCAGTCTTCTCTTGTCAGGGCATGGATACAGTCAGGTTCGAGCCGGGGTCGAGCTGAGAGCTGCTCGAGGGCGACATGCATACCACTCATCACATCAGAATCTAAGAAATTTTTGCTCTGTTCCTGCAGCCGGCAGAGCTCACTTCAGTGGAATGTGCTGCCTCTGCTGTCAATATCAGCCACTATCCATTTGACTGCTTGTTGTGTCACATACGTCTATCCTGCTTGTTCAGTGCAACGCTTGGACCTCTTTGATGCAGCAGATTTGTTGTTCAGAAAGCAAACAAAGCCCCCCATCAGGGCATGTGTTGCATGCAGAGGTCGCAGAGCTGAGGGCCATTGCGCAAGGGCTGGCTGCAATAGCCCCAACCAAAGCCCTCTGGAAGCTGTCTGACACTGACAGCGTCATGCTGAACAACAGCAGCCTGCCTGTGAGCAGCAACATCAAGGTGGTGAAGTGGGCCCCCCAGAATGATGTGCTGGGCCACCCCAATGTCAAAGCTTTCTTCACGCAGGGTGGTGCAAACAGCTTCAATGAGGTGAGCAATGCATTGTCTGGAGTCAGCTTTAGGAGCTCTGGCATGACGATGACAAACAAACTCTGGTAGGACTGCAACAGCTCTGACTTCAGCAAGCAGCAGCCCTGTCGTTGCAAGCTACAAGGCCACAGCATGCTCACAAGCAGTCCTGGACATCTGCCAACAGGTCTTCCTTTTTATGCATACTGAAGTTGACCCACAAATTTG
>JAABUK010010107.1_pt1 | contig 12693 bp, 13 predicted proteins | sample 5559141 | NCBI WGS metagenome assembly JAABUK01 (sample SAMN10711869, study PRJNA513367) | rock metagenome | isolation source: Antarctica rocks | place: Antarctica: Victoria Land, Pudding Butte nord | collected 2016-01-03
AGGTTGATCTTGGCGCACGAGACGATCGCGAAAGGCTGTGGCATTTGGATTCCGGCGGCGCTGCGATAGTCGCCGCAACGGGCGCTGCAACGGGCGCTGCAAGTACTTGCGGCGGCTTGCGGCGTGGGCGTGGCGTTCAAAGGTCGAGCAGGGCGTGCGAGAGGGCGGCGAACTCGGGCAGCGAGAGCGTCTCGCCGCGCCGCTGGGGGTCGATGGAGCAGGATTCGAGGGCGGCCTTGAGCTTGTCGCGGTCGCTCTGCACGGCGCGCAGGGTGTTGCCCAGCTGCTTGCGGCGCTGCCCGAAGGCCGCGCGCACCACGTGCCAGAAGAACGGCTCGGAGCGCAGCTCGACGGCGGGGGCGGCGCGGATTACGAGGTGCACCACGCTCGAAGTCACGGTGGGCGGCGGCATAAACGAGCCCGCCGCGACATCGAACTCGCGGCGCGCGTGGGTGTGCAGCGTGGCCATCAGCGCCATCGGGCCGTAGTGCTCGCCGTCGGGCGCGGCTGTCAGGCGATCGGCGACCTCGCGCTGCACCATGACCGTGACCGTCGAGAAGTGCCAGCGCCACTCTTCGAGCAAGCGCCGCAGCAGGGGCTTCGAGGCCGAGTAGGGCAGGTTCGCGACGACCTTGACGTTGTGCTCAGGCAAGCTCAGCTCGTCCCAGCCCACGCGCAGCGCGTCGCCTTCAACCAAGCGGAAGCGCGCGGGCGGCAGCTTCTCGCGCAGGAAGGCGGCGAAGCGCGGGTCCTTCTCGATGGCCACGGTGCGGGCGGCGCGGCGGGCCAGCTCAGCCGAGAGCGAGCCCAGGCCAGGCCCGATTTCGAGAACGGAATCGGCCCCGCCCAGCGCGGCGACATCGCAGATGCGGTCGCGAGCCTGGCGGTTGACCAGGAAGTTCTGGCCCATGGTGCGGTTGGGCGCGTGCCCGAGCAGAGCCAGCGCCTCGCGCGTGGCCCGCCCGTCGGCGGGGTCGAAGCCCAGGCCGAAGTCATCCAGAGAAACGGTGTCGCTCACGAGCGCAGTATACGGGCGGCGCCAGCCGAGGCGGTGCTGTCTCAGGCCCGCTTCGGGGTACAACGGGGTACAATAGGCGTGATTTTCAAGGAGATTTTCCATGCGCCACTCTTCCGCACGCCCCCTCGCCGCGTTCGCCCGCCCCCTCTGTGCGCCGCTTGCTCTGCTGAGCCTTCCGCTGGCCGCCACGCTTGCTCTGGCCGGGTGCGGTGGCCAGGCCGCTTCGGACAGCAACGCCGCTGCGGACAGCAACGCGGCGGCTCCCGTCGCCAGCGGCGCTGCAAGTACTTCCACTGGCGCTTCCGGGAACGGTTCTGCGGGCGGTGCCACGGGCGGCGCGCTGACGATCGCGGTGATTCCCAAGGGGCTTTCGCACTCCTACTGGAAGGGCTTGCAGAAGGGCGCGCTGGACGCGGGCCAGGAGATCAAGGCGCAGATTTTGTGGAACGGGCCGGCCTCCGAGTCCGAGGTCGGGCGCCAGGTGCAGATCGTGGAGGACGCCATCACGCGCAAGGTGGACGGCATCCTGCTCGCGCCTGTGGACCGCAAGGCGCTGGTCAACGTCATCAACAAGGCGGCCCAGGCCAAGATTCCGCTGGTGCTCATCGACTCGGACGCCGACACCACGCAGCGCGCCTCCTTCGTCGCCACCGACAACTTCAAGGGCGGCAAGCTCGCCGCCGAGCGCATGGGCAAGCTGCTGGCGGGCAAGGGCAAGGTCGGCATGATCCCGGTGCAGCCCAACTCGCAGTCGACCGGCGACCGCGAGAACGGCTTCGAGCAGACTTTGAAGAAGGAGTTCCCCGCCATGACCGTGGTGCGCGGCAACTACGGCTACTCGGACCGCGGCAAGAGCCGCGCTGCCGCCGAGGATATGCTGACCGCCAACCCCGACATGGCCGGCATCTTCGGCCCCAACGAAAGCAGCGCCGTCGGCTCCATGGGAGCCGCCAGCGCGGGCGGCAAGCTCAAAACAATGAAGATCATCGGCTTCGACACGCCCCCCGTCCTGGTGGAAGCCGTGCGCAAGGGCGACATCGACTCCATCATCGTGCAGAACCCCTACCGCATGGGCTTCGAGGGCGTGCACTTGATCGCCGACATCAAGGCGGGCAAGAAGGTCGCGCCGCGCGTGGACACCGGAGTCACCTTGATCAACAAGGAAAACATGGACACCCCCGAGAATAAGAAGCTGCTCAGCGCGCCGTGAGCCCCAAGTACTTGCAGCCACGCCACCTTTGCCGCCTCAGAACCAGGCTCAGCCCTCCCGATGGCCGCCTGCACCTTCCCTGCGCCCACTTTCATCTCCCCGATGGCCTCTTGCACGCTCCGAGTCGCCATTTGTATGCTCTCGGTCGCCTTCAGAACCCTCCCAGTTGCCTTCAGAATCCTCCCGATCGTCTTCAGAACACTCCCGGTCGCCTTCAGAATGCTCCCGATCGGTATTTGAGCGCGCTGAACAGGTATTTGGGTGCACTGGACAGGAATTTGAGTGCACTCGACAGATATTTGAGTGCACTGGACAGGTATTTGGGTGGACTCGGGAGCATTCCGGCGGCGTGTTGGATGATCTCGACGGCTGGATTCTTGTGTTTGTGCTTTCTGTGCCTCGCTGATTGTGATTCCTATGGCTTCCGTGACACCTTCCTTGCCTGATAATGCTTCGTCTCGTGCTGCGGGGGCGTCCGGGCTGCGTGAGAGCTGGCGGCGCTTGCTGCCTCTGGTTGGGCTGTTCGGGATGTGCCTGTTCTTTGGCTTCAAGTCGCCTCAGTTCTGGACGTTGGAGAACTGGTTCAACCTGGCCCGGCAGCAGTCGGTGATCATTTTGATTGCGTTTGGGGCCACGCTGGTCATCATCGCGGGGCAGATCGACTTGTCTGTGGGCTCGGTGGCGGCGTTTTGCGGCATCGCCACGGCTCTGATGCTCAACGCGGGCCGCGTGGTGCCCGCCGATTCGCGCCTGGGGCTGCCGTTTGCGGTGGTGCTTTCGGTGGCGTGCGGCGTGGCGTGGGGCTGCGTGAACGCCTTGCTGATCGGCTGGGGGCGGCTGCCCGCGTTCGTGGCGACGCTGGGCACGGCGGGCATCGCGCGCGGCCTGGGCTTCATGCTGTGTGGCGGCACCACGGTCGATGTGCGCGCCGACCTGGGCTCCATCGCCGGGGGCAACGTCCTGGGGCTGCCGGTTCCCTTCTGGATTTTGCTGGCCGGGGCCGGGGTGTGCTCGTTCGTGCTCAGGAGGAGCGTCTTCGGGCGGCGCATCTACGCGGTGGGCGGCAACGCGCAGGCCGCGCGCTACGCGGGCATCGACCCCCGCTTGGTTCTGCTGGGCGCTTACGCGGCTTCGGGCGCTCTGGTGGGGCTGGCGGCTTTGATTGAGGTGGCGCGCAACTCGGACTCAGCGCAGCCCAACACCGGCGAGACGTTTCCTCTGGATGCCATCGCAGCGGTTGTCATCGGCGGCGGCTCGCTGCTGGGCGGCGAGGGCTCGATCGCGGGCACCGTCATCGGCGCGCTGATCATCGCGGTCTTGAGGAACGGCCTCACCCTGCTGGGCCGCGATCCCTTCGAGCAGATGGTGCTCATCGGCGTGCTGATCGTGGCCAGCGTCGCCTTCGACCAGTGGCGGCAGAAGAAGTAAGAGCCGCGCCGCTTGCCGGGGCCGCCTGGGGGCGCTCGGTGGCCGCGACGCTCTGCAAGTACTTGCAGGCCGGGCACGCTGGGCCGGGGCGCGGGGCTGCTGGTGTGGCGCGGGTACTTGCGGCGGGCGGCGGTTCGCCGTCTACTGTCCTCATCAAGCGAGGAGGCAACCATGAGCACAACAATGCAAGCCGCCGTGCTGCACGGCGTGAAGGATTTGCGCGTCGAGGCGGTGCCCGCTCCGGGCGGCCCGGCGCGAGGCGAGGTGCAAGTCGAGATCAACAAGGTCGGCATCTGCGGCTCGGACGTGCACTACTGGGAGCACGGGCGCATCGGCGACTTCGTGGTGCGCGCACCCATGATCCTGGGCCACGAGTGCGCGGGAACCGTGATTGAAGTCGGCGAGGGCGTGCAGGATTTGCAGGTCGGCGACCGCGTGGCCATCGAGCCCGGCGTGCCCAGGCTCTCCAGCCCGGCCTCGCACTTCTACATGAAGCGCGGCGAGTACAACCTGTGCCCCGACATCTTCTTCTTCGCCACGCCGCCCGACCACGGCTCGTTCTGCGACCGCGTGAACCACCCAGCGGACTTCTGCTTCAAGCTGCCCGAGAACGTCTCGCTCGAAGAGGGCGCCATGATCGAGCCGCTTTCGACGGGCATCTACGCCTCGCGCGTGGCTCCCATCACGACGGGCGACACCGTCGCCATCACCGGCATGGGGCCCATCGGCCTGATGAACGTGCTCACGGCCAGGGCCGCCGGAGCCGCTCACATCCTGGTTTCGGATACGGTCGCCTCTCGCCTGGAAGTGGCACGGCAGATCGGCGCGACGCACGCCGTCAAGGGCAGCGCAGACGAGCTCAAGGCAGCGGCTCGCGAGGTGACGAACGGGCGCGGCGCGGACGTTTGCATCGAGGCGGCGGGGCATCCCAGCGCGCTGAACGCCTGCATCGGAGCCGCCCGCGCGGGAGCCACCGTCGTGCTCATCGGGATGCCGCCGGGCGACAAGGTTGAGCTCAACGTCACCGACATGATCGTGCGCGAGGTCAAGCTGCGGCCCATCTTCCGCTACAACAACACCTTCCCGACGGGCGTGAATCTGCTGGCGAGTGGCCGCGTCGATGTCAAGCCGCTCATCTCGAAGCGGTTCTCGCTGCGCGAAGTTCCGGCGGCTTTTGAATACGTGGTGGCGAACCGCGAGACGTGCGTCAAGGCCATCGTCGATGTGAACTAAAGGCCAGGGAGCCGCCGCAAGTACTTGCAGTGGCTCCCTGGTTCAATGCTCCAGCCCGATCGTGACAGCTGCAGCCGGATTTTCCAGGCAGGCTTTGAACGGCTCCGAGCCTTCCACCGCCCCAAAGAAGCCCTGCGTGCCGAGTTCGTGAGACCACAAGCTGCCGCTGCCGACGTTGCGAAGCTGCTGCGAGCCTCCGAAGAAGCAGTTGCAGAAGGTGTGGTCGAGGCCATTGAACTCGCCGTCTTCGAAGATGGCGATCTGCCGCCTGAAGTCCAACGAAGCGGCGTCCCACTGAAACAGCAGAAGGTCGTAGTCTCCGTCCACATCTGCCGGGATCAAAGCGAATCGCTTGAAGATGCTCCATGCAGCAACAGCGTCGGCGCTGACACACTTGAATGGCCCTCGCTCAGTTGCACCCTCGTGCGCGCGCAGAGCAAACCCAGATTCTTCAAAAAGCTGCTTGAGTTGATCGAGCATTAGGTCACACAAACGCAAAAGCCCGCAAGTACTTGCATCGCTACAAGTACTTGCGGGCTTCTTGCTGCCTGCCGCTGCGGGCTCAACGGCCCTGATCGGCGGGGTCGCCGTAGGGGTCTTGCGAGGCGCTCTGCACGTTTCCGAACTGGCCCTGCGCAGTGTTCTGGTCGGCGGGGTCGCCGTAGGGGTCTTGCGAGGCGTCCATGACGTTGCCGTACTGCTGCTGGAACTGCTGGCCGTTGTCGTAGCCCTGCTGCGGGTTGTACTGAGCGCCGCTTTGCCCGGCGAAATTGGAGAACGCGCCCTGGATCGCGCCCAGCAGGGGGTTGGCGTTGTAAGATGGGCCGGGCGTGTTGGGCGAGGCGTGCGACTGGATCGCCTGCGTCACCTGGTTGAACAGAAAATCTAAGGGCAAACTCATCGTATCCTCCGAAAGTAAACAAGTACTTGGTAGCGCTCCCACGGAGCCTTTATCACCGCGACGCCCGCCTGGGCTGAGGCGGGCGTCCTGCTCGCGTTAGCGCGGGGGAAGGGGAACCAACTGGCGCACGGCATCGAGACCGGTGTTGCCGCTGCCACCGGGGTAGCCCTGGTACTGATCCAGGCCCAGCCCCTGCACCTCGCTGGGGTCAACCTGCATCGTCTGGTTGAACTGCTGCGCGCGCGGGGGCACCACGTAGGTGATGTTCTGCGGGTTCTGCGCGTCGCGGTAGTAGATGCCGCCGTTCTTGGAGCGATACAGCTGCACGCCCTGGGGCAGCGGCTGGTTCTGCGCGTTGCGGTGCTTCTTCCACAGGTAGTAGGCGAGGGCTGCTCCGCCAATGAGGAGCACCTTCGTCTTGGTAGACATCCCAGGCCGCTGTGCCTGCATTGCGCCGGGCCGCTGCCCTTGCATTCCGCTGGGGCGCTGCCCTTGCATTCCGCTGGGCGGGTTGTAGTTGCCCGCTGGGGGCGGCGGTGCGGCGGCTTGCTGGCTGCCGCCGCCTCCGCAGCCGGCGACCAGGCCGGGCGCGATCATCGAGGACGCCAGCCCCAGGGCCAGCGTGCGTGTGCCCAGGCGCAGGCCCATCCCGTTGCGTGCAATAGCCAATTTCATTTCGAGCTCCTTTTCACGCCGCGCCACACCGCTAAGCGCCTCCGGAAACAGCTGGAAGCTCTGGCGTGCAAGCACCTTCCACAACAGCTCCGACGACGGCGGTGCGCGCCCTTATGCAAAGCAAGTGCCGTTCGCCAACCAAGCCACGGACGTGTCGCGGTACTTATAACACGCGCCTCGTCCCAAAACCGCCCGCCCCGAATGATACAATCAAACGCGCCCCGCCTCACCAGCACCAGGCCGCAACACCGCCGCCGCACGCTGAGGCCAGCTGAAGCCATGAGCTGAGGCACGCGAAGGGTGCGGCAAGTACTTCCAGGTTCTTTTATGGCATCTTCATCAAGCCCGGCACCGGCGGGCGGCTCGGCGTTCAAGACGGCTTTGCTCGCGGCAGGAGGCGCGCTGGGGGCGCTTTCGCTGGCCAACGCGCTCCTCTTCCGCCTGGCTCCCCGGCCCTCGCACCTGCTGGGCGGCGCCTTCGACCGCTACCCGGCGCGCCTGGGCGACGTGGCCTTCACCGTGCGCGGAACGGGCTCGCCGATCCTGCTGCTGCACGGCTTTGGCGCGGGCAATTCCATGATCGAGTGGGCCGACATCATCGAGCCTTTAGCTGAGCACCACACTGTGTATGCGCTCGACTTCCCCGGCTGGGGGCTGTCCGACAAGCCCAAGCTGAGCCACACCGCCAGGGAATACATCGAGCTGATCGGCTTCTTCCTTGAGGACATCGTGCGCGAGCCGTGCGCCCTGGTCGCTTCGAGCGGCGCGGCTCCCCTGGCCATCGAAGCCGCCGCCGCCAAACCCGAGGCGGTCTCCAAGCTCGTCCTGGTCTGCCCTTCGAGCAGTGGCGAGAAAGGTGCGGTAGATGCTGCTCGTGTTGGGATCGAGACTTTGCTGCGCGTGCCTGGCCTGAGCACAGCCTTGTACTTGAGCCTGGCTTCGCATGCCAGCATCGACAAGTTCACGCGCGAGCACCTGTTCTTCGACCCCTCACGGGTGAGCGCGGCGTGGCTGGGGCGGTTCTACGCCAACGCGCACCAGCTGGACGCCCCGTTCGCGGTGTTCTCGTTCCTCGCGGGCGGCCTGGACTGGGACGCGCGCGCCTCGTGGAGCAAGCTGGAGCAGCCCGCGCTGCTGGTGTGGGGCCGCAACGCCCGCCTGTCGCCCCTCGATGGCGCGCCCGAGTGGATGGCGCTCAAGCCCGACGCGCGCTTAGCCGTCATCGACGACGCCATGCTGCTGCCGCACGCCGAGCACCCCGAGCCGTGGAGCCGCCTGGTACTCGACTTCCTGGGCTCGTGAGCGCGGCGCGATCGGCGGCTGAAGTACTTGCAGTTGAACCGATTTTGCCCGAGCCGATTTATGCCCGCATTTGATGTGCAGCCCGCCGCCTGGAAGCCCACCCGCTCGCCCGAGCCGCCCCAAGTACTTGAGCCCGCCGCGCCGGACGAGGCGAGCGAGCACGCGGAATCTTTCTCGCCGCAGGCGGTGCTGCGCATCGCGCACGACCTCAACAACGCGCTGGCGACCGTCACCGGCTACGCTCAGCTGCTCGAAGACGAACCCGACTGGCCGCCGCACCTCGCGCGCCAGCTCCAGACCCTGGCCCACGACGCCGCGCGCGCTGCGGCTCTGGCCAACGAGCTGCTGCTGCTCGCCCACGGCTCCCACGACGCGCCCAACTCCAACGGCCTCAGCACCGCAAGTACTTGCAGCAACGGGCTCCGCCTGAGCAGCGCGCTCGAACCTCGCGCTGCGATGGGCGCGGGCGCAGCCGAGATTTTGGTCGTGGATGACGAGGAGCCCGTCATCACCTTGATCTCCGAAATCCTGACGATGGACGGCCACCAAGTGACGCCAGCCTTCAACGGGGCTGAGGCGCTGGCCTGGACTCAGCTGCGCGACTTCGACCTCATCATCTCGGACGTGCGGATGCCTGCGGTCGGCGGCCCGGCCTTCTACGAGATCCTGCAGACCAAGCGGCCCGACCTGCTGCGCCGCGTCCTCTTCGTGACCGGCGACACCGTCTCGTTCTCGACGCGCCACTTCCTCGCGGGCACGCAGCGCCCCGTCCTGGCCAAGCCCTTCGACCCCGACCGCCTGCTCGACATGGTGCGCCAGTGCCTCGCCTCGTGAGCCTCAATATGCCTCGCCTTGATGCCGCTGCTCCTCGCAGCAAGCGACGCTGGCTGCTGCTGCCGCTCGCGCTCCTCGCGCTGCCGCTGGCTCTCAAGCTGCTCGGTGTCCGGGCAGCCAACCACGCCGGCACCAGCCTGGACAGCGCGGATGCCTCGCTGCGCACGCGGGCTTACGCGGCCTCGCCTCCCGAAGTACGCGCGCAAGTACTGGCGGCTGTGGCCGGGCTCTCGACTTACGGCCAGCCCTGGCGCATCACTCCCGAGGCGCCAAACCGGGAGAGAACCCTGACAATCGGCTGCGAGGTGCCGGTGCTGGTCTTCACCGACGATTTAACGATCACCATCGCGCCTGACGGGATCGGCTCGCGCGTCGATGTGCGCTCGGCCTCGCGTGTTGGGCAGGGCGATTTCGGCGAGAACGCGCGCCACATCCGCCAGCTTCTGGGCGCGCTGGACGAGCGGCTCCCTTCGTCAGGCAACGCTTGAGCCTGCTGTGGAGCAGCTGCGAGCTGTTCGAGTGGCTGCTGAGCAACTTCGCGCGCCCGCTACGACGCCGCGTCCTGAAGCGCAAAGAGCAAGTACTTGAAGGCAAGTACTTGCTCTTTGTGCTGGCGAGGCGCGGCTACGGGCGCGGCGAAAGCGACGCAGCGGGCCGCGCGCCCAAAATCTGGGCGTGGAAGCGGTTGCCCTTGAGGAAGGTGCGCACCAGGATGGGGCCGCCGGTGTTGTTGCGGAACTTCATGTCCAGCTGGCCCCAGTAGATGGTCGCGTCGTTGGCGGGCGTGGCGTAGCTCACCGGAAGCGAGTGCGAGTGGCGCTCGACGATGGGCAGTTTCGCGCCCACAGCCGCGTTGTATACCGTGGTCGCGCTCTGGCAGATGCCGCCGCCCACGCCCTCGATGACCTTCTTGCCCATGAAGATGTGAGCCGCGCGGAAGCCACGGTCGGTCGAGCGCGGGCCGATGGCCTGGTTCGCCGAGAAGACCTCGCCCGCCTGCACGACGGTGTTGTTCATCTCGCGGGCCGCGATGCGCAGGTTCTGGGTGCGGTCGCTCAGGCGCGCGTTGTAGTGCGTCGAGTACTCGGCCAGCAGCAGCGGGAACTGCGCGTCGCCGCTGCTGGGAGCTGCCTTCCCAACGCTTTCGATGGGGCTCGGCGCGGCTTTGGGCTGCGGCCTGGGCACAAAATTAAGAACGCTTGACAGCAGCTCGGCCTGCGTGCCGCCGCTCTCGACGATGGCCTTGACGCGGGCCAGCGAGCCGCCGATCGACAGCTCCTGGCCCGCGCGCCCGGTTGCTCCATCGCCGATGGGCTGGGGCTCGCGGCGCACGGAGGGAGCGATCTTGCGCAAGTACTTGAGGGCCGTCGCTTCGTCGAGCTCGTAACGCAGCGCGACATCCGAAGGCTGCTCGGGCCGCGCCCGCTCGCGCGCCGCGCGCAGCAGAGTCGCGAGCGGAAGGCGCGCGCCCAGCTCGGCCCGCGTGGTCCACCACGCGCGCGCGCCCAAACGCAGCACGACAGGCTGGCTCAGCCTGCTCAGGTGAGCCGACCTCAGCTTAGCCAGAGCCCCGGCCTCGGTTCCACCCGAGACATCAACGCCTCCGACGCGCGCCACGATCTTGGCCCCGGTGGGTGCGGGCCTGGGCGTTGATCTGGCCGCTGGAGCAGGCGAGGCAGGTGGCAACGGGAACTCGGGCGCGTCCTGGGGCACGATGACCACGCCGTCGCCGCCGCCAGCGGGCTGAGCCCAAGGCTCGGCCTCAGGCGCTTGAGATGGCGCTTGAGGCGCTTGAGCTGGCGCTTCGGCTGCCGAAGCGCGCGGCGCGGGCCGGGCGGGAGCGGGCAGGGCCGAAGCGTGCGCACCTGAGGCGCCGCGCGCGGGAGCTTTCGAGGCTTCGGCTGGCCTGGCTTCGGCTGGCGGCTGGGGGCGCGGCGCTCTGACGGGGGCGGGAAGCTGAGCGTGCGCGGCGTGGGGCATCAGGCTCAGGGCCAGGGCCGGGAGCGCGAGGAACCGTGAGGATTTGCGAGGCGAGGCGGGCGGCCTGAGCGCGGATGGTGATGGCATCGTGGACCTGCGCGCGGCTGCCGAACCACGGCCCGACCGCGCCTGGGAAGTGGCTCAGTTTAACGCTCCGCGCCCGCTGCGGTGCCCTCAGCTCAGCACAACGGCGGCCAGAGGACGTGCAAGTACTTGCCGCCGCGGCGTCTCAATCGTGCTCGAAGCGGTCATAATAACGGCGAGGGCGTGGAACAATGCCGCGCGTTTTGGCCTCAAGGATTCGCATGACATCCAACCGCTTGTTCCTGCTGCCCGCTGCTGTGGTCTCGCTGTCGCTGATCGCGTGCGCCTCGATTCTGGGGCGTTCGTTGGTGCGCGTGCGCTCGGTTCAGGAGACGATCCACGTCATCGGCTCGGCGCGCAAGCCCATCCGCTCCGACCTCATCATCTGGCGCGGCCACGTCTCGCAGAACGCGCCGACCTTAGCTCAGGGCTACACCCAGCTCAAGCAGGGCGTGGCCGTGGCGCAGAGCTACCTCAAGGCGCAGGGCGTGCAGCCGGACGAGATGACGCTGCTGGCCACCGGCGTCAGGACGCTCTACATCAAGGTCGGCAACGACACCGGAGACGACGACAGCCAGAGCTCGACCGGCATCTTCCGCAAGGTCGCGGGCTACCAGCTGAGCCAGGACATCGAGGTGCGCTCGAACCGGGTCGAGCTGGTCGAGCGCGTCTCGCGCCAGTCCACCGAGCTGATCTCGAAGGGCGTTGACTTCGATTCCCAGGCGCCGCTGTACTTCTACACCAAGATGAGCGAGCTCAAGGTTTCGATGCAGGCCGAGGCCGCCCGCGACGCCCACGCCCGCGCCGAGCAGATCGCCCTCAGCTCAAGCTGCACGCTGGGCGACCTGCGCTCGGCCCGCATGAGCGCGCCCAACATCACGCCGCAGTATTCAACCCAGGAATCCGACGGCGGCACCGACGACTCCTCCGCGCTCGACAAGAAAATCACCGCCATCGTCGTCGCCGATTACGCCATCCGCTCCTGAAGGCCGCACCACCGAATCACACAGCACACAGCAGCCTCACAAGTACTTGCAGCAGCTTCGGCTTGAGCCTTTAGCTTGAGCCTTCGGCTTGAGCCTGTGGCTTCAGCTGGCTTCAGCCCGGCATGAGCTGGTGTCCCATGCGTCCCTGCCAGCCATCGACGAGGAGCCACAGCAGCATCATCGAGACATCGCCCAGGGCCAGGCCCAGGAAGGCGGGCACTACCTTCTGGTAGGTGTCGTGGCCGCCGAAGCGGTTGACCAGGGTCTTGCAGAGCCAGCCCACGAAGATGGAGAACCACAGCACGTTCATGGGATAAGACAGCGCCATCATGTAGCCCAGAGGGTGCAGCGGGAACCACGCCAGGTGCGCCCGCGCGATGGTCAGCCCAACCGTGAGGATCGCGCCCAAGGCCATCCACAGCCAGTTGGTCCACACCACATCGGGCGCCGCGCGGCTGAGCACCGCGGCGTTGCGAGCGGTGCCCTGGGGGCCCCACGCCTTGATCCAGCCCTGCAAGCCCAGCCCTCCGTTGTCGTAGCCCAGCCGCACGTTCATCTGCAGCCCCACGATGAAGGTGACCAGCGTCACCGCGCCGATCAGCAGCCCGATCTGCCGCCCGCTGATGCCCCGGTCATACGCCAGCTTCCAGCTCTGCACGAAGCTGGGCGCTAACGAAGCGCGGTAGTCTTGAACCATCGAATACTCGATGATCGCCGCCGGCACGATGCCGTTGGCGGGCGACAGCGGCGTGCCCGGCCCGGTTCCCACCAGCTGCCCCCAGGCTCCCAGCGGCATCCACGAGTGGTGCACGAACAAGAGCCCACCCGCCGCCACCACGCGCGACAGCACGATCGCAATCACAAGCCACGACAGCCACAGCACGATCGCGAGCCCAACCGAAACGCCCGCGTGCACCGCCCAGGCGACCATGAAGGCCAGGCCGAGCCAGAAGCCCCAGAAGGCAACGGGATAAGACAGCACCTCGCGCTTTTCGGCCTCGGACTTGGGCGCGCGGCCAATGGAGCGGCGCCAGACGTGGGC
>JAABUK010010108.1_pt1 | contig 12693 bp, 9 predicted proteins | sample 5559141 | NCBI WGS metagenome assembly JAABUK01 (sample SAMN10711869, study PRJNA513367) | rock metagenome | isolation source: Antarctica rocks | place: Antarctica: Victoria Land, Pudding Butte nord | collected 2016-01-03
CCGAAGATGCCGAGGCGGTGGAGGCGGCGAGGGAGGCAGTGTTGGTGGCGCCTTGGACTTGGAAGCCGCCGCTGAAGTTGTAGTCGGAGGGGTTGGTGTCGTCGATGATTTGGACGAAGACTTGGCCGACGGGGACGTTGGCGGGGACGGTGAAGGTGGTACTGCCCGTGTTCTGAATGTTTTGGGCGACTACGATGCCGTCGTTGGGTTGGATGTTGCCCGAGGTTTGGATCTTGATGGTTACTGTTCTGGACAGAGAATTAGTGGAGGTAAGAAGGGATTGATTAAAGTGCGCACCCGCTGGATGGGTTGGCCCAGGTGAGGGTCAATGGTTGGCCGGCACTGGCTTGGATGCCAGAGGAAGGATTGTTGACGGCGTTGTTGCCGCTACCTTGCGCAGCGACGAATGTCGCAAAGGCGAGAACGAGTGGAGCCCAGGAACGCATGTTGATCGTGTGTCTGAAATAGATACTGTGGTTGAATCATATGCAAGTCACGCGGTGATGTGATGTGATGTAAGATAGTGTAATGCAATGTACAGAAGAATTGAAGCTTATGCGAAGCGAATATGCAGACGAAGAAGAGGAGGAAGAGAACGACTTGAGACGAAAGAAAAAGGAAGGAAAGGTATATAAACGTGCCTCGTGAGAAATCGTGTTTCGATAGAGGGCCTTTGGGGTTGAAGCTAAGCACGCGAAGTCGCAAGCTGATCGTATTTGCCTTGCTAAGGCCCCATTTTTCCCTCACTATACTTTCCCCGGACTGACGCCACCAACTCGAAAAATGGCCGAACAGATGGGGCTAAAGTTTCCAGTGGGTCCTTCTCTCGAGATCGACTCCGAGAAAACAATGATACTCCTCAGTGGATGGTGGGAGGATGCATCATCTTCGTGTTGATGCCGTGGGTAGGAGGAAAGTGTCTTGGTTGCCCGAATGGGCTTCATGATGCAGCTGGTGGCCTATGCTGGGCGGTGACTCGCATGCCCTCCTGTAAATGTCCTCGTAATTCCCAGATCCACGATTTAGGGCAATTGAGCTGGTGATGATCGCGGGTTGCGTCCGATGGTTGATGGTCTCGTGTTCCGACACGAAGTCCAGCCCAGGTCTGCTTGCAAATTCACAATTGGTTGCTTGTTTGTCGTACGAAAGGGATTCGCCATTAGGCTTCGCTGAAGTACCTGCTATTGGAGACGGTGTAAATGCTGTTGCCTCTATGGTTGCGATCCGCTTGCTCCATCAGCGCAAGGTTCGGGAGCCATGATTTCGAGCTGCTTCAAGAAGAAACGCTGAAGATGGGATCATGTTGTGCTGTTATCAATTGCTTCGCGGGAACACGCAAGGGTCGATCGCCAGTTTCATGAAAGGTACATTATCGACTCTGCCTCCTTCGTTGTATGGCAAACGGCGAACGAGAGATGAAGGGAGTGCCGGACTTGGATGGCAAGGAGAGGAGAAAAGAAGAAGAAAGTCGGAATTCGGTGGGGATCAGGATCAGGCTGACGTGCACCAAGATGGGAAGCCACTGAAAAGATAATCAACCGCATGCTGGTGGGTATGGTAAGATGGCATTGTCATTCACACCACGGGGAAGACGTTTCCATTTCCATCTGCTTGCTGGCATCACTCCACCAGCAAGGTTTCACCTCTCCTGAACAGAACTCTAAGTTCTTCCTCCTGCGACTGACGCTGATGGAATCGCTCTGATTCCTTGTACAAGGTTCGAAGGCTCCACCCATTTGCTCCGTCGAGTGCTCAGAAAGTCACGGCGTACTGTGTGACTGACGAGTACACCAGTGACAGTCCAGATGCTGGCCTAATTCAACATGCATCACATGATCCGAATACTATCTAGGTCGAGAGGAGAGGTCTTTCAAGCCTGCAGTGTGCGGACCCACTCAAACGCTTGACCGCATACTGGCACTCTTTTCTTTGTCTCGTTGGCCACGATTGATTCGACCAGCATCCGGCTATTCATTACCGTTTATGACGGCCCTGGAGGTCGGGACTTTTCTGCGACACAGGGGAAAACGTCAACGGTTGCACGGTATCACACATTCAGTGCTGCCTCCCGTCAGGTTGGCCTGGCCGGGAGAACGCCATCGGCCACTGCAAACAACATCTACGAAATCAACGGCACACGAGAGACCAGCGAGGAGGAGGAGAGGTTGGCCAGACCGAGGACTTGCAAGATGGCGACCAACCTTCGACGTTGACCAAGCGAAAACACGAAGGTCGACGAGAAGCGAACTCCTGCCACGTGTTGAAGGCGGCGTGTGGATCCTTCGGCTAAATCCCAGGCTGAAACCATGAAACGGTGTCAAGGGCGTTGCCCGATACTTGAAGGAGTCAAGACTCCCAGCCGGGGAGTAGGGCGATTGGAAAGATGATTTGACTCGTCTGTGGAACAGTCGATTTCCCCCCCCGTCCCGCAAGGCACCACTGTCTCGGGTCCAACCGATCAAGACAGGGCAATATTCCGCATCAGAGGGCCTGCTATGCTAGCTCTATTATGATCGATCGTCTCAAAATTAGAACCGCCTAAGCCTGTGATGAATCGTGGCAGGTCATCCTCCAGCGCTTCTGTATCACATCTCAACGCCGCCAAAAGCTTGGTGTGTCGTTGGTTTGCAGCTCGGCAAGATCTACATACATCGTGCAGGAGTGGGAAACCCAACGCTCGACTTGACGGATCGGTACCTGTCGTTTCATAAAGATGGACAAGCGAGGGAAGTTTGAGCACGTCAAGAAGGTGGAGCTCTGAGACACAAGACCTGTCTGGCCCGCTGACCCTGTGCATTTTATCCTTGCCCATCCATCTCTTTGGTGGGCAAACCTTGTCGTGGCTGCATGGGGGACGAGAATCTGGCGCAACTTGACATGGGCTTCAAGAACTGCGTTTGTACGGAGTACTGGTAGGAGTAAGCCCCTTCCGGCCACGCTGTAAACGATATCAGGTGCATGGGGCATACAAGTAGTAATAACTCATCCAGGATCGTGTCTCCAGACGATCTTTAAATTGTCACATCCTCTGTCCTCCAACGTTCGTCCAGCCTGGTATGGTGCGTGTTATCGGACGTGGCATGACCTTGTGCCTCTGATTTCCTCCGAGCCTTGACTGCTCCTCCTTGCTCTCCTCGCTGGCTCTTCTTCTAGAGCAACACTTGTCTTTTGAGCCTCATGCCAAGCTGCAATTCTGAGTCTGGGGGCAGAGTCGCCTGCCCTGATCGGCGACCATCTGGAATGAAGAGGAGAAGAAGACTGCCTCTCCTATCATGGTGAGAGTGCCTGCGGGCGGGCTCTCTGAGCAAGAGTTCGAAGCTCTGCCTCCGACTTTGAGACGGAAAGTGAGTCTATCCCATCTCGTTCGTTCACCCTTTCTGCCATCCATCGCGATTGCGTTGTTTCGGCCCCCTCTGCGACGGGAATCATGCGACTTTATCTCGTCCCACTGGTACGTTGCTTCGAACCGACGATTGCCGACCGACTGGCAATGCCATCTCGGAACCGTTCTCTTGGACGTAAAGCCATGTCGTCGCCACACGATGGAGCCTCTGCATTGGAAAGAATAATCGATGATCCGTGGCAGCGTCTAGTGTGTGACTTACGAGGGGAGCTTGCGCAGGAGACTTGGTCGCTGTCCATTGGCCCAGGCACCAGCGAACGGGGGACTATTGGCCTCTCGAGGCTGGATCCACCGGGTACTGAGCACGTTTGTTCGAGCCAGTGCATGCTTTCTTCGTGGATCAAACACTGATAGTCTGTCTCTTGTCTTTTCCAGTACTTTTCGAGCCTGGAGCGACTGCGACTAGCGCAGGATGGCGCATTCCCACCACCACCACCACCACCACCACCCTCTTCCTCCTCTCGGAAAGATCGAATGCTGTTACGAAGTGGCCTGGACCGCAAACCTTCGCCACTCCCTCTCCAGAAGAAAATCTCCTACCTGACTCGTTCGTCGTCTCGAAGACTGCTTCGCAAATCCAAGTCCATCCGATCACAATACCTGGCGTCGCAGATCGATGCGAGATGGTTCTCGTCACTGCCGCAGAAGATACAACAACGCCAGTTCACCAGAGAAGAGCAGGTTCTCTTTGCTGGGACTCGTGACGTCGTCATTCTCGACGCCGCCGACGAAGCTTTGTATCGATTGGGTCGTCAGCCAAATAACTCCATACGCACTTTGCGCACGGACGCCACATACCAGAGCGGGCAAAACAACAACAGAAGCAAAGACTTGCCAAATTCTAGCGCTGAACCACCCGCGCATTCTGCCGTCGACATGGACGACACTTTCTATGACACTTTTCGATGGCTAGACGAGGATGACGACCTCGATTTGACCCTGGACAATTACCACCACGCGGTCGCGGAAACGACCCACACGCCACCGCCCACAAGCAAACGGGTACCTCCCTTTCGTCGCACCCTCTCCCTCAGCTCCCTGAGACCCCGCCGAAGCTCCCTGCCCCTCAGGCCACCGCCATCGAGCCATTCGACCGTTGCACCGCCAGGGCCTGGTCAGGGAGCTCGACCGTTATCATCACTCCTTGCCACCCGTCACGAGCGGCAAGCCTCCGTCTCTTCGATAGAACCCTCAGCCCAGCATTACCAAGATCCTGAAGCCCGCCTTAAGCTCCGAGTCTACCTTGCTTCGCCGCAGAAATTTGACGAGGCAATTGAATTTGGGTTTCCTTCCCTGGACAGTCCCACAGTGGTGCAGCCGGCCGCTCCTCCCACCGCGACCACTAGAACAACAGAGGAAACCGAACGCAGCTTTCTGGATGACGCTGCATCATCACCACTAGAAGATGAGGAAGGCAAAGATGAGGAGATGTCGCTGGCGGATACCGACAGCCCACGGACTCCTCAAGATGCCATGTTCCAATCCCCCGGCCCCTCCAAGCAGGGTAGCCTAGATAGAAGAACTGGTGTGCTGCGCCCACTTATCCTTCGACCTTCGCCCGATCCCTGTGCGCAAAGTCCTCCGGGCGGGCGCGAAATGACGCTACACATGACATTGACTCGGCCGGACCTGCGAACCGAAACGGAAAGGAAGCCTGCGCCTGCGCCTGCGAAGAGCGATGATCCTCTCCAATTGAGTGGGCTTCCTCTTTCGGACGAGAGGCATCCTATCTGGGATTCCGGGGCAGAGGATCGATCTACCATGAAGAAGCTATGGAAGAAACTGACCAGCCGATGAAGTGTTGCGGCATCATCGCTTAGGTGTAAGGTTTGGGAAGCAAGATACCAGTGGGGAATTATTCATTTCTAGGAGCGCTTGTCGGGTGTCATTGCATCTTGTTTTGGCGACGATTCACCAACGTTGCCCTGCCTGGAGAGGCATGGAACTGTACTACCAATAGTGGATATGATAATGTATGGAACCAATCAGCAGTCGCCACCAGGGGCTTTCCAGGATCACTGACGAGGCACCTCACCGTCGACGAAGTCCACTTTCCCTCCCACGACACAGGCCTGCAATCGAGCGGAGCTGTGAAGCTGCATAGTGCATCGTATGTCGCTTCCGTGACGGCTGAAGAGGAGCGTAGAAGTCCCCAGCAGCCCCGTCCAGCCAGACCTCACCGATCGTACTACCGACGATACTTGCACTGTACTACCTACTCTCCTGCTCTCCTGCTCTCCTGCTCTCCCGTCCAGGGCAGCGCCGGGGCGGGTTGGCACTTAATAAGCACCCGCAAGGAGTTATTTTAGGCCCCCCCAGCCCGGGGTCCGGGTGACTGGCGTGCGTCCGCCCGACTTCGCTCCGCCAATCCTCTGCCGCGACTCTCCAGTAAACTAAGTGGCTAGGCTTTACTCGCAGAGGCAACTGTACACCTCATCTTCTATCCATCTATTCTACTCCACATACACGAAGTTCTCCAGTCTCATTGGAGCGGGCGAGATCTGATTTGACATATGCCATCAAGATGATACTGCGGTTCTTAACAGCACCCACGCTGTTGCTGGCGCTGTTCTTCCTCTCAGCACCATGCCGCACCCAGGCGAAGAAAGACGCGCCTCGGATCACCTCCACCAAGTTCGACCATCCTCTTCTGAACATTTTCTACTTCGACGATTCCGATGTTCTTCTCGGTCTTGATGCCGATGCCGGGAAAGTCTACCGATCTACCAACGCCGGCGAGGACTGGAAGCCCGTTGACAATGGCCAGCGGGAAGTCTGGGATGTCATTCCGCATCCATCCGACCCAACTCGAGCGTACATAATCGGAATGGACCATACTCATTGGATGACAACCGATCAAGGGGAAACATGGCGGAAGTTCGACACCGACGCCACTCCTTACCACTTTCGACAGCCCTTGGCTTTTCATGGTCGAGATTCGAAGAAGGTGATATTTCAAGGTCACTCTTGCGCTGATTGGAATTGTGCAGAGGTGGCATACTATACCGACGACGATTTCGAGCATCTCCACGTCCTTCGGGAAGGCAGCCTGGGCTGCAGCTGGGCTGTCAGTACTCCTCTGTTCGGCATCGGGATCGAACCTGAGGTCGACACCCGAATTTTTTGCATCGCTCGCGGGCTCTTCTCGCCATGGGCCAGCGAGAACCGAATGCTTGTTTCTGACGATTACTTCAAGTCTGAAGAAGAGGCCATGCTGGGAGGCTCAAGATCAATCAGCGGCATTATCAACATGGCCCCTGTGAAAAAATACCTGGTGGCAGCAGCTAGAGCCGCAGGGACGGATGAATTGGCACTTTATGTCTCCGATGACAGCAGTCAATGGCATCGAGCAGAGTTTGGCCATAACAAAGTCATGGAAGAAGCCTATACTGTCTTGGAGAGCACCAACTACAGCATGCAAGTTGACGTGATGGGCAGGGGTGAAACGGGCACGCTGTTTACGTCTAATTCGAATGGGACTTATTTCACCAAGAATATCGAGCATACAAATCGTGGTCCCCAGGGATACGTGGATTTCGAAAAGATCACCGGAATTCAAGGAATTGTCCTAGTCAACGTTGTTGAAAATTGGGAGGACGTTGAGAAGCATGGAGGGGAGAAGCACATCACGAGTCAGATCAGCTTTGACGACGGCCGAACCTTCCAAGATCTCAAAGCAGGAAGCAAACGACTTCATCTTCACTCCGTTACGGATCCCAGCAATTCTGGCAAGGTATTCTCCAGCCCCGCTCCTGGTATTGTGATGGGTGTTGGCAACACTGGGAAACGGCTCCAAGGCTACACCGACGGAGACCTATACGTCTCGGACGACGCTGGCTTGACATGGAGAGAGGCTCTAGATGGTGCTCATAAATATGAGTTTGGTGACCAGGGAGCAGTAATCGTGGCAATTGACGATGAGGACACCACCAAGCACATACAGTATTCGCTTAATCATGGAAAAGATTGGGCCAAAGCAAATCTAGGCGAGAAGGTTCGGGCAAAGCTATTGACTACCGTCCCCGATTCGACAAGTCTCAAATTCCTGCTCGAAGCCACCAAAGGAGAAGAATGGTTCCTGTTTACTATCGATTTTGAGGGTCTTCATGAACGTAAATGTGGGGCAGACGATTTCGAGAAATGGCCTGCACGTCGTGGTGAGGATGGCAAGCCGAGCTGTATAATGGGCCATAAACAGTTCTATCAAAGGCGTAAGCCGGATGCTGATTGTTTCGTGGCTGAGGAGTTCAAAGATCCTTTGCCTCAGACCGAACCCTGCAAATGTTCCAGGCAAGACTTTGAGTGCGACTTCAACTACGTTCGAAGCGACGATGGCGCGAGGTGTGTGCCAGTTCGGCCTATAAACCCACCGGTCGGTGAATGTAAGCATCCCGAGGACGCCTTCATCGCCAGTCCCGGATTCAGGCTCATCCCAGGAGATGACTGCGAGAGGGAAGGGGGAGAAGAGCTTGATAAGGAGGTCGAGAGGCCTTGCTCAGACAGCTCAAAAGTCCCCGTTTCGGGCGAGATTGCCCACGAAAAGACAACCTTTGATTCGATCCAATTCAGCGAGTGGCATTATCTCGAACGAACCCAATCGAGTTCTGGTGACGACGAATCGATCATAATGCGCACTGCTGACGGCAAGGTTTTCCTGACGAAAGACCACGGGAAGAAATGGCAGGAAATTCTCAAAGGAGAGAAGATTACCTCGATCTCTCCGAACCAATACTTCAACGATGCAATCTTCTTTCTCACAGAAGGTAAAAAAGTCTTTTACTCCCTCGAGCGTGGAGACAACATGCAGCATCTCGATGCCCCGGAGTCACCTCATCCCAAGCTGCAGACCCTCCACTTTCATCCCGATTACAAAGATTTCTTACTCTGGACCGGACCAAAGGACTGCGGGCGGAAGAAATGCGGCGATATCTATTATACCGAAAATCGTCATGAATGGAAACTTCTCCTCCAAGCTGTCAAGAAGTGCGAGTTCATTCAGAGACAAGGTCGGACATCCCAGGAAGATGACAAGAATCTTGTTTTTTGCGAGCAGTACGAGAATGAAAACCCCAGCAAGCCTCTTCAACTGCTCTCCAGCACGACCTTATTCAAGGAAAGGGAAGTCCACTTCAACGACATACTCGACTTTGCAACCATGTCAGAATTTATCATCGTTGCAGCGAAGAGCGAGGACCGGAAGTTCTTGAAGGTAGACGCCAGCGTGGATGGACGCGTTTTTGCACCTGCAGAGTTTCCTTCCAATTTCAAGGTCGAACATGAGCAGGCCTACACAGTGCTCGATAGTTCAACTCACGCCGTCTTTCTGCATGTCACGATCAACAACGAGAGAGACCAAGAGTATGGGTCTATCATCAAGTCCAACAGTAACGGCACTTCATACTCCCTCGCTTTGAACAATGTCAATCGCGACACGGAGGGCTATGTCGATTTCGAGAAAATGCAAGGACTCGAAGGAGTAGCAATGGTGAACATTGTCGACAATGTGAAAGAGGTAGGAAGCGGCAACGACAAAAAGCTGAAATCTATGATCACCCACAATGATGGTGCAGAGTGGACATTCATTCCTCCACCTGCCAAAGACCGCGAAGGGAATAAGTTCGGCTGTGTGAGTAAGCCGGATGTAGCAACCGACAAGTGTTCGCTACAGATCCATTCATATACTGAACGATACGACAAGCATGCGACCTTTTCGTCTCCCTCGGCTATTGGTATTATGCTTGCTGTCGGAAATGTTGGCGAGTATCTTACGCTCAAAGGAGGTGACGACACACATACTTTCATCACGCGTGATGGTGGCATCACATGGACTGCGGTCAGAAAAGGCAGCTACCTGTGGGAATATGGCGATCAAGGGAGTATCATCGTCATATGTGAGCAAGCGAAGCCTACTAAGGTGTTGTACTATACGCTCGACGAGGGTAAGACTTGGGTCGAATACAAGTTCTCGGATGTCAATATGAACATAATGCAGATCAGTACGACACCGTCTGATAACAGCCGGAACTTTCTCCTCTGGGGCCGAGACGAACGCGCCGAACAGGTTTCGACGGTTAATCTTGACTTTACTGGTCTCGGAGCACGCCAACGACCGTGTGTACTAAATGATGCATCGCCCGAAGAAGATGATTATGAGCTTTGGGAACCCAAGCATCCGTTGCAGAACAGCAACTGTCTTTTTGGGCACGTGGCACAATACCATCGCAAGCGACTCGACAGAGAGTGCTACAACGGATTCAAAACGGAGGGACTGCACAGCATTGCCGAGAACTGCTCTTGTACAAGGCAGGACTTCGAATGGTAAGACTGAGACGAGTTGATTTCGATGGAATGTCTTGGCTAATGAATTCCATAGCGACTACAACTACGAGCGTCTCGGCGATGGTACCTGTCAGCTTGTTCCTGGTCTCCAACCAGCCGATCATGCCGCTGTTTGCAAAGAAGACCCCACTATCATCGAATATTTCGAGCCCACCGGCTATCGTCGTATACCTCTGACAACATGCCAAGGTGGCCACGAATACGACAAGTTAAGATCACAAGCCTGCCCAGGTCATGCGGCCGACTTTGACAAGAAACACGGCATCAGTGGACTAGGCTTGTTCTTCGCCATTCTCCTTCCTTTCGCAGCAGCTGGAGCGATCGGCTATTATGCCTGGACGAATTGGCGACACAAGCTGAGCGGCTTTGGTCAGATCAGACTCGGTGAAGGTGTGGGCGGCTCGCGCTTTACCGACCGGGACAGTCCTTTGATCACTGTCCCGGTTGCCGTCATTGCTGGCGCGTGGGCAGTTGCCAAAGCTACACCGTTGCTTGTGATGAGCTTGTGGAGGAGTGCGAAGGGATATATGCCCGTGGGTGGTGCAAGCCCAGGGGGTTGGATGGGTCGATCGAATGCACCGTATACGAGTCGTCGGGCGTTCTCGGCAAGGAGGCAAGATTACAGCCATGTGGTTGCGGACGAAGATGAACTGCTTGGAGATGATCTGGACGATGGGGAGGACGTGTGAAGCGTCCTCGCCTTCTTTGGACGGAAAATGGTTGGGTTTGGATTCCATCTCACTGCGTTTAGCCGGAGCCCGTCGGTCGTTCGTTGTCTACCTAGACCTGTCTGTCACGAATTTGAGCACGCCTTGAGACCTCCATGCTGCAGCTGATTATTCCATAGGGGCCATCCGGTGTCCCGTAGTCGAATGCCGTGGCGTATCTGACTGAACGAATTCTGACTCGTCTGTAGTCGCGGGACTTGAGAATTGCTTGGCAAGTACCGAGTTGCCGCATGGGCGTTGACGCAGCTCCCAGGCCAACTCACGGTTGGCCCATCTTCGCCCTTTGCCCATTCCTTCTCCAGCCACTGCTAATCCTCACTTTCTGCTGAACGCTTTTCAATACTTCCACTCCCTTGTCGTCCCCACGAGTCCCTCTCACAACCCCGATCATGGTGCTGGAGGCGACGATGATAGTGTATTCTGTGCCCTTCCCTCCTCTTCCCGCTTCCTTCATCTTACTAACGACACGACTTGCATAGGGTGGACAACAGCGAAAGCAGCAGGAATGGCGATTACTTGTACCGTTCCCTCTCCCTCTCTGCCACTCACCGAACCCACCCCCGTTCCAAGCTCCGAGCAGAACACCCTCTAATCGCCCTCTAATACATCGGTTAGACCGTCCCGCTTCGGCGCACAATCCGAAGCCGTCTCCATGATCTTCAATGCGAAAACAGGCGCCAACCCGGAATCCTCCGTCGGGCTGATGAGCATGGGCGGCAAGGGACCGGAGGTGTTGGTTACGCTCACGACGGATATTGGGAAGGTGTTGGATGGACTGCATCGGACTAGGATCTGGGGGGAGGGACATTTGAGTACGGGGATACAGGTTGCTGGGGTGAGTTAGTTGAGTTGCATGGGGGGAGGGGATCTCCATCCTTCCCTGAAGACTATCTACAGGAGACAACTGACTCCTCACGGTACTATCTCAGCTCGCGCTCAAACACCGCCAAAACAAATCCCAACGCCAACGCATCATTCTATTCACCTGCAGCCCCCTCATCCACGACGACGAGAAATCCCTCATGAAACTCGCCAAGCGACTGAAGAAATCCAATGTCTCCGTCGACTTTATCGCGTTTGGGGATCTGGAGAGCGACACCAAGGCAAAGCTGGAGGCTTTTAATGAGAATGTGAAGGGCGGAGAGGGGAGCCATCTTGTGGTTGTGCCGCCTGGGCCGAACCTGTTGAGTGATGTCTTGTTGACTAGTCCGATACTGGCTGGTGAAGGAACCGGCCCCAGCGCCGGCTCCTCCGGCGAGAATGGGGTCTCTGGTGCGGAGGGCGGTGGGGCTGGTGGTGCTACTGCTGGTGCGGGTGGGGGGACTGGGTTCGAGTTTGGGATCGACCCCTCTCTGGATCCGGAGCTGGCAATGGCGTTGAGGATGAGTATGGAGGAGGAGACTGATCGGCTGGAGAGGCAGAGGGTGGAGAGGGAGGAGGCGGAGAAGAAGGAGAAGGAGAGGTTGGAGGGGATTCCGGAGACAGAGGAGGGTGGGGGAGCGCAGGGGTCGAGTGATACTGCGGGTGGTGAGGGAGCTTCTACTGCTGGGGAAAGGGGCGAAAAGAAGGATGGGGCCGGGAAGAAAGATGGAGACGGTGAGACCGGTGGTGGTGGGGATGCAGATAAGATGGATACAGTATAGTTGTGCGCATGCCTAAACTTGGCAGGAATATCTCGCTGGATAGACAGCAAACCGAGCGCAGGGTCTTATCACTTGTCACTGTTGAAACGGACACGCATAGCGGGCGTTCTATTTCTATATAGACTTGATTTTCCGAACCAGAGCGCAGCACACCTATATCTTGGAGCCAAAGTGCTTGCTTGGCTGCTTGGCTGCTCACTATTCAAGGCCTCATCCCCCTCCTCGGCACGGCAGAGCCCAACTACCTTGCTTAGCCATCCCACCGTGAGAGTCAGATTCGACCCTGCCGATCCATGACTACCTGATCTCCCCTCGCCGCAAGGGGAGTGGACGCATTCAATCACACCCGGTCCACCGCACCATATCTGACTCACTCTCGCCCCCCCCCCCCACGGCTCAAGTAAAGGCACCGTCCAACGAAGGAATATTGCTCTTGCGGTCCGGCACGATTTCGTTCTTGGTGTCGGTCTCGACTCCTTTCCGACCTATTAGGTACTCGTTTATCCAATTCCCAGGCGGCATGGTTCTGCTGCCGCCGTAGTAAGTAGAACATACTCCACGTCCTAGAATGGCGGGAGAC
>JAABUK010010109.1_pt1 | contig 12693 bp, 9 predicted proteins | sample 5559141 | NCBI WGS metagenome assembly JAABUK01 (sample SAMN10711869, study PRJNA513367) | rock metagenome | isolation source: Antarctica rocks | place: Antarctica: Victoria Land, Pudding Butte nord | collected 2016-01-03
CATTCAGATATCAGTTTACTGCCTGCCGGAAATAACGGAAGTTGTAATTGCATCCCCAAATTAAACGCATATTTAATTTGCGAACAAACCTTTAATTTACGTGTCTAGGTAAGGAGTTCTGAATTTATACGAAATTTTAGGGTTAAATAAAACCTGGGCCTTTATCCACATGCGTGGATAATTCAAAAATCTGAGCCGCCGTTTAATGTGGTTTTACAGTGTAAAATGGATAACTTCGCCCATATACAAAAGGGTATTAACCAGTAATAAATTTCATATAAGTTATGGCAGATAATTTAGTCCCTGAGGAAACAGAAGATAACAACCGGATCATACAAATTAATATTGAAGAGCAGATGAAAACGGCCTACATAGATTATTCTATGTCTGTAATCGTAGGCCGTGCTTTGCCAGATGTCCGGGATGGATTGAAACCGGTACACCGCCGTGTTTTATACGCTATGAGAGAACTAGGTAATAGCAGTAGTAAGCCGTATAAAAAATCCGCACGTATTGTAGGTGAGGTAATGGGTAAATATCATCCGCATGGTGATAAATCGATTTACGATACAATGGTACGCCTGGCTCAGGAATGGAGTATGCGTTACACTCTTGTAGATGGCCAGGGTAACTATGGTTCACAGGATGGAGATGGTCCTGCGGCAATGAGGTATACCGAGGCCCGTTTACATCGCCGGGCTGAAAGTATGCTGGAAGATATAGATAAAGATACCATAGATTTTCAGCCCAACTTTGATGACTCGCTGGAAGAACCGGTTGTATTACCTTCACGCCTCCCCAATTTATTAGTTAATGGATCAAGTGGCATTGCTGTAGGTATGGCCACTAATATGATGCCGCACAATCTTAGCGAGGTGATTGACGGGTGCATTGCCTATATTGACGACAAGGAAATTTCCATAGAAGACCTGATCAGGCATGTAAAAGCACCTGATTTCCCTACCGGAGGTTTGATATGGGGAATGGAAGGCGTTAGACTGGCCATGCATACCGGCCGGGGTCGTGTTATCTTAAGAGGTAAAGTGCATGTAGATACTAAAACAAGCGGCCGCGAACAGATCATCATTACCGAAACTCCTTACCAGGTAAACCGGGATGCTATGTGTGACAGGATCGGGCAACTGGTAAACGAAAAGATAATTGAGGGTATTGCCCATGTTAATAATGAATCTAATCAGAAAGAAGGAACCCGTATAGTAATAGATCTGAAAAGGGATGTGGTAGCTTCGGTTATCATAAACCAGCTCTTCAAATTTACAGAACTGCAAATTTCTTACGGCATTAATAATGTAGCGCTGGTTAAAGGCCGGCCCAGGACACTGAACCTGAAAGACATGATCAGCGAATTTGTTAGTTTCAGGCATGAAGTAATAATCCGGCGTACACAATATGAACTAAGAGAAGCAGAAAAAAAGGCGCATGTACTGGAAGGCTATCTGATTGCATTAGACCATCTTGATGAAGTGATCAGCCTGATAAGGAATTCGTCTAATCCTGAAATTGCAAGGGAAGGGTTGATGAGTAATTTTGCAATGACTGAAATTCAGGCAAAGGCTGTTTTGGAATTGCGCCTGCAAAGGTTAACTGGAATGGAAAGGGATAAGATTCGTGAAGAACATGCGGAACTCATGAAAACGATTGCAAGGTTGAAAGCTATACTTGGTGATGAAGGAATCAGATTCCAGATTATTAAAGATGAGCTTCAGGATATAAAAAACCGATTTGGTGATGAAAGAAAGACTGAGATTACTTATCTGGCTGATGATGTAAATATTTTAGACCTCATTGAAGAAGAAGACGTAGTAATTACCATTTCTCATCTTGGATATATTAAACGTACATCCCAAGTAGAATACCGCCAGCAGCGCAGGGGAGGAAGAGGTTCCAGCGGCGGTAAAACTAGGCTGGAAGATTGGATTGAACACCTGTTTGTCGCCTCTACTCACCATAGTATGCTCTTTTTTACCGAAAAAGGCAGGTGTTTCTGGCTTAAAGTGTACGAAATTCCTGAAGGAGACAAAACCAGTAAGGGAAGGGCAGTACAGAATCTCATCCAGATACCATCTGATGATAAAATCCGCGCTATCATAGATATTGAAAGTCTGGAAGACAAAGAATTTGTAAACTCACATTTTATTGTACTTTGTACTAAGAAAGGAATCATAAAAAAAACTTCTTTGGAAGAGTTTAGCCGCCCAAGGCAAAATGGTGTTAATGCCATTACAATTTTGGAAGGAGATGAATTGCTTGAGGCAAAGCTTACAGATGGTACTCATGAAATTATGATGGCTGTTAAAAGTGGAAGGGCCATACGTTTTCCTGAACTTAATGTTCGCCCGACAGGGAGGGGGGCTATTGGAGTTGGTGGCATTGAAGTTGATGATGAAAACGATGAAGTGATTGGCATGATATGTGTCAAAAAAGAGGACAAAATCAGAACCGTTTTGGTAGTCAGTAAAAAAGGTTTTGGAAAACGAACTCAGGTTGATGAGTATCGTATAACAAACAGAGGTGGTAAGGGTGTTAAAACAATTAATGTTACAGATAAAACCGGCCCACTTGTGGGTATGTTGGATGTAAAGGAAAATGAAGATCTGATGATCACCTGTAAAAGCGGTGTTACAATAAGAACAGGAATTGTTAATATTAGGGAAGCAGGAAGAGCTACACAGGGTGTTAAATTAATCCGATTGGATGACAGCGATGAAATTGCAGCTATCACCAAGCTGGATGAGGTTCCTGGAATCAATTTAGAAATCGAATCTCCTGATGAAAAATTGAATATTGAAGAAACAATGAATCAGGATGATGATACAACTCCTGATGAGAACAACCCGTCTGAAGATAATACTGACAATCAATTATAAACATCTATTTACTAAACAAAAAAAATATGAAAAAAATACTAATAGTGTCTCTTTTCATTGCCTCAGCACTGGGTTCTCATGCTCAGTCGGCTGGTAAGGCTAAAGATTTACTAAAGTCGAAAAAACTGCCTGAAGCTAAAGCTGAGATTGATAAGGTAGTTGCTTCTGAAAAAGGTGGCAAGGATCCTGAAGCCTGGTATACGAAGGCAAAAATATACTCTGAAATTGCAAGTGATTCTACCCAAAAGTCCGGTTCTACAGAAACCAGGAATGAAGCTTATGAAGCTATTAAAAAATATACTCAGATTGATGATAAAAAGTTATTGCTGAGTACTATGGATAATCATAAAACTATGATTGATATTTACCAGGGTTATTTTAAAACGGGTGCTGCATTTTATAACAGTAACAATTTTGCAGATGCTTTTACTAATTTTAAGAAAAGCCTGGAAGTAGGAGCCTTTATTAACGATAAAGGTGTGGCAAATATTAAGTTAGATACTTTAGTTATGCTATATACAGGCATATCTGCGGAAAAATTAAATCAGAAAGATACCGCTGCAGTTTACTACTCTAAGTTAGCTGATGCAAAAGTAACGGGTGAGAATATGGTTGAAATTTATAAATGGCTTGCTGATTATTATCGCCAGAAGAAGGATAATGCAAATGCTTCCAAATATATACAGTCAGGAAGAACTTTGTTTCCTAAAGATGCTTTCTGGGATAGCTTTGACCTTGAAATGGCAGGTGAATCCGGAAACAGGCAGGACCTTCTCACAAAGTATGAAGCAGTTGTTGCTAAAGAGCCAAATAATTATTTATATGTTTTTAACTATGGTGTGGAGTTATACAAAGAGGCCTACAAGGATACCCTTGCTTCACGACCGGCTAATTGGGAGCAAATGATTGACAAGGCAGAAAACAATATGAAAAAAACCATAGAGCTTAAACCGGATTTTCCACAAGCTAACTTAGTTTTAGGCCAGATTCTTTTTAACAAGGGAGTTGATATCAGCAAAAAAATGAAAGCTATTAAGTTACCTGCATCTGGTAAAATGAAGCCTGAAGATCAGAAGATGAAAGATGAGCTGAAAACACAAATGCTAAGTAAATTCGATCAGGCATTACCTTATTTTGAAAAAGTGGAACAATTGTTAGGCAGCAAGGGTAAGCTTAAAATGGATGAGAAATCTAATTTGAAAGACACTTATGACTTGCTTATAAACATTTACGAACAAAAGAATTTGAAGGATAAGGTGAAGGATTACGAGGATAAGTTTAACAACGTGGATAAGGCACATTGATCGTCTAATTCATTATCAAAAAGGCCGGCTTTTAAGCCGGCCTTTTTGATTTATTAAGATTGGCTTAAAATAGTCTCATGAAAATATTAACTTTAAGCTTATGGGAAAAATTAAACTAAAAACAGGAGAAAGAAAAACTACTATTAGCCGGGAAGCAGTTCGTAATGTATTTGCATCAACGTTTTCGAAATCTAATAATACGGATAAGGTCATAAAAATACCAAAAAGTAGTTCTAAAAATAAGGGCAAGTAAGATTAATTATTTAAGGTCCGTAACTACAACGATAATGTATTTATCAACTGTCCATTTGATAATAGTTATTCGATAAATCTTCAAGCAATTGTTTTTACAATTTATCGCTGTGGTCTTTATCCAATCAGTGCTTTAAGTGAAGATAATGGTTTGATAAACCGGTTATCTAAAATTGAAGAATTAATTGAAAAATGCAAATATGGCATTCATAATATTTCCAGAACTGAGCTAAATACTGAAAGTTTTCCAAGATTCAATATGCCATTTGAGCTTGGATTGTTTTTTGGAGCCACCAGATATGGAAACAAATTGCAAAAAACAAAAAATGCTTTAATTTTTGAAAAAACAAAGTTTACTTACCAAAATTATCTCTCAGATTTAAGCGGTGTTGATATAAAAGCCCATAATAATGATACATCAGTAATTATCCATAATATTTCGGATTGGTTAAAAACTTCTTCAAAGCGTACAACAATACCAGATTATTTAAAAATATTAAATGATTTTAAAAATTTACAATTACGATTGCCTAAAGTTTTATCAGGTTTAAATGTAGAATTGAACTCACTTACATTTAATGATTTATGCTTAATAATAGAAGAGTATCTAAAGACAATTTTATAACTTATAAAGTATATAAATAAATATTAAATCTTCTATTTAACATAATATTAATTATAAGACAAATTATATTATTATGTGTTTGTTTCTGCCAGTAAAAATTTATGAGTTGATGCCTTAAAGGTTCTGAAACTTATAAAACTAACTTTGACTTCCGAAGTCTTGAATATCAAAACCTAATACCGGAAGTTCAGACTTCGAAAGTTTTAAATGGATACGCCGTTTGTACAAGCTTTAAAGAAGTTTAATTCAAGACTTTCGAAGTCTGCGTTTGTATTGAAAGCTGGTAAAATTTAAGACTTCGTAAGTCGTTCAACAATTTGGAAATGCAGAATTTATACGCGTAAATTGAAAGCCTGGTATCAACTAATTAAAAGACTTTGTTTACTGAAAACTGATCTACTTCTTCCAAACCTTCGTCTTAAACGCCCTCCGGGCAATTTCTAAAAATGCCTTGGAAGCCTCGCTTAATTCCTGCCAGATGGTCTTAGGAGGAAAAAAGTCATCTGCCCAACTCAGTTTCCATTTGCCGGTAAAATAATTAAGAATGGCAGGATCGGTGGGTTCTACCACATAATTAAACTCATGTTCCCATTCAATGCGAATGGTAACAAGATTAGGATGAGTACGTTCCATTATTTTAAATCCAATAGAATGTGTAGGCAGGTATAACTGAATCAATTCTCCCAAATCATACCCTACACGAAAATTTATGGTGCTTTTATCAACCAGATACAGAACATCTTTATGCTCATGAAGTATCCACTTATGAGATTCTTTAGGAAACAGATGTTCCCCAAATAAGGAAGGTGTTTCTATGTAGCCTTTTTTGGCAACCCTGAATTGTTCAGAAAGAAATTTAGCAGGATTTTCAACATGCTCTAAAACCTGGCAGCAGATCACATAGTCAAACTCCTTGTCTTTAAAAGGAAGGTTCTGTCCATCTGCAGAGATAAAAGTCTGGTGTTGTAAAACTTTTATATCCCCACTTCTATGGTAATTGACATCCGGGAATTTGTCTACCACCATATTTGACCGGGGATGCGGATTATGTCCGCCACCTATCTCGAGTACATAGTCGGAACGTTTTATTAAAAGATCAGAACGGTTCTTAGGATTCCTTATTTTCATAGTGACATCTACCCTATAAAGTTTTTGTTAAAGTATGATTTTGCCAGACCCGGTTAATTTCCGAACTTGGCGTAAATGTAAGCGAAAACATGGGGGATTGAAATAGCAAGCCACGTGATTTCACAAATCCCCTATTAAAATAATATCATTGAAACTTCCTTTTAAACCATCTTTTTGGATTACCTCTCTATTTATAACCCTTTCACAACGTTTTTCTCTTTTCTTTTTTGCACTAGTAGGATTTTTCATTCTTACTCACTATTCACTTAATAATCAACAGGTTGGTGTGTATGCCTTATTTCAAACCATTGTTACGATGATGGAATATGTTAAAATGGGCCTGTTAAGAAACGCATTGATCAAATTCATTTATGACGAGCGATATAAACAAAAGCTACAGGAAGTTCAAAATGCTTCCCTTATTATCAATATTATATTTTCAGCATTAGTAATTATATTTTTTCTTTTATGCAGCGGATGGCTCGCCCGTTTATTAAAAACGCCTGAATTAGAAATATTATTACATTGGAGCATCGCCCTGATTATTTTTCAGGTACCATTTAACCACTGTGAAATTGTACAACAAAGTAGAATGCAATACCGGCAGACCTTTTACGCTTATTTTTTAAGACAAGGATTATTATTTCTTTTTATAGTTAGTTCACTTTTTTTCAGCGTTAAAGTTATTACTGTACAGCACCTGGTAATGGCACAAATTGTTTCTTTGTTTCTGGCATCCTGCTATTTTCTGTTTGTCAGCCATAAACTCTTAAATAAGCATTTGTATTTTGATAAAGGAATTATAATCAGGTTATTACAGTTTGGTAAATTTGTTTTTGGAACAGCGCTGCTTTCTCATATCTATAAATTTGCAGATCATTTTGTTACGGCATATGCTACTGGAAACCCGGTTACCGGTAAAATATATGTATCCTATTACAGTGTTGTTTCCCGTATAGCTGGAGTGTTGGATGTTCCCTTTCTTGCTGTAGCAGATGTACTATTTCCAAAAAATGTACAGGCGATGTCTACCGATGGAACGGAGTTGGTTAGTTATTATTTTGAAAAAATGGTAGGCACGCTTACGGCTTTAATAATACCGGCCAGCCTGTTTATACTCTTTATTCCCGGACTCGTTATAAAAATAATTGCTGGTCAGGATTATATGAAGGCAGTACCTATTTTGCAGGTAACTATGCTGTTTTCTTTTTTAAGACCTTTTTTTACTCAATTTGGATATACCATGGATTCAATCGGAAAACCACAAATAAATTTTAGGATTAATATATTGTTTTTAATTATAAGCCTTTTATCTACGTTTCTGAGTATCACGTGGTTTGGTAATTTAATGGGAGCAGTATATGCAAGCAGTTTTACATTGATTTCAGGCTGTATAGTATTTTATTTTATTTTGAGAAACAGTCTTACAATCAGGCTGTCAAATATTATTCAATATACTGTTGCTACTTACGGACAACTTTTTCTTTTAGCAAAGAAATTTGCTGTTAAAGCAGTATGAAACTTCGTGAAGAGATATTAAAGGAACATTCAAAGGCGCAAACTGTTAAAATCGTTCATTGGGTAAATAATAACCAGGAAAGATTTGATGAATTATTTGAGTTGTTTATTAAAGATAAATACCGGGTAGTGCAGAGAGCTGCATGGCCACTTAGCTACTGTGTGATTGGACACCCGGAACTGATTGAAAAACATTTTAGCAGGCTTATTAAGAATCTTCAGAAACCTGCATTGCATAATGCAGTTAAAAGAAATACCATTCGTTTATTACAAGAAATAACTATTCCCAAAAAATACCAGGGAGCTGTAATGAATATTTGTTTCAGGTATATCGCTTCGCCCGATGAAGCGGTGGCCATTAAAGCGTTCTCCCTAACGGTTCTTCATAATCTTTCCAAAACTTATCCGGAGATTTTACCTGAGATAAAACTTTTGATAGAAGAACGATGGGACCATGAGACGTCCGCGTTCAAAAGCAGGGCAAAGAAGATTCTCGGAAAGGTATAGAGGTAATCAGCAGTCAGCAGTCAGCAGTCAGCTATCAATATGAAACCTATTGGGCATTGATCTGCTGACTGCTAACCCCCTTTTACTAAGCTAAACGGGCAAGAAGCTAATGATTGGTAGCGATAGCATCATTTCGTAGTAATCTAAACAACTTTTACTTTATCCAGTTCAGGAACTTTTTTAGGGCGGTAAAAATCTTTAAAAATCAATCGCAGAGACTGATCATGTGTGAAATAATTAAAAACCCAGTTAGTGAAAACAAATATCTTGTTTTTAACACCAAGTATTAGCATCAAGTGAAGGAACATCCATACCAGCCAGGCAATAAAACCCCCAAAGTGCAATTTGGGATGAGGGAGATCTACTACTGCAAGGTTACGCCCTACGGTTGCCATCGAGCCTTTATCGTAATATTCAAATTCTTCCACCTGGTCCGGAGATTTTCTTTCAATCTTCCGCAGGTTTTCGGTCAGGAGCTTGGCTTGTTGAATAGCAACTGTTGCTACCTGGGGATGGCCATTAGGATATAAAGGTGTTTCCATAGAAGCGATATCTCCTATCGCATAAATATTTTCAAATCCCTGAACCCTGTTATGCCGGTCAACTTTAATTCTATTGCCTCTTACCACAAGTTCCGGTTTTATACCTCCGGGAACATTTCCTTTTATACCTGCCGCCCAAATTACAGTAGAAGCTTCAATTTTTTGGCCGTTATTTAACTGAACTGTTTGTCCGTCATAATCAGTTAAACGGGTTGATAATAAAACTGTTACACCTAGGTTCTCTAAATATTTTAATGATTTAACAGATGCCGTATCACTCATATTTTCCAGCACTTCACCGCCACCCTCTAGCAGGTATATCTTCATTTGTGTAAAATCCAGTTCGGGATAGTCTTTAGGAAGAACATATCTTTTCATTTCAGCAATAGCACCGGATAGTTCCACACCAGTAGGCCCTCCTCCAACAATCACTATTGTCATCAGTTTTATCTGTTCCTCTTTGCTTGTTGCAACCTCTGCTTCCTCAAAATTCTGCAACATCCTGTGCCGGATTCCCAATGCTTCTGTAGTAGATTTCATAGGAAGCGCATTGGCTGAAATTTTTTCGTTGCCAAAAAAGTTGGTAGTGGCGCCGGTTGCTATTACAAGCACATCATATTCGATTGTTGTTCCATCAGTTATTATCTTATTTTCAGCAGGAACAATCTCCTGAACTGTTGCCATCCTAATGTGAACATTATTACTTTTCTGGAATACTTTTCGGAGAGGAAAAGAAATATTACTTGCATCAAGACCAGCTGTAGCAACCTGGTAAAACAAAGGTTGAAACTGGTGGTAATTGCATTTATCAACTAACGTTATCTCAAAACCAGCCCGGTCTTTTAATCTTCTTGCCACCTGCAAGCCGCCAAAGCCACCACCAATTATTACAAGTTTCATAATGAAATATTTTAAGTATCAGGTATGAGGTATGAGGTATGAGGTATGAGGTATGAGGAAAACTGATCCTTGTTAGCGCACCAACCTTCCTTATTTAACATTATTATCCATAATTAGTTGCAAAGGTTTAATTCTTAACACTAAAGCTTCTTAAAAGAAGTTGACCTTTAAATTAAATATCTGTTTGACTAAAACTCTTGCCCTGAAAAAAGTTAACAGTTTTGTTAGTTTAACTTTTTTCGGGACGACTTCCGAAGTCATAAATATCACCAGCTTTCAGCATAAACGCAGACTTCGAAAGTCTTGAATAAGACATCTTCAAAAAAGTGAATCCAAAAAACTTTAAGAGACAGTATCCAATTAAGACTTTCGTAGTCTGAATCCTAAGTGTATGATATCGATATTTTAAGACTTAGGAAGTCATCGGCTGTTTGTAAGTTCAAAAACTTTCTCCATTCAAGATTTCGCAAGTCGAACCCGAACCTCATACCTCAATACAACAAGCGCACCTTAATCGTATCCTTTACCTGTTTAAGCAGTTCAAAAGCCCTGGATGAAAGTTTCTTATCCACATCCAGCACAACATAACCTATATCCTCATTTGTTTTTAAATATTGCGCCAGAATATTAATCTCATGCTTGGAAAGTTCTGTATTTATAGCGGATAATACGCCAGGCACGTTATTATGAATGTGAAGAATCCTATGGGTACCCTCCTGGGCCGGCATGCTGATGGGAGGCACTGTATGTGAACCGATCGTCATTCCCATTTCAAGGAACTGGTATAATTTATTACTTACATCTTCACCAATGTTTTGTTGTGCTTCTTCGGTAGATCCACCAATATGAGGAGTTAAAATAACATTAGGCAAATTTTGAAGAGACGTTTTAAAGCTTGCACCGTTTTTCTCCGGTTCAACGGGGAAAACATCTATAGCTGCCCCGGATAATAATCCTTCTGTGATGGCTTTACTCAATGCCTCCAGATCAACCACTTCTCCCCTTGCATAATTTATCAGGATTGAACCTTTTTTAAATGATTTCAGGACCGCTTTGTTAATAAGATTTTTAGTCTGATTGGTTTCAGGCACATGAAGTGTTATAATATCAGCATGGCCTACTACCTCTTTAAGGGATTTTTTAGCCACAGCATTCCCCAAAGGGAGCTTGGTAACTACATCAAAGAAGATGATCTTCATGCCCAGCGCTTCCGCTAGAACGCTTACCTGCGTTCCAATATTACCGTATCCGATAATACCAAGGGTTTTTCCACGCAGTTCATAACTTCCTTTAGCTTCTTTCATCCAGATTCCCTCATGAGCTGCTTTATTTTTATCCGGAATACGGCGGATCAGCATAATAGACAATCCTATTACCAGTTCAGCAACAGAACGCGTATTAGAATATGGAGCATTGAATACAACTATCCCATGCTGCCTGGCGCTTTTAAGATTTACCTGGTTTACTCCGATGCAAAAGCAACCAATAGCCTGTAATTTGCGGGCAGCTTCTAACACAGCAGGAGTAATTTGAGTCTTTGACCTTATTCCCAGCAGGTGTACATCTTTAACCTCATGAATCAACTCTTCTTCGCTTAGCGCGGCATTTATTCTTTTTACAGACGCGTAACCTCCTTCTTTAAAAAGTGTTGCAGCTGCTTCACTAATATTTTCTAACAATAAAATATTTACTTTTTCTTTGGGATAGCTCGTTTGCTGACTTTCCATTATTTCATATACGCTTTCTGAAATGATTCTTTCAATTGTGCAAATATGAAATATTAATTTCAAATAAAACAAAAGAAACGGCCTCAAAGTGAACTTGAACCGCTTTGGGGTCTTATTTTTGCCAACCTTATAAATTTAAAAAGTACCCCGGTGATCAATGTTTGCAGACTGGCTATTGTTTTGATGTGTTTTATTTCTTGCAGTAATTCTGAGAAAAAGAGTAAAGTGATGAAGGCTCCTATTGATACTACGATCAGGCAGGTAATTGATACTGCCGGGCAACTTTCAGAAGCTGAATACGTACATTACCATAATTCCTGTAAAGATTTTTTTGAAAAGTCATTACCTGCAGGCATTTTTAACGGAAGTATCCTGGTAGCAAAAAAAGGAATGGTGGTTTTTGAAGAGACCACAGGATTTACCGATCCTAAATTGAAGCAGGATACTTTAACTTCAAGAACGGCTTTTCACCTTGCCTCCATTTCAAAAACTTTTACTGCAATGGCAATCCTTAAGCTACGGGAAGAAGGAAAGCTTAGCTTGCAGGATACGCTTTCAAAATATTTCAAGGACTTTCCTTTTAAAGGCATTACCATAAAAATGCTGCTTAGTCATCGCAGCGGATTGCCTAATTACCTGCATTATTTCGAAAAATATAAATGGGATACAAGAAAAATGGTTACTAACACAGATGTGTTGCGTTCGCTTTATGATTACCATCCGCCTTTGGATTTTCCTTCAGGAAAGCATTTTGCCTATTGCAATACTAACTATGTATTACTGGCTCTAATAGTTGAAACGGTTAGTGGTGAATCTTTTAAAACCTATCTTGAAAATACTTTTTTTCGTCCCTTACAGATGAATGATACTTATGTTTTTTCACCTCCTGATATGAGCCGGGCGCTTCCATCCTTTGAATGGAATAACCGGAAGTATCCTTATGAATTTTTAGATGTGGTTTATGGAGATAAAAATATCTACAGTACCGCTGAGGATATGTTAAAGTGGGACCAGGCCTTATATCCAGGCAGGTTGTTTACTAAACAAACTCTCGACAGCGCCTTTGCTCCTTACAGTTTTGAAAAGCAGGGAAACCGTAATTACGGACTTGGCTGGAGAATGACGTTCCTGCCTAACGGCAAAAAATTGCTGTATCATAATGGCTGGTGGCATGGCAGCAATACCGTATTTATCAGGCTGATAGATGAGGAAGCTGTAATCATTGTTTTAAGTAATAAATTTAACCGGCGGATATATTCTACCAAAAATCTTTGCAATCTTTTCGGAAATTATATGCAGAAC
>JAABUK010010110.1_pt1 | contig 12692 bp, 11 predicted proteins | sample 5559141 | NCBI WGS metagenome assembly JAABUK01 (sample SAMN10711869, study PRJNA513367) | rock metagenome | isolation source: Antarctica rocks | place: Antarctica: Victoria Land, Pudding Butte nord | collected 2016-01-03
CCCCGCCCACCGGGGAGCCCGTGACGAGTCCGTCATTGGCAACGACAGCGCTGGTCGAAGCTGGAACCGCGGTCGGCGCTGCTGCCGGCTATGTCGCCGCAGGTGCCCAGACGCTGTTCAATGCGGCGAAGCATGCCGTTTCACCGGAAACAGAGCAACAGCCCGCGGAAGCGAAAGTTCCCGCGGCTCAGGCTGATCCCTTGGCCGCTGCTCCTGACGGCTATGATACCGATCCCTTTGGCGCTCCGGCCAGTGCCGGCCCGACTCAATCCGCCTTTGACTCCGAGCTCGGCTCCGGCTTTGGCGACTCCTTCTCCGCGCCGACCAAGACGTCTACTGCACCGACCGAAGATATGCACCTGGCGCCGTCTTCAGAGCAGCCTCAAAGGCCAAACGATTTCGATTCGGCTTTTGAGGACTTTGGTGACAAGAACAGAGCCAGACAGCCTGAGCCCATCACTGGCGATGTTCAAACCATGGGCATTCCCTCTGGTATTCCCAAGTCGTTCATCCCTTTCGATATACGGCCGGACGCCGAGCGGAGTCTCTCGACCCAAGCCATGGCATCTTCTAGTCCGCCACAAACACCAGTCTCCGAAACCGTGCCTACTGCAGTCGATCCCGAGCCAGCCCGTCCAGCAGAGAGCACCGAAGCACCCGCTTCCAACGACATCGAGGAGTTGGTGTCATCCGAAGACGAGCGCGAGGAGCCCGAGGATCTCGAAGCGCCCAATTTTAGAGCGAATATGCGAGCCGTCGAGCAGCAGGTCGCACCCAGCAGAATTGTCATTGCTCCAGCGCTGCCAGTCCTGTCCATGCCCTCTGACGACATCATGGGCAGGGTCCGACGCAGTGCCCCTCCCCCTCCGTCTGCTCGATCCACGAGCACTGTCATACCCCCCGCCTCTCAATACGACGACCTGGATCCATTCGGTGCGCGGACAGAGTCGACTCTTCCCCCCGGAGCGGCGCCCGCAGAGCCATCATCGGTACCAAAGGCCGCCAGGTTCGACGACGATGACGACTTTGACTTCTCCGACATGCCTCCCGCACAGGTTGACCAGGCGCAGCGCGCGGAGCAACACCCTCCTTCTGCCTTTGACGACAAGTTCGCCGGTTTCGATGACGATTTCGACAAACCATCATCCCAACCGACTTCGGGATCCGACAACTCCACCTCGATGACTAAGAGCTACGAGATGGTCGCACCGCAATTAGCCCAAAACGCGTTCGTTGGTCAGAGCTCAGAGATGCCGGTCCCGACACCGAGAACATACGACGAATGGGGGCTCGGTGGGGATATCGCTCGAGAAGCACCTGCTCCTGCGCCGACCGATCCCAAGCACGCCCGCGGCATCAGCTTTGATGATGCTTTCGGGGGAGCGTTCGAACCTGCGTGAGCTGAGAGTCCGGCATTGTGCTTTGCTGATACATCTAGTCCCCCCCCGATCCAATCGGCACCACCGGCTCGACTCGAGGCCGAGCCGCAGTACGCGCCTCCACCCGGCCCTCCACCAGCACAAATGACCGGCGATCCGAGACCCCCGGCGGTGCCACAGCGAAGAGAGAGTCAACCGCAGGCGGATGACCTCGAGGATGTGAAGAAGGTGTGTGTGTACTGGCCTTCTCTTTCGATATTGACGGTCTCTCCGGTAGCTCTGTGCAATGGGTTTCCCTCGGTCACTCGTAATCAAAGCCCTAGACGCAAACGACTACGACTTCCAGAGGGCGCTCAACGTGCTCCTTGTGCGATGATCCGCTCAAGCAGGTGCGGCCAAGAGTGGGCTAAAGGGGTGATGTGGAAGGCGGAAGGTCTGCTTGATGAGCTAATCTCTCAGAATGTCGAATGCATAATGATAGCGTTTCTCCTGTCCAAGCAGTCTCCACTAGAGCATTTGAGCCGAGGTCAGTCCGCTCACCGATACGTAGAGGTGTTCAGTACAGGAATCGACAATCCAGTGCTAGTCCGACCGTGATACAATCCGTGCGTCCTAAAGTGTTTCTGATGATGGGACCACCCACCCAGATCTACGTCATCATCTGTCATCATCCATTCTCAATCCACCTCCGCTTCTCTGATCGGCGTGGACATGGTCGCTGGCCTTGACAGATCACCTTCCGAAAGAAGCATTTAACACGCTCTTGATGTCGAGACGAGCATCTCTACTTTGATCGTGGCTTTCCTATCGCGAAGTTCGGAGTGGGTGCTTGATCCTCCGGGCTGTACATTGTTCGGCTTTCTTTATCCCCGATTCATCCCAAGGACAAATAGCTAACCGTGATCTGACTGGTAAGCTCGGTGAGATCCTCATCCGTGGTAAGCACGGCATCTGAACGCTGCTCCTCCTTAGCTGGCAGCAATGTATGAAGCCTCATTCCGATGAGTTGGCGCTAGAAGAGTGCAGCCTCGACCCCATAGCATGTTTCTCGATCAGTCGTCCTCCCATCATACTGACCAGTACTCAGCTGAATTGCCCGGTGATGCTTCTCCTCGGGTTGGCGCGTGAAGGCTTGAACTGATGTTTCAACCTCGATTCCGAGAACTCGAGCTCACGGTTGTGAGTTATCATTCGACGCAAAGCTGACCCAGCAACTTACCTCCGTCGCCAGCTTGGTCCATGGCAATTGCTTCTACGCGATTCTCGTCGTATAGCAGGCACAATCAGTTGAGTTCAGGTGTCGGAACACTCCTTGTGAGTGGGCATCTTAAACGATTGACGAGGTCCTAGCTGCAAAACGCGCCCCATCAAGATGCCCGCGATCAAACGGCTTACATCCGATGATGAGGAGGTGGCTAGCGGCAAATCAAGCCTCCCTTTCTCGGTTGCCTTGCCCTCACACCATCTCATACCGGAACTCGTCCTCTGAAGAGAGGGAAAGCGAGTCCAGCCAAGTCAACCGGCTTCGAGTAGATCGGATCTGAAGCCCGAAGCAAAGTCCGCCAAGGCTAGATATATGGAGATGATCGTGGAAGCGGGTCTGAAGGCTTTGAAAGTGCACGCTGCGGTGAGATAGGTATTGCTCGTATGTCGGGAGACTGATATGAAATACCAGACCGGCCAATCAGCAGCACGAAATGATGCGCAAGGATAAGGGATCCCTTCACAGGGCATTGCTCGCCTTCGTTGGGACCCTATGAGCCGGGAGATGAGCTCGACGCCAATCACTCAGGTTCCCTTCCTATACGGGACAGCTGGTGACTTGAGAGAAGTCATGAGTCTCTTTGCAGGTATGGACTATATCGCCAATTCCGCTCATGACGCCATGCAATCCGCCACCGCCTTGATATGGTCACCGCCCGACGCGGCATCTATATCTTGGTTGAGACTCCACAATCCCACCCCTGCCACCTGATCCTTGTATGTCTGGCACGTCTTCTTTATATCGTCTGGACTCGCCCATGTCCAGAAGATGTGGTGGGCCGAATCGTAAAACGCCGAAGACATTTGCTTTGGATCCGAAATGTTCGTCCCGCTGCTCGGGATGCTTTGATAAGACGCGGCGACTGTAGCGTTGGTAGTGGGATTCAGCTGTTGGTTAAAAGTCCAAGAGCCAGATTGACCGTCATCTGCACCCGTCGAATCCTCGTAACCGCCCATGCGGCAGCCGATCGGCTTACTAGCCGAGCAGGAAGCGCTGTCCGCTCCATTCAAGATGAACCACTTGGCGTATAGAGCGAAGCCAATGACCATGCGACTCGTCTTGATCCCGAAACCACTGTAGTAAGCGAGAGTATCAGCTACTACGACGCCGCCTGTGTGGAAGTTGGTCTGGGTGTCGCGGCGGTTGACGTAATCGTAGGTCATGACGTTCCACCAGTCCACCAAAGAATCGATGCCTTGGGCCACATCGGCCGTGTAGAGTCTTCTGTCCAACGGACGAGATGGGACACTGATGCTCAACTCCTTGCCGTCAAGAGCGGTCTTGATTTCAGCAAGAAGCTGGACGTATTTCTCAGCGTCGGATGGGTCGGCGCCGCGAAACTTTGGGTCGGACGAGGGGAGCATATAGTTTGCGCCGTCGCCGCCCGGAAATCTGTACCACTGTCAGGACAGACTCTGGACTATTAGAGAACCTCTCACTCCCAGTCCATATCAGCTCCATCGAGGCCGAAAGAAGTCACGAGATCCCCGACGTGCTTGGCGAACGCCTTACGAGTCTCGTCGGTCTGGACTGCCGGGTGGAACGGGAGATCGAGGTTCCAGCCGCCGAAACTCGCCATGACTTTGAGACCCTTTTTGCGGTAGGTATTTACCGTTCCTTGATTGAACGGCTGACTACTGGTGACAAAGCCGGTCCACGAGATCATGTCGGCAAATGCTGTATGGTCAGTCACTACAGCATAGACTAAGGGGCTGGAGTGAGACATACCAAGGACAAGGTGAGTCACGCCCTGGAGTTGCTCTGGTGTCGGTGCTGATGCTGGAGAGGCCCATCTGAGCGTAAGAGTAAGACATCGCGAGGCGGGAAGTTTTGAGGATGCACTCACGCGCTCCAGTACGCGACGAAGCGCTTACCAGTGGAGTTTGATGGGAGTGGTGCGGTACTCGATCCACCTGCGCTCGAAGTGGATGACCTGGTTGTATTGATAATTGCCGTCCCAAAGGCGAAGGTTGTTGTAGTGTTCGAGGTGTACGAACCGCGAGTGGCCGATTGCTCGACATGGGTTGGGGATGGCGAGCCGATACTAGGAGTTCCGACGCCTCCAGATTGGGATGCAGAATTGAATGGTACTCCCCCAGATGCGATGATGGTGGTCATCGTCTCTGAGCTGCCTGAGGAAGTGTGAACGCCTCTGTGGTTGGTCAGCTCCATATAATCAAGACAATAAGTAGACTTACTGGCCGGACGCAAAACAAGGGCTGCCCGCGGTGACGGAGCTGTCGCACATGGTGCCCGTGGGGCAGGCGAAGGTAAATCCAACGCGGGTGAAGCCAGTCTTGTCCGCCGTGCAGACGTATCCATCCGCGGATATTTGTGGCCTCGGTGCGCCCGTCACCAAGATCGGGAACAGCAGGGTCACATGAACCGGAAGATGGAAGAGCATCGCCAAGGAGTCTGAGGTAGAAATGGGGCGCATCGACCGATTTGGCAGAGATCTGCTTCGTGCAAAGGACTAGGGATGTAAGGCTTGGTCAGAAAGTGCAATGTTCACAGGATTGGGGCGAATGATCTCCAGATCGATATTGTCGGTTTACGAGGTGACTCGAGCCTTGTCAGCAGACTGTCTGCCCCGACTCGGTCAGCAAAGGCAACAATGATTTCCCTTGTCAAGGCACTCCCTTGAAAGAAATGGCGACAAAGGGAGAAAACCCCGCGTATGCAAGACACGGGGTCGTCTCGAGCTATCGGACAGCTCCGCCCCAGTCCGAGATCGGTGACCTGCGCGCTTCGAACTCGCTTCATCGGATAGCCAGGGACGAGCTTGTTCCGAAGTCAGCCTGGATGCGAAACTGACCAGCGAGCTTTACCTCAAAGCCTAGGTGGAGAGACCTCAATTGATGGACCAGTGAATATAAATCTCCCAATCAGCAAGAGGAAGTCATGCGATCGCGACGGCTGGCCGGATGTCGAGAATATCGTCAACGAATTCTGATGATGCAGAGGACTGGAGCTGCATCGTAGATGTCAGAGAACGCGTTCGAGCGTCCGATTTGGTATTGGTATGGATCTGGAGATTGGCGATCATTTTGATCTTGTCGAAATAATCGAGGCCACCGGGGCGAGTTTTTGGCTTAGAAAAGCTCAATGTCGAAACTCTGTCTAGATCTCTTCTCATGATTCTGATGCTGCTGTGCGTGACTGATCGTGGTGGTTATGAGATTCGAGCTTCCATTACATGAATCACCACGCCTTTCAAGCCTCCCCCGTCCTCTCGAACCTGCCGACACTGCGTCACATCCCTAACACTCCTCACTTTGGCATCTGAAATGCAGACGACCGACGCGGGACTGCTTTTCCAGACGACATCGTCACTGACGGCAGCCGCGAATCACCAACTCAAGGTAGCGGCAACATCAAGGACTGGTTCTCCGATTCACCTGTCAGGGAAGGTGCTGGACCTGGAGATCCGTGGACATAAAGCATGGACGGCGGAATCAGGTTGGCTGGCGAGATGTCTGGATCTTACCGTGAGTGGAGGAATGTCCGAAGACACTGATGGGTGTAGTCAGGAGAGACTGTGCGGCTGTACAAAGGTCATCAAGGACCAGTGACCTCGATCGCGCTGGCAGACACACAACCAAACGATGGATCACCGAGCTGGGTCGCACTGTTTACTGGCTCCTGGGACAAGTCGATACGCGTGTGGAACGCTGAGGTGAGATTACTCCCGCGCGAATTACAGCTGAGCCTTCTCAGTCGGGAGAGATGCTGCATGTTCTCGAAGGTCACACAGACTTTGTCAAGTCTATCACCATCCTCCCTTCCCCCAAACCCTTGCTCCTTTCCACCTCGTCTGACCGGACCATCCGCCTGTGGGACCTTACGCCTCTGTCCTCGCGAGCGACCCCAGGCTGCGTGCAGATGATCAGAGAACAGCACACCCGTCCAGTCGAATGCGCCGCATGGCGATTGGATATCGAAGCTGAGGACGCCTTTCCGTCGGTATGGACGGCCGACTCGTTGGGAGTGATCAAGCGATGGATGCTTCAGAAAGGGAGCTTGGCGTTTGTAGCCGATGTGCCAGGACACGTGACCAGTGTGGCCCGGATAGTGGCGAGCGATGACGGATTGTGGAGCGGTAAAGCGTCTCCCCAAATGTCAGCCCGCTGCTGACCCACCTAGTCTCGGCAGACAAAACGGCGATATTCCACCCCTTCAACGGTAGCAAATCTTCAGTCCTACCTCACACCGCTTCCGTCAAAGCAATTCTCCCATTACTGGGAGCCGATGCTGGGCGGGATATCGTTCTATCCGGCTCCGAGGACGAAGAGATTCGGGTTTGGGATGTGAGCGGCCTCCCAAATTCTCCCGCGAAATTGGTGTCGATCGTACCGGGCCACTGCGGCGAGATCTCCGCGATAAAGCATTGCAAGGGTATTAAGGCTGTCGATGGACTATCACCATGGGTGGTAGTCTCAGGGAGTCTCGATGGCTCTCTGAGACGATGGACGCTTCAGGGTAAGATTCTGCTGAGCGAACAGGAACTAAGCGTTCAGATCTCCTGCAGCCTTTGCCGCTGGATTTCGTGTCGGCTCGAGAGACAGACTTCTCAAGTATCACAGCAGAAGAGGAGCTCGAGTTGGCCGAATTGCTATCAGATGACGAAGATGCATGATTGGCCATAGGAATTGTCGACGTTGGATGCCTAAGACATGAAAGCTGCTTCTACGCTCGATCAGCCACTTGGGATTGATTTTACGATTCACCAATCATCAATCCCATCATCCAGATACCTACTGTTCGAATCTTAAAGGATATTTTCCTCGCGCATGTATCATTGACGAAACCTGTACGACACGAAATCTTATGACCGTTGATGGGTGCCTATATGTTTACGGTGAGGCTCGCATAAAGACAGCATGAGTAAGTATCAAGGCCCGCTACATGTTGCCCAAAAGCGACACCGACAAGGAAGAGTTCTAACTCCAGGACAAGACGAGCAGAACCACATGACTACGCGAACTCCGCCCCTGGCTGGCTGAGGTTTAGCGCAACCATCACCCTAGTTCGTGTAGATTTCTGTGTCGATCAGAGATCAAGACATTTCCACAGCCTTTCTTGCAATGCTGACTGTATGCTCCTTAAGCCTCGATATTCGTTTATCGCTCTCTGAACCACTCGCCGACATGTCGCCAGCCAAGTCGCCCATTTCACGCCGAATACGAGAAGTCTACATCCGGACTTGGCGCGACTTCCACGCCGTGAAACCACCCAGCAATCGACCCCTCGACGACGCGGAACTGCTCAATTCGGCCGAGAGCAGCTCAGACGTCATGCTACAAAGCTTTGAGGATTACCAGAAGCGCTGCGCTCAGTTGGCGAATCCTCAACCACTGCCAAAATATCAGGGCGGCAGTGTCGTCGTTCAACCTTCATCATCGAGTCAACCGAAGACTGTCTTCAAGGCATCCATCTTAAGCTCGAAACCGACCTTCATCGATAGCGCCAGCATCGCAAGAGATGCTGGGGTCTTGGAGAGCGGCGTCAATCCTCTACCTCAATACACCTTCTGTGTGTCACTGAAGGAAAGCTGGATCAAAGCCGAGGAGAAAACATTGCCCTTCCACCCGACACTCGGCGACGACGAGATCAATTTCCGCGGAGATGAGTACGAAAAGCTATTCAAGTACCGATACTCGTGGCTCCAACCTGGACAGGATTCGAATGGTGAGTCGCATGAGAACAAAGAGGAACCCAGCTCAACGTATGCAGTGGACATCATAATAGTCGAAACACTGAAACGACTTGTCGCTGAGGGCATCGATGACGCGGCGATTGATGCCTCTCGGGTCCTGCCTATCAAATGCGCCAAAATCAAGGACTTCGAGATAGAAAGAGATCTCCCGCCATTTCCTCCGTCTGCTCAACGCTTGCCGGAACAAGGTTGGTCTGTACCTCTGCTCGTGGACGTGGACGAGGAGGTCAGGGGACGACTTGATGTCGAGGAGTTGTGGTGCCCTCACGCGCAGTGTCAAATCTGCGGTTGCACTGCTCATAGTAAGGCCCCCCAGATACCCCATGCCTAGCTGACTATGTCGCACAGTTAATAACGCAGAATCCTACATCCTCCCACCGCTTCCAACATCAGAGGCCGAGAACCCTCCGCTTGGATCCCAAGACATTGATGCCGCTTGCTCAACCCACTGTCGAGTAAGATACTCCATCGCGACGGAAATGCTCCGTCATGAGCGATGGCCGGATATCGAGCGCTCGAAATTGAGTGATGTCCTGGGCGACGGCGATGATATCAATAGCTGCGAATTGCGTCAGGTGTTCGCGTGGCGGAAGTGTATCGATGTGCGTTGACTGAAAATAGTCGAAGGTGACTGACATATCCAAGATTGCTATGGAGATGCTCTCGGTCAACGATCCGGATGCTACACCGATATCGCTGCCACCCTCTCAACCGCAGATCCTCGCTGCAAGGAATGCTGCAGTGACCTGCAGTGCCATGTCTGAGCCCACCACCACTGTGCCTGCGTTTTCGGATTCGGCAGGTCCAGACAAGCCTGTCTTTGGTAAGCCTCGGGTACGGCCTTGCTGATTCAAGACCTCCGTCCTGCTTTAATGTCAAGCAGTATCGCTTGCCTTCATGCTGGACCATGCGAATCTGGACAAGGAGGATGTCCGTGTGCAAAGGCGAAGATGCACTGCGAAAGGACATGCTATGTATATGGTCCCAACGCCCAGGCGATTGATTGCTCATCGATCAGTGCGCCAAAGACTGCGGGCGGCGTTTCCGCGGTTGCAATTGCAAGCGCATCTCGAGGACGGACAGTCGCGATGGTCCAATCTGTGCATCTTCCAGGTGCGAATGCGTCAAGGCTGGCCGGGAGTGTGACCCGGATGTCTGTGGACCCTGCGGTGCGAAGTGAGTTGTAGGTGGAGGCGGATACCCGCTTATGTGCTTCAGGTTTGCCCTTCTACGTGATCATGACCGGCTCGAGGATGTGTGGAGCGACACGGGATGTCGTGCACATGGCGAACCATCGCTCCCATCTCCCGATACCGGCTACATACAGTGCAGCAATGTTCATCTTCAGCGAGGCACATGGGCTGTAAATCATTCCGCGTCTCGCGTTTCTGATCGCCAGGCCGTGCGAGTAGGTATTAGCAATGTCTCCGGCTATGGTCTGTTTGCGGATGAGGACATCGCGAAAGGTACCACGATCATCGGTAAGTGGCGTAGTATTTATTAGATGGACCTGACAGGCCACAGAGTACCTTGGTGAGATCATTGAGCAAGGCGAGGCAAATAAGCGGGGGTGAGAAGTGCTGCTGCTGCCGTGAGAGAATGCTTAGTACAGGATAATCCCAGTCTCGTCTATGTGAGCGGACCGGACCGCGAGAACGTTGTTTGCTCGCTCACAATCACAGGACGCGATCCGCCGCAACTATCTCTTTGAGCTAAACAACCATTATCTTATTGATGGAGCGCATTACGGGAACCTCTCTCGCTTCATCAATAGTGCACCTCACCTCACCGCCAACTGTCTGCCGCAAGGTAGGCCCATTTATTGCAGCAGACATGCCGCTGAGCCTTTCAGTGCTGCATGTCTTGGGGGACCACAGAATCGCCTTTGTCGCTTGTGAGGAAGATCACCTGTCGGTTCCGTTCGCTCTGACTTGGCATCCAGTGAGAAGGATCAAGCGGCATGAGGAGTTGACGTTTGACTACGGGCATGTGACCGCATACCGTTCTGATATTGGTGCTGATCGTCTTGCAGGAAATACTTCTACCCGCTGAATGGGTCAAAAACTCGACAAAAGAGGAACCGAGTCTGAATCATGTCGGCAATGCCTAGAGCAGGCCATTCGCTGCCTCCTCTACCCGCTGTACCGGTAATTGCACAACCAAGCGATGGTGCGACTGGTGGTCTGTGCAGTACGAAGAGTGTTCCAAGGCCGCTGTCTGCACATTTGCGCAGGTATTGTCTGGCTCATCAAGCATGTCATTTGACACGATCATTGCATGCGTCCTCGTGAGAGCTTTGCTTATACTTGTGTCTCAGTGTTTCATGAGACCTAGAAAGTCTTGATTTCCAGATAGGTATGAGTGCCGATTGCCAGCTGGCACAAAACGCACGAGCAGCTTCACTTTTACTCCCCTTGATAGCTCCGCAAATCATCCCGGCTAAAAACTTGACCAATACGCTTGTCTGGATTCGCAGTCTGACACTGAAAGGGATTTTGAGACGCTAAGGTGAATAACTGTGTTAGATCGTTGAGGAGACACAGAAGAATGCGATTCATTTCTCCGGCATTATATGCTGTGTTATCAGATCTGCGAGATCAGCACTAACCGCTTCCGATTACTTTACCCCTGTAAGCTGTACCGTACACTCAGACAGCATGTGATACCCAAAAGTGTGTAAATGCTACGAGCAATGGGGTTCCAAGAACCTGAAAGTCTACATATCTTGACGCAGGGTTTCTGTTTGATGCTTAGGATGTCGACACCAACAACACTTGTTGCTGATAACCACCATCGTTTTGGAGTTAATCCGCATGTCAGAAAGCATGAGTTGGAAGTCGAATATACGCACGCAAGTGGTTTGGGTCAGTATTAGAGTTCCACTAAGTTTTCTCTCCGACTTAGTGCTTGCAAATCCCGATCAGTGGCTCATACGACGTTGAATCAAAGAAGACCAAAATGTGCTGCCTTAACCGCCGCAACTAGGTCAGATTTAAATCATGAGATAAGCCTCCATGCCGACTCTGCTTCAGACCTTCGAAGGTATGCGGACACATGCGCTCAGTCCCCCGATCATTATTTGACTGCTTGAGTGATAGCGCTTGCATCAATGCTTCGCGACATGCTTTTGAAAATACTATTTGAGCGCGTGACTGGCAACCATGATTTTTGATCAAATCCGCAATGAATCGTCCCGAGGCTTTGGGACACTTGAGACTTTTGGTTTTGTGTTATAGCCATTTGGCTTGGAAACTACATCTGGAGCAGCACCGGGGAACTTTGAAAGGAAGGTAGTGAGGAGACGCACAATCGAAGACCAAAACCGCTCGCATTTCATGTATGTTATACTTTGACACACGTCATGCCCAAAACAGAACTCCCATTTATCGGCGTGAATGATATGGCCAATGAGAGCAAACTCCAAGTAAAACATCCTCGCAGATCCGCGCCATCCTTGACTGCCCTTCGAGCTTCCAATGCCTCGCGGAAGAAGAGAACGCGATACAGCCTCAGCTTGGCTCTCTTACCGCCACGCCACCCGTATTCGCACATAGCGAGTCAGCTTCGGGTGAACACATGTTGGGCAAGATTACTCGGCCGAATTGTTGAATATTGACGAAATGCATAAGGAAGAAAGTATGAAACATCAACTTATTGAAAGTTGAATATTGACTCTACCAAAGTCCTGACATCTGCATCACTGGCCCGTTTCACGTTTACAGGCAACAACACCGTCTCCGCTCTCTACGCTCCGCGCTACAAAGATACCGGTCCGATTCACAACTACAACGCTCTACGCTTGTGGTACCCATATCGATTGACAAAGCCACTCACATTCGATCTGCTCCATCCACGGTTTACTCGACAAACTCCGCATACCTCATAAACTGTTGAATATTGACGAAATGCAACATCAAACTAATTGAAAAGCGGCAGCGGGCGCAGGCGGTCACGAGACCGGGAGACGAGATCGCCTTATCCGGACACGAATGCCTTCCCATTTGCGTAGCTGTTTGTCAGCGCGGTGAGCTCTTTGTCACCGCGCTCTGATTCACATTGTTAAATATTGACGAAAAGCAGATCACGCAAGCGGTCGAATAACTCACGAGGCAGTCCTTTGGTGAGTAGATCCGCAATGTTGTCTGCTGAGGGGACATGAGAAAGACTGATCGTATTGTCTTCGACTCGCTCGCGGAGGAAATGATGACGAAGTCCAATGTGTTTGGATCGTTCGTGATGGACCGGATTTTTGGAGAGCGCAATGGTACCAGCGTTGTCGTTCATGATGGGGAAAGGTTTGTTGCCAAGACCAAGCTGAAGGTCATCAAGCAGA
>JAABUK010010111.1_pt1 | contig 12689 bp, 12 predicted proteins | sample 5559141 | NCBI WGS metagenome assembly JAABUK01 (sample SAMN10711869, study PRJNA513367) | rock metagenome | isolation source: Antarctica rocks | place: Antarctica: Victoria Land, Pudding Butte nord | collected 2016-01-03
CTCTGACCCACCAAATGCTGCATTCATGAGCGCTTTTGCGCCGCACAGCCGTGCAGCCTGAGCTGAAGCCTACTAGCTGTCGCTGTCAAATCGGTATGCTCACACCGAATCAGCCTCGGGCAGGCTGATTCGATCGAGCCTCTCCGATTTGCCATCCGGAGGTCAATCGGAAGTCCCGATTGTGTGTGAAGCCGATTCGGTTACGCTTTCAGTGCCTAATCGGCCGCGTAATCGAAACAGTGTGAACGGCCTATTACATTCTATCATCGGATTCATGTCGCGTCTGACAAACTGTTGATATCTTTCATCAACTGACATCCCGTCATTTTCTTCACCATATCGGTCAATCCCGGTGCTCCTTTCCATTCGTATTTTCGCTTGATCATTACCGGCACATGACTCGTCGTTTGAAACTCTACCTCGTCAACGTCTGAATCGGTCTCGCACTCGCTCGCACTTTCGTCAGTACGTTTCTCGTACAGAGACGGGTTGTCCATGCCCCAACCCATGGATCTCAAATGCTCGTTCGTAAACCGAACGCCGTACGCCTGCTCTTTCTTCGCCACGGTTGCGTATGTTGATTCGTCTGGTTTTGCTGCGGAGGGCCTGGGTACACGAGGAACGGCACGATCTCTGTCTGACCGCTTCAACGAGCTCTTCTTGTAATCGAACTTGTTGCCCGATACTCTTTCAACGACTGCTGCATCATCTACTGACAAACCCATGATCTCGCGCTGCAAATAGATCTTGTTTCCATCTGCATCACGTCTGATCACGCTGTCTTCCTCACAGTCCCGCAACCAATCTCCCTCGTGCTGTTTGTATTTCTCCGTGCTGTCCGCATCGAAGATCAGACAGTACACTCCACCACGCTTGAGGGGTGGTTCGGACTCTCGTCCAGGCGAACTTTGTGAAGCTAGGTACGTCGTCACGCACGATGCTCACGGGAAGCACCTCACGTTGCTTGTCTCACGTCCCGTGTAACTTAGTCACGCTCAAGGTGGCCGATGTGCACGTCGAAACCACGCGTCGTTTTCACGTCATGCAATATTTGCGACATCGTTGTCTTGTCATCGCCGATTTCTCTTTATATCCTTTTCGCACTTCGTTCCTCGATCTCACTTCCCTCATATAAACATTCTGATATCGACCCTACCCGTAACATGTACAGACAGAGTCTCGTTCTGTCTGTACATTTTTGTGAGAATGCTGTGGAGTGGAAAATGAAATGTCTGCACGTCATCCACATAGGTACAGAGAATCTGCTGCTGGGCAAGCCAGACAAACCCTGTCAGCCCTGTCTAGATGACCAGGACGCCTCAACATCTTCGCGAGGTTACTGTGCAAAATCGACATCAAATTCTTTCGTCCATATTGATGTAAATAATTCACGTGACCCGTACGTTCCAACAAAGAATCTAAATTGCGAAGCTGCCGTGATTGGAGAAGTGATAATCGTCTAACAGGCAAAGCCGTCAAATTAGTTTTCCCAACGAATAATAGCCTGTCACGGACAACAAGGTCAGTTCAGGAGTTGCTGAGACGACGCGGAAGCACTTTGTCGTCCGAGCAAGTGGAGGAGTTGGCTCGTGGAGAAGTGAAGTTCCCCTTGTACGTGTACCTGCGAGTCTTGCAGAGGAGTCAAGACAAGAGGTTTGACGTCTTAGACAAGAAGTTTGATGGTCTGCGGGAGACGATGAACGAATTGAAAGTACAGAACAGCAGGCTGCCTGTCATTGCCTTGGGAACTGCTTTGCTGGGTTTTGGTTTTCTGGAGTACCTTGGCAACAAAGCGCGCCTGCTACCTTACCATGACGCCGCAAGCAAGCCTGTACCAAAGCATTAAGGTTGGTGTGTCGTGAATTCAAAAGTGACCTAGCTCTCTTCCGAGTACTTCACCAGTTTGCAGCGGAGGCAATCACAGTAGGGAGAGTAGCTGTTTTGGTTGCATATTAGGGGCGTCAAACTACCACCTACGACAACAGCAGAGTAGACTGCTTTCTTGCACTGTGTTTCTGTGAAGGACACTGTGTGAATCTGTTTCAAGGCAAGGACTGAGAGATTTGTATAAGGAAAAGGGACTACCTATCTTGCTTGAATCGTGGTGACAAGCATTCTTGATCTAACAGCCGAATACATATGGTGACAAAGTGTGTTATGAAAACTCTGCTGAATTTGCATTCGAGTCTACTGGAACCGCAGTCTACTGGAACCTCTACTATTATACCTCTCCTGTAACTCTCCTGAAACTCTGCTGCACCTCTCCTGAAACATCTGCTGCAACTCTACTGCACCCTGGCCTTGAACCCCCCTTAGGGGGTAAAGTATTGTGCTGTGTAATGGGGTGAGTGCTGGGATAGTGCTGTGTAACAGTGTGAGCACTGTTACATGGGCTGCTGCTTACATTTTGCATGCACTCCTCCTGAAACTGCTGTAGGGGACTGTTACAGGAACTGCTGGAGCTGTTGCATGGACTGCTGCAGGTGTGCTACTGAGACCACTGCTCCGGCTACTGCTCAGACTGCTGCTGAGACTACTGTTGGAATGTTGCTGGGCTGCTGCTTAGACTACTGCAAAGACTACTGCTGAAATGTTGCTCGGACTGCTCAGACTGTTGCTGAGACTGCTACATGGACTGTTGCAGGGACTGCTGCTCAGACTGCTACATGGACTGCTGCTTCTTCTGCTCAGAGTTCTACTCAGACTGTTACAGGGAAAATGATATCTAGACTGCAGTTCAGATGTTACAGAGACTGCTGCTTAGATTTCTGCTCAGATTTCTGCTCAGGCCCATGAACTTTTGCAGATCCCCTTCTGGGATCTTTTTTCATTCTTGGAATTACTTAGCAGTTAGGTGTAAAACTGCTAAGTTGATCGTGAACCTCAAGAATAAGGCCCATGAACTTTTGCAGATCCCACAGTCCTTCTGGGATCTTTTTTCATTCTTGGAATTACTTAGCAGTTAGGTGTAAAACTGCTAAGTCGATCGTGAACCTCAAGAATCTTCTCTCCGATTACTGCCTGCGATTGCTGCTTGTGACCAATCAAAGTATCGAGCGCTGACAATAGGCATGCATGCATGCTGCTGCTGCATCTAGGCGTTCAAATGTGGTGGTGCTTGCATGGTTCCGGAGCTGACACACTCAAAATGAGCGTACCGGGGGTGTCAGATGCTTGCAACTCTTCTAGTGTCGAGCATGTTAGGCTTGTCAGGTAGCTTCGTGGTCGCCGGGTCTTGATTTGAAGGCCAAATAACGTCGTGGCTTGTTCGGGAGCAACAAGGACGACAAGCTATCGAGGGTTTTTTATACGATCAGCGTATGGGCAGCAACGAACTTCTGAGCTCAACTTTTGTTGTAAACAATTGGCAGCCGTTGCAGCACAAACTTGACACGGCAAACAGCACGAAATGAGTACAGCCAAAGTCGCAAAGGGTAAGAAAAAGAAGGCAGGAACTCCGGCCCCAGGTAAATCAACTCTCATAAACCTTTTGCAGGCTGCAGGCGCTGTTGACATTGTGGGCAGACAAGTCAAACCTAATTCATGAGTTGTTCATTTCAGCAAAGCTGTGCCTGCGACGCAGATGAAGTTGTCACAGAGAAGGTGCTGGACACGAAAGGGCTTCTGGCAAAGGACTGTGAGTTTGCGCAGCCTTTCTCTGCTTGCTGCTTATGCCCACAAGTTACCAGACTCCAGCAGCTCTGACTGCTGCAGTGGCAAACATGATGTATGGCTTTGGCGACGACCGCACACCTTACAAGGAGTCTGTTGACCTTGTGGAGGTGAGCTTGTGATGAAGCCTGCAAGGCTGGCCATGCATGCACTGCAGGCACCATCTAGTGCATACAACATGTGTTCATGCCAAGACTCTTGTACCTGTGTTCTGAGGCTATATCTGTTGGACTTTCAGCAGCAAAGAAACCCCCAGTGCAGCGCTTGATTGCACTCATCATGACAATCACAGTCTGGCAATTCTGTTGTCACCATGGGAGCAGTTTGCAGTGATCACTGAATGTGACTGCAGTGAGCACTGAGTGTTACTGCAGTGAGCACTGAGTGTCACTGCAGGATATGGTCATGAACTATGTTGTTGACACATGGCAGAAGACTCTTGCATCTGCACATTCAAGATCGGCCAAGGTGTCAGAGAAGGACGTCATATTTCTCCTTAGAAAGGTCAGCATCACCTCTTCTGGCATCTGCAAGAGCAACTGCGAAGGCTTATGCAAATCTGCATTGGCCAGCAGATCTGTGATGCTCATGTTCTGTTGCATATCAACCGTGTGATGTGGGACGTTGCAGTCTGACATGCGCATAAGGTGTACTCTACACAGTGTCAGGAATGACTCTAGGCAGGAAGCTAATGATTGTTTGCCATGCAATTGACTCAATGCATTGTTTGTGTGGTCGCCCAAAGCTGTGGCAAGACAGCTTGCGATGTGCAAGGTTGTACACAAATGCAATGCTTTCAGAAGTACTTTCTTTTGAAAAGAAAGAAGACCATTCATTGCATGCTCCATCCTCTGCTGCCTGCTGATTGCTTTGCACATGCAAGAACCCAAGGCCAAAGTTGCATTCAGGGCCAAGCATTGTCTGTTGGTATGGTGGCCAAGCATTATCTGTTGGTATGATGGCAACACATGTGCTCCTATTGTCACCAGTGTTGCCTCCAATGCAGGACAAGAAGAAGTATGAACGCGCCAGAGAGCTGCTGTACCTTGAGGATCAGTTCAACATTGCCAAGAGAGTGGTAAGTGATGGACAATGCCATGCATGCTGCACACAAATGTGCTGTGTCAGTGTGCGCTGCAGACCAAGATGTCTGGCTTGATGGAAAACTAGAGCAGTTGCGGATTGCAACCTGATCATGTGAATGTATGCATCGGAATGCTGATCATGTACCTCGTTCCTGCAACATGACATAATGCTTTTGCAGGATAATGGCATCCCAGATATTCGAAATGTGAAAAAGGGCATGTTATGACACCATGACAAGCACAAGCTTATGGGTTAGGCAGCCTAATGCCTTACAACTCTACAGGCGTTCAACCATGTGTCCTTAAGCAAAGATAGAGCAATGTCGATGTCACAGCAGAAGGCTTCTCACCTGTACAGGTGCAATTTGATTTGCGCCAGCATGCACTTACCAGACATCTGATGTGGCAAGATAGAGCACAACATCAAGTAAGCCAAGTTAGGTATCTTATTTTTGTTTGCTCCAGCAGCTGGACAGTGTGTGTGTTCATAGCAACAGTGTACTATAGCAATTTGCTCAGACAACACTTCGGTTACTGCTGAAGTACTTCAGTAAAGTAGTGCAAGTAAACGATGTGAAAGACAAGCCTGATGCTGAAGAGAATGTGTTCATGGGAAGCACATGTCCAATGGTATAATGGTGTGAAACAGACTCCTGTTGCTTGCTTGACCAACATGGTATTACAAGTCTGCCACAGATAGACTGCCGGGCGGCAAACACACACTGATGTGCCACATCAGCAAGCGCTGAAAACCCAAGCGTCACAAGCAGACTGTTGCATGAATTGTCCCACATGTGAGCAAAGACTCGATAAATTGCCTTTCAGGAAGTACTGTGGCCAATGTTGCACTTATGCAGTGTCAAGTCTCTCCTGGAGAATGTGACGCTAGTCGAAACTTGGGCAATGATCCTTGCTAAATCATCTGTCAGACCTGATCTTCAGATGCGGCCTGAGCATGCACTTTCAGGGTGTCGCTGCTTTTAGGAGGCACAGTCTCAGCCTTTGACAGCCTTTGCCACTTCTCATTGGCTGGTTGCTGTTTCTGCTTGCTACCTGTCTGCTTCCACAACTTGTAAGCAGCCTTGATGGTTGCTGGGCCATCCAGTGGAATGATGTCTTTGTTGACAAACTGCAACACAAACAGACCTTGATATCCAGCTGGTTACAGGTGTGACCCTCTGACTGCAGTTATAGATGCTTTGAACCAGAACACATGCCAGCATGGATGACCTAAAGCCTTGCAAACGCTGACTGATACTTTGGACTGTATGCGACTGACATGCAGCAATTGCGCCCTCGTATGGAGGTCACATCATGCAGAGACTCAAAGGAGTGTTATTAAAGACTGCCACTTGTTCAAAGTGAGGGTAGTTCTGAAAGTGCACTAGCAGGCATAACATCAATCAATCAGTCAGTCAGTCAGTCAGTCAGTCAGTCCATCAATCAGTCAGTCAGTCAGTCCATCAGTCAGTCAGTCAGTCAGTCAGTCAGTCAGTCAGTCAGTCAGTCAGTCAGGCAATCAATCAACCAATCAAGCAATCAATCAGTCATATGGCTATGAGGATCTGTGTGCAGGCATAGAGAGAGCAAAACCTGTATGAAGTCTTCAGGAGAGCGCAGTCGCAGAATCTGCTTCCTGTTCAACCGCAGCAATGCTGCAATACAGTGATCCTGCAGTTCAAGACACAGCAATGAGCACAATGAACTACAGGCCATGAACAAGTCAGCTGCCATGGTTTACCGTACGTCCTCGATATCATCGCGCAGGCCTGAAAAAGTAATTATTAAACGCTATCACGCATGTACTGCGCACACCGCATATATACGGTGTAACCACTACGTATTGTTGTATGTATGTGCTGATTTACGGTGTATTACGGTAGTTTTTGAGGCGTCGGCAATTAAAATCGTGTCGCGCAGGGCCCTCAGCAATTAATTATTGCGCGATGATATCGAGGACGTACGGTATGGTTTGTACTGTGCTGCAGGACTTTGTTTGGCATATCCAAAAACATCCAAAATGTTTGTGCGCTCATGCACCCACATAAGATTGAGTGCTCTCCCAAGCTTGAGCTGTCCGATACAGCAAGTACGGCTGAGTGACAGCCATGTTGATGATGTGGGTGGCATGCAGGACTGACAAGAAGCTACTCAACAAGTTTTTGGCTCTGCCAGGGGATGTAGATGCGGTGGCAGTTGGTAGCGCTATGCGCCAAAAGCAGCTGATGTTTTCAGTCAATTGAACCACAACAGCTCACTGCTGTAGATGTGAAGACTGTCAGAAGAGGCCCTTTTACATGATAATACTCAGGGCTGCCGCTAGCTGACCCTCAGGGAATACGCTTGTGCAGTGAATGAATAAGACAGTTGAATCGGGGGAAAGCACAAAAGAAAGAGCAAATCAACGGGATCCAAAAGCTAGGCAGTGTACGCATGAATGAATGAATGAATGAAAGAATGAATGAATGAATGAATGAATGAATGAATGAATGAATGAAAGAATGAATGAATGAATGAATGAATGAATGAATGAATGAATGAATGAATGCACAACCAATGAACTGGTTGATCCAACAAAAGATCAAAAGGACAACATGAATGACTCAGTTGAGACATGTGCAGATGAATGACTTGACAAAGGGGTTGATTGTTGCATTGGATTGAGCGGGACATAATGGGTCACAGGTATGCTGTACTCCCGACCTTGAGCTGGCAGTGAGCCATGTGCTTGGCCGTCCACAGCCGCTCCCAGAACCTGAAGACAGACAGACACACAGACACACACAGACAGACAGACAGACCTTGAGCTGGCAATGAGCCATCTGCTCGGCCGCCCACAGGCGCTCCCAGAAGCCAAAGACATCATCAAAGGTGAGCTCGCGCCGGAACTGGCACACCAGCATGCGGAAGGCAAACACCCCCGTGGACATGTCCAGCTTCTCTGCACACCACAATAGCAAACGAGTAGTGACAAAATGTCATTGAGGGAGAGACGAGTCAGGATCATCAGTTTGTATTGCCTGGGGCAACACTGCTGTCCTGGTACAGTTATGTAAGAAGAAGCAGAAGAACAAGAGAAGGAGGAGGAGGAGGAAGAAGAGCTTTAGTCAGCTGACATGTCTGATACCTTGTGGCAGAGCCTCAGCAGTTCTGCCTAGCGTCATTTGTGGAAAGATGCACTCAAACAGCTGGTCTCAGAGCATTGGGCATGCATGCGCCCTTATGCAAGCTGAGATGCGAACCAAAAGCATCTCAGCCATAGCACTAAGATGTAAATTCAGCTGCAACTTTGGCGCTTGGCAGTTGCCAATCCCAGGGAGCGGAACAGATCTCCTGTATGGTAAATTGACATGGCGCTGTGTGGTAGAGAGACACTCAGAGGCCACTGTGGTTTTCAGTTCTGAACAGTCAGTATTGCCTGAGTTTGCAACAACTGGCATACAGCACATGTGCAAGGCAGCCTACCACAGTGAAAAGAAAAGAAAAAGCAAAGCAAAGACTACGCCGAACGGCGTTAATTTAATGAGAAGCCAAGTATTATACTGGGCTGCCCAGAGCCTATCACAGACCATACGTTTTTAACCAAGGAGGGGGTGGGGGTTCACCTATTTGTCTCCAGAGCTTGGGGTCAGCATGCTGCAGCAGACTGCCAATATGCTGTATACTGGAGTGCACTCCTGGCTGCCCTTCTAAGAAGTTCTGCCGGATCTGGCCCATGAATGCAGCAAAGCACATGAAGGCCAGTGCATCATCTTGAGGGAAGACCAGCAAGAAAGGTGACAAGATGTCCGCCATGCCTGCATCAGCCATGCACACAGGTCTTGATGTTGGCCCTATCAAAAACATGTTTGGAACAAGTATATGCCAGCTGCTGTCCTTCTTCACTTTGCTGTTCTGTTTGTCATAGCTAACAGTGCAGGTGTGGCCTGTGTTGACAGTGAAAAGCAGGGCATATCAAAGGCACATGACAGTCAGTGTCACTAAGAGGGCTGGCAGAAACACTGATGGAGTCTGAGCCATGACAGCAGCAGATGGACAGAGACCAGTCATGTGACCCACCATACACACATAGACCACTGAGGCAAAATGGCATGACCAAGGTAGAGGCATTGAGACTGACCCTGACAGTATCCGACCGCCGGATCACAGTACGCATACGCTGTCAGTATGTGTGTCAGCCGTACATCAATTGCACTCCTCTCCTCTGCAGTGATGTTACCAGAGCCACAGTCAGTCCTGTTCTGCACCAGCAAAGATGTTTTCAATTCCGTGTACGACTTGTATGCAGCGCGATGCATATATGAGCTAACCACCCAGGGGCAAAGTGGCGAAGATTGGTGCAGCATTCTTGAGTCTGCTTTGAACTGTCATCTCGTGATGCTGTTGATGAGGTCATCCCATGATATGGTTTGCTTGCTGCTGTGATAGTATAGAGGTGACTTCAAGAACGCATGCAATCTCATGTTTAAGGGATGGACGCAGAAGAACCTGGTGACAATACAGTATAGTATGCATTGCTGGAGAGAGCTGTGCCAACATGGCAGCAGAACTGAAACCCAGCTCATGCAATATTGCAGGAAATATGAACATGCAGGTCTTTGCATACCACATCCGTGGCAATTCGGTGCACATTCTGTTCCCATGTCTCCCCTCCACTGCTCAGCTCAAAATTGTTGCGAGGATCTGGTGCAGCAGCTTGCTGCAGCAAGGTGTTGAGTTCCTGCTGAGCTGCATCACTGCCATGCAAGCAACACAAGTCTCACTGCAGCTAGACAGAACAGTCAAATGCAGGTGCTGAAAGCAGTCCTCGCCAACTTGTTTTGAGAGGCCAGCCAAACATACTTGACAGCTTGTCTTCCAGCTACGGTCTCATCAGGAGCATAGCAGCTCAGAAGCAATGGCCAGGCCTACAACAGGATTGGACAAAGATGACCAAGCATGTGTAAAAATGTGAACTGCACTGGGCTAAAGTGTTATACCTGACAGCGTAACTCTTTGGCCAAACCCCTTTTCCGAATGAGCTTGCAAGTCTGCCGAAACTTTTGTACTCGGCCGCTGCTGTCGTGGGCTTGTTGCCACTGCTGAGGGGTTAAGCTCTGAGCACACAAGCAGTATGAGATAGTGTAGGAGTGATCACAGAGCTGGTCTACCGTACGTGGTAGGTTGTAACAGTGCAGCCACCAAAGAAGGTTTGCAAGCTTCTCACTCTAACAGTCGAAAGCTCCTCGTCTCCAACAGTGCTACGAAAGGGAGCGGGACAAGCACATGCCGCCCTTGGCATGCTCCTCAGCCGCGCGACCGGTGCAGTTTTTTTAGTCTAACATCGTCGCGCATCATCCGTGTCACTCATTACTTGATGTACAGGGCTGCTGCAGTTTGTATTGATCTTGATGTCGGTCATACCACCTGTGATGTTGAGTCAACGTCGTTCACATTTTGTTACAACGCTCCGGGACCATTGCCAATCAAGCACTCTGATCAAGCCTCATGAGCAGCTGCCTAGGAAGCAACACAGCTTTGCATTTCAGCTTCACAGTTCTCAGAACACCCCGCTGCACGCCTGACGGCATCTGCTGAGAGTCATGGAAGGCTATGACAAAAATCAAAAGCAAATGACATTACCCTCGCACCTTGTGTGGCATGTGCAAATTTGCTGGCAGCTTCCTGCAGAACATGCACAAATGGCAGGCGTATGACACGTGAGGCAGGCACATGAATGTATACAGCAACATAGCTGCAAGAGGGCACTATACAGCTGTATATGCATGCATACTAGTAGTTCTCTCACGAACAAACTTTGCTTTGATACATCTAAATAGGCTTTGACACATCTCTTGGCTTGAGCCAAGATATAGTAGGCACACTTGACAAGCAAGTATGCTCTCAACCACAAGAGCCTGACAGACTCAATGTCACAGCAGCAATAAGGGTAACAACGTCAAGAACCTGTGATGGCTGCATTATTTTCTGCTAAGCAAGGACTACATGCAAAGGGAACAAGAAGCGGGCAGCATCATTGAAGGCAATGAATAAAGAAGCGCTAGCGAGCAACCACGCAATTCAGGAGGCAACTCTGCTGAAAACCTAGACACCATGGCAATGCTTTGCTTCTGGTTTCAATACAAAAAGACATGTTGCATACGCGATATCTGCAGGTGAGGTGCTGTCATTCAAAGTAATGGAGAGTTGACTCCAAAAGTTAACTGGAGTGCAAGAGTAGACTGCTGCTGTCGGCTCAATACCCATGTAGGTTTATCTACATGCACTGCATCTCATGTCGTGATAGGCAAGATTCAGGTGTGTTTGCTTTTATGTCACTTGGTCTTGTTCTGGTAAGAGTGATCGCCATACAGCCAGACAGTGTGACTCCACCAAGGTTCAGTGGCCACACCGATGGTCCCCAAACAGTAGGCGTTGGTGCGCCGAATGAAGTCAGGAAGGCAGGGCAAGTTGTGGATCCTGCCATATATAGATGTCACCTGCAAACTTATATGAGTGCTGTCATGTTGAAACTGCAGAATGTGCTCCACCAATGGTGTCTTTGTAGACAATTCGTAATGCTTGTGTTAGGTAAGGATGGAAGCTTGAAAGTTTGCACATAAGGACAGTCTGATTTGCTGAATTAGATACAGATCCAATTGGCTGGCCAACAACCAGAGGTACAATCAGCATTGCAGCACTGTCAGCTGCACATGTTCTGCAAGCATGGCAGTCCTCTGCAGACACAGCAATGAGTACTGCACGGGGATCAAGAGCATGAAAGACTCGATGCTAGTGTGGGTCTGCATAGCTGTCTCACCTTGTGAAAGTCATCAGAAACTCCAAGATTTACAGTAGCTTTCAGTTTGATTGTGGGTATGGGAAGGAATTCTGGCAGCACAATCACATGAAATGTGCAGATCATTGAAACTTGCTTATGGCCATCCATTGTTGGCTCCACCTTGACTGAATGCGTCTCGAAGTCTAGTTTGGCTGTTTGCTTAGCCATGTACGCAACAACTCGTAGCTTCTCTCTGCCTTGAAGAAGGATAGGCGGCACATCCCATCCGACCATTTCAGAAAATATAGTGTATGCCTGCAAAAAACAAACTTGGCATGCAACCGTGAGCCAGGAGGTGCGATGTGCAAAGGCTGTGCAATGCAGTCATTGCTGTAAGCTCAAGGTGCCCAAGGTCCTGGATCAGATGTTTATGTCCAACATGCAGCCAGCCGTTTGCTCGGTCTGAGGTATCACCTGCCAGTGCTCCTGCATGCTTCGTGCCTGAACAAAGCGTCTCAACTTTGTCAGAAGTCCGTCAGCAGGGGAGTCACCGGACATCTTAGCAGTGCAAAAATTCAAGCTATATAGCGCTGGTACTGAGATCCCCAAAGATCAGCTGTAAGCCTTCTGGGTCGAATGGTCCTTCTGCCCTTGCCGTGTATGCACCTCACCGGAAGGTGGTCTTGCGGGGCAGATGTACCGACGGACAGTGTGATGATTTTGAGAGCTCGGTGATGACAGCGCTGCATCTGTCCGCGGCGGTCCCATTTTATTCGAGCTTTTGTCCACCTCAAACGCTTCGGTTTCCGTAACGCCGGGGGAGGAGAGGCTGAGGAGCGCTGGGGAGACCGGCTTCAGATTCCGAATCCGGACCCCTTTTTCGCATTTGGTATTACGTCAGGCGGTGGGCGCCACCGTTTCTCCGAACCAAAAGTCGCATGGGATTCTGGCTGGTGGCAGCGTGCTTCGCCGTTCCAGGAAGGTGATTGGTTTTCGCGGTCCTGGCAGACGGCTATCAAGAAACAGTTTGCAAGAGGCAGTGCGAACGGCGTAATTATTTCTTCTGGGGCGGAACGGCGGAAAGGCGGAACTATTCCGCCCTAGCCTGGCGAAATACCAAGACGATCGACATTTTCAATTTTGAGGACGGCGAAATGCGCGCCTTGCAAAGG
>JAABUK010010112.1_pt1 | contig 12689 bp, 12 predicted proteins | sample 5559141 | NCBI WGS metagenome assembly JAABUK01 (sample SAMN10711869, study PRJNA513367) | rock metagenome | isolation source: Antarctica rocks | place: Antarctica: Victoria Land, Pudding Butte nord | collected 2016-01-03
TCACATGCGCGCTAATTTTGCAGGGTCTAGTGATGCGCTTACTGACGTACTTGGGCCTGAAGGACCGCAATCAGCGCAGCAAGCTTAATCCTGTAGCTTGAGCCTTCACTCGTATGTGGATGAGAGTGCAATTTTACCCAAAGCTACATTGGTGGTCAATGACATCAACTCCCCGCTCACCCTCTTCTTTACCTCTGCTCTCTCATTCTCTTGATCATCAGCATCAGAAAGACTTAAAGTTGCCTGCCAAATCAGACATTGCAACCCCCCTGCTTTCCCAAGTTGTACCATTCTGATGTGGATCAGATGGACATCAAACAGATAGCAGCACGAAGAGGCTACCTGTGGGTGCCTTACAAATAGCCTTGCCTATCTGTGGGAAGACCAATGCCATAGGCAGCAGCGTGCTTAGATGCCACTCAGAGCTGATGCCTGTTGCAGCAACTGACTCAAGCCCATGTCGCCATGCTGAAGCAGTTGATGACCTTGGTAGTCACGCATGGCAAAACTGCATGACCCTGGTAGGTCACATTGCAGGTTCACAGGCGTGTTTTCAAAGTGAAGAGTGGAACATTCCGAGCTGAAACAACTTTACCAATACATCACAAAAGCAAACATCTTGGAACGTATATAGCAGCAGAAGAGGCTGCCAAAGCTGTTGATGCGGCCAGAATATTCTTGGTATGATTACCTTTGAGCTTGCAGAAGCAGCTCTCCATTGCATGAAGCGTTCCTGTGATTTCATTTGTGATTGAATTTGCTTATACTGGCTGTGATGCTTTGCGGGTCCTGGTGCAAGCTTGAAGCTTCTGAATTAGAGTGCAGCTACTGAATCAGAGTGCAGCTACTATGCTGTATGCAATGCTATACAGTAGACGGTACTATGCCACATACGGTGTTACAATACACGACACTTGTGTTGCAGGCTCTGCAGCACCTACAACACTGACCTAGGTTGGTGATGTGTGCGAAACCGCAACCGGAAGCAGCTGTCAACTCCAGAATCTATGCAAGGGCTTGCCCAGACGTCTGGCCCAGACGTCTGGCCCAGACAATCGTGAAGGCTCACCGGCTGCTTTTAACACTCTTTAGTTTCGTAGTGCCATCATGTTTGTGTTTCTTCCTTGGCCTCTTCATGCTAGCAATGACTTCATTGATTGTTGATGCAGATGCCCGGATCTCCACAGGGTCAAAGTCATCAATATCAAAGTTGACTGGATCTTGGCCCTGCACAATCAGACCAAAACATATGTGAGACATGTGAAAACAAAGAGCTCAGATGACGTGTTGCACTTGGAAGCTACTAGCTTGCACAATTTGCAAGCAATTGAACCACACATCCCATAATGGCAGCATAGTCATTAGTGGACGCAACACACAGAATTGCTTGATGCATTGTGGTAGACAGCAATTTTTGCAAGCTCAACTCACAAAGCTGACTACCATGGTACTTGATGTACTAAATGTGCTTATACCAAAAATATCTTTGTTGCAACAACAACTTTGGCAGCCTCTTCTGCTTCCATGTACACTCCAAGGTGTTTCGACTTCCCATGTATTGGTAAATGTGCTCGGTACTTCCCACTCTTCAGCTTGAAGATCATCTTAAACCTTCAACACAATGGGTTGTCAAGACTGCTGTTGGTCAAGCAGTGGGAAAGATGCTGAATGCACTGCATTAAAAGTGCTGGTGCCACTGATTTTGGCTTGTTGTGAGACCACAGCTGTTCATAGTTGTCAAGTTCGCCTTATGTATTGCTCAAGGACGTGCCCAGACAATCATTACAAAATTCTAAAGTGTGGCGCACCGATGGCCTGTTGCATTCTTTCGAGTGTTCATGCGCACGCCTGCACTGTATTCACCAATTGTTGATGCAGACGCCTTGATCTCCACAGCGTTGTAGTCGTCTAAGTCAAAGTTGACTGGATCTTGGCCCTGCATCATAGCATCAAGATACCTGTAAGATATGAATGTGCATGTGTTACACAGCAATGCCACATTGCCAACTTATTCAATGAGAGGAGCCGCAAAGACACACATTGAACATCACCAATGCTAATCACGAGTGAAGCAACGCAAGTTGACGCCATATGGCGATGCATATCACTGCACCCATTGCGGTGAGCAGCAACTTTTGCAACCCCAATTGGCATAGCTAGTAGCTATGGCATGTTCAGCTGATTTGCTAGCCGTATAGCGTTTGTACCACAAAGATCCTTGCTGCATCGGCAGCTTTGGCAGCCTCTTCTGCATCCACATAAACTCCAAGACTTTGAGTTCGTCCAAGAAGTGTGACACGTGCTTGGAATTTCCCTTTCGCCTGTTGCACATGCTTGAACCTGCAGCGCATGTTAACTTGTCAACTTTGCCTTTGCTGCAGGTTTTCAAGACAGCCCCCTCAGTTGCAAACACTGAAAAAGCAGTGACTCAGAAGTGTTATGCAATTGTCCCACTCTTGACTTTGGCTATACAAGTTGTGAGCAGCTGTAGCTGTACCTGCAATGGGCTGTTAGGCAGTCTTGCTGTTCAATTTTGGGACGGCTGCATGGGTGATCTGCAATACAATGTTCATGGCACTGTTTCAGCTACATGCCAGGTATCTAGTGACATCCATGTACACACAGATCTTTGAGTGGTGTGTGGCAGCACATTTCTGCAACATGCTTGCAAACAACTGTCAACTTAGCCTTGAACTATGCTCCATTTACCACTGACAATCAAATTGATATCTCACCCCGTCCCTTTTGCTGCCCAACTTTGTTTCCTCATGCTAGCAACAAATTCGTCCAGTGTTGATGCAGATGCCCGAATCTCCACAGGGTCAAAGTCATCGATGTCAAAGTTGACTGGATCTTGACCCTGCATGATTGTGTCACAACGTGTATGTTTGTAAAAACGGGACATTTGAGTAATTGTAAACAGATGACACTCAGAATTGCAATGCACTTTCAAGCTTCCAGCTTGCACCAGCTGAGGACCGGCAAAGCACCACAGTCAACACAAGCAATGTCAGTCACACAAGAAGTAATATAAGTGGCCAAAACACCACTTTTTGCTAGTGGTAGACTGCAACTCCTCTACTTTGTGGTAGACAGCACTCTACTTTGTGGTAGACAGCAACTTCTCCAAGCTCTGTTAATAAGGCTAGCAGTGATGACCTTCAGTATATTGCATTTTCAAGGTTCATACCAGGAAAATCTTTGCTGCATCAAAAGCTTTGGCAGCCTCTTCTGCATCCAAGTTTGATCCAAGAAATTTTGTTTGTTTTTTGTGCATCCCCGCTATTGTTATTTTTGCGTGGAATTTTCCACTCTTCTCCTTTGAAATGCCTTTGAACCTGCAGCACCACTGAGAGTTCATGAGCTTTCTCGCACGTGACTACCAGAAGGTTCCCAGCAGCTTCTACACGTTGACAGGGGCGACAGTCAGACAGTACTATGGCTGCAACAGGCACCAGCTCTGACTGGCGTCTAAGCACACTGCTGCCTGTGGCATTGGCCCTTCCACTGACCTTTTGGGGTGCAAGGCTTTGTGTGAGGCACCCACAGGCAGCCTCTGCTTGCTGCCATCTGTTAGTGCCCCTCTCCGCATCTGTGACCAGCAGCGTGGCCTGTTCTTGCCCTACATTGTTCAGCAGATGTGATCAACCAATTACACTCTGTGCAACAAAAGACACCGTGTGCAGAGGCACTGCAGCTGCATTAGAGCTTGCCCACAAGACACAGACATGTTGAAACTCAGCACATGCAGTCAGCATCAAATTATGTTACGACAGCTATCGAGGACAAGAGAGTGTGGTTACACTCAAGTGGCGGTCAAGACTGACCAAGGTAAAGAGCTTTTGATTGCTGTGCTGGGCAACATGTCTTGACACAAAACAAAGATGACGACAGCAAAAGGAGCTGCAGCTGCCAGCTGAAGCTAGCGCAGCCACCATCTTGCCACAACAGCTGCTTGAATGGTCCTAACAAACCTGCAACATTGGACGCAGGCTGGTAGCCCTGCAGCAAACCTGCGCACAAAGGAAACCAATACAAACCAGTACACAGGCAAGTGACAATAGCCAGGAGCAAGTACCTGCGCGTATAACGACGGGTATAGAACAACTTTACGGCTGAGGCCAAAGGACCGGTTTCGAGGTGTGCTGCAAGTGTAAAAGAGCTACGATACCTGATCAACACTGCCCAGCCTCAAGCACGCTTGAAATTTGTATCAACTTGCTGAAACGCTTAGAGGTCACTTGCTGGACGCGAGAAGCTCTAAAAGAAGGCTGAATGCAATTGTACAGTCAACAGCCTTCCAGCTGAGTATCTAACGCTAGAACGCACGAAGCAAACAGCATAGCTTGGTATCGTGATCGCAATTGTGCTTCAGAAACGTGTTGTTTCCAGCATACAATTTGTATTCAGGAACGGTTCTGGTATATGAGCCCTGACGCGGTTCATCTTCGACAGCACGATGCGATGCATGGATGTGCCCAAAAAAATGGTCTCGGAGCCTGTCAGGCAAAAGTTGCTATAGGCGCTCATCATGACGTTTGCTGCGCGGCCGAGGCAGTCAAACGAGACCCAACAGCGCCAGATTGCCCTTGCTGCTCCCCGTCATATATGGAGAGGTCCGGTCAGGAGCATACAGACGACAACAGCTGGTTCGATGTGCAGTCCACTCTACAGGTAGCTGCAAGTCAGTTGCAGCCTGGCGAGATGCTGCAAGCTGAGCACTTCAACTTGTTCGAAGCGATGAGTGCCGTCGAGATTGGCGATCCAAAGATGGACGCCGGCTTAGACACAGCAAGTGCACCCACTCCTGACCAGCTTGTTGAGCAAGGACTGGCACCGCTTGAGCTGTCGCACCAGCAGCATATAGCCATCTTAGATCAACTGGCAGCAATGCAAGCCAGTTGGCATGTTGGCAACTCACTTGCCCAGACTGTCTTTGTCTGTCTGTACATGCTGAAGCCCGACAGGTAAGACATGTTTCAGCTCACCAGCAATTGGAGTGTTCATCCTTCTTCATCTGCTGACAAGTGTCCTGCACCTCCATGCAGGACTGCACAGAACCAAGTCTTGTCAGCATACTGTGAAGCAACACGTGCTGGTTGTGATGCAGTCAGGAACATTGTCCTGCATGCCTCTGTATGTGAGGTGAGCAACGCTGCAGATCATTCCTCGTTGTTGCCTCTCCCCATGGGTGCCTCCATGTCCTGCGCAATGTCCTTGATGTCACAAAAGCCGTCACAGAGGACAATCAAATCTTCCTCCAATTGTGTCCTCAGGAAGAAGACTTTGCAACCCACACCTTTGGCCTCCTCTTGCAAAGCAGTACGTCATCCAAAGACAGCAAGCTTTCCAAGGCCAAGCCCTATGCAGCTGTCAGCCTCGCCGAGGACCAGCTCTTAGCTGCCAGGAAAAGCAGCCACCAGCATGCAGGATCTTCACACACAACGTCAGAGGATGATGAGACGACAGCTTTACTAGCTAGGTTGCGCTTTCAAAAAGCTCTATTGCAGGTGAGCTCAAGCATTGCCACCTTTGATTGCACAACCCCATCAAATGAAGTCATCAGTATGACTGCTGAGCTGGATTGCTGGCTTCCAAGCTAAAATTCTGCAGTCAATGTGTGCGCTGAAGATGCTGTGCAGATAGCTGTAGATTTTGCTAAGCTGATTGACTGGCTACTTTTCAGCTTTGCAGCACTTCATACATCTGCCATATATAGTGTGTCACAGACAGGAAGACACTACCATACCAGCATACCATGCAACCGGTGCATTCCATCTGTTTACCATGCTGACTCAGATGGTTGGTGCTGGCAGGCTATGGAGCAGCTGCACCAGTGGGATGCAGATGGTCTCATCATGGCCCGCAAGCACATGCAGAGGGCGCAAGCGGAGCTGGCAAACGTGGTGCAGACTGCGCATTTTGGGGTCGGCCCTGCTGTTGGATTTCACCCTGATGTCAATCGCCGTCTGCTGGGGCCCCTACCTCCCAGGCCTGTTCAGGTTGACCCCCTCAACAGTGCAATTCTGATATATCTTTGCCTTTGCCTTTGCCTGTGCCTTTGCCTTTGTCTGTGCCTGTGCCTGTGCCTGTGCCTTTGCCTTTGCTTTTGCCTTTGCCTTTACCTTTGCCTTTGCCTTTGCCTGTGCCTATGCCTGTGCCTTTGCCTTTGCCTTTGCCTTTGCCTGTCCATACTTGTCTCAGATCAGAATGTATTGTTTGACGCAGTGAATGAGCTTGTAGAGCTGCAGTGGTCCTGCATGTGCACTATGAGGGTCTGTGCCTCACATCATGCATGGTCTTTTGGCTGCATGCAAAAACAGACACACTGTGCTGAAGCATGGTGCACCTTGTTGATACTGCTTAATTGCTTCCGTTGCTTGCAAACAATGGCTGATGCTTCTGCCTGTCACTATCTATAGGCTGCTGTGCTTGAAATCTGTAGAAGCAGTTTTGTCTGTTCTGCATGCAGGTGCTCAGCAATCAAGAAGCTTGGGCATATTACTCAAAGCTTCTGAAGGACCTGCTTGTGGTGTGCCAGCTGACTGGTATACAGCAGTGGCCACAGCTGCAGGAGTTTCTGCACAGCTTTGCCAAACAGAACCCGGGATCTGTTGCACGCTCAGCTATGCATGCTGCCATCACAGGTGAGGCTGAACCCAAAACAGGCACTAGTTGGCCCCACAACATTGCCCAGTCTTGTCTGGTTGGATATGTCATGGAGCGCAGTTCCTGCCCTCATGGCGCGCATTTGGTTGCAGCGTACACACAAGGCAGAATTACAACCACTGACTTTGTCATCAATGATGGTGATGTGCTGTCAAGGCCTGTTCAACATCCTAGCTCCCGTGAACAGCAAGTAGGAGTTAGTCTGGCTTTGGTGGCATTGGCATGTCATCTCTGCTGGGGGTGCTCTAGCAGCCGCAACTCTTCTGCGCTCATTCCAGCTCAGCATCATTTGCTGCATATGAGTATATAGCTTCTCACATGACCCACAAACTCACACAATCAAACGAGCTTTCGTGTGCAGGCAAGCTCAGCAAGACAAAAGGGGGTGGGGTACCTGGGTGGGTCCCTCGGGCTCCTATGATGTGCGCACACCTGTGCTTTCCTCAGCCCAATCAGCTGCCAGGCCCAGAAGTGAAGCTGTTCGTGGACCAAGTGTGCATAGCGGTATGTCCATCACATGCAGTGCTGGTCAACACCACCTGTATCAGCTGTGTGCATTGCTCCTGTCTTTATCAGGTGCACAGCATAGCCTGACCCGCATCCACCAGCAAGGGGTCATTCACAGTGCAGTCTTCGTCCATATCCTTCTTCTAGACATCTCACTAGGCTCCCAGTCAGGGAGTTTCAGTGAGTCTGTATGACCACGGTCACACTGTGCATCACACACATTGCTTGCCATGTGGGAAGGCACAGGATCGGTGTCTTGTCAGGTGCCAAAACACAGCTGGCCAATGACACAACCTGCTTGGCAACTGCTGCAATGCCTGGCATACAAACGTATGTGCAAGGACTGTGTCTGGCAGCAGACTCAAAGAAATGAAGGCGCGCGAAATTTTACAAGCAGGTTTTGGGGACTGCAAGACCACAGCAACCTGCTCAAGCCCGCATGCCTAGCTGATACTCCACCAACCTGCAACCATGCATGGCATATTCATGAGCATTGGGATATCATGTATACCGTGCCAGGATGCCTCTCTTGCAAGGGCCCTTCCTACAGTGCTTGCTGTTCTCATAGCCTGTGGCCATGTCATCCAGGGCTAGGCATGCGTGCAGGTGCAAGGCTGGTGTCTTGCCATGTGCGTGAACAGATCGAGGCAGCGGCGGCGGCACCGGCGGGCAATGGAGGACTGGAGCAACCTGCTTGAGCACGCCCTCATTGCTGATGCCTCCCCAGAGTTCCAGGATTGGCTGCACCACCGCAGCAGCTGGCAGTGGCAGCCCCCGCCAGAGCAAGCTGACCATCCTGAGGAAGCTCTGGTACGTGGGAAAAGCATTGCGCGGGTACATGTTGAGCGCGCATGCATACACATGCATTGCAATATGCATGTAATAGAGACATAACATCTTGACATTATTTGATTTGGCATAATGAATGTAACGTGACCCAATGTAATATTTGTGTTTGGCTGAGTGTTATGCATGTTCTGTCATTGTTGCCGCCCAGCTGAGCAAGCTGACTATCCAGCAGGAGCCCATGGTAGAGTCTTCTGAACCATGATGTTGTTGTCAGTGAACATGTTCCGATGTATGCCGACAATGCCAAGAGGTCCATAGCTCACCTTAACTGTAGGACACTGAACCTCTTGGCATTAGTGTAGAGTCAAGGTGAGCTAGTCAGTAAGTTATGCCATGTGTAGACAGGTAGTCTATGAAAGCATTATCGAACAGACTACTGGCTCAAATTGGGCTGAATGATTGTGCGTGATGCAGGGACCGTGTGCTGCATGGGTGGAGAAAGGGTGTGCAGCAGTGCTGCTGCAGCACTTCCTGCTGGGCTTTGACCTGGACCTGTACCAGCCCAAAGAGTTCTGTATGCTCTACTGGTATACTCCTGACACCCCGAAGGACACCTGTCATCAAGTATTGAAAAGACAAGAAAAAGAAGAGTTCACGCTTTTCAGCGATCATTGTGGGAGCCTCCTGAGGCGGCAGCCCAGAGCTTCAAGTACTGCTGTGCCTGATCCAGTTCTTGCTAGTGTTGACCAAGTTACAGAGCCTCATCCAGCTTTTTAGTCTGTGATCTAGCATTGAAGCAGACATTGCTCAGGGTGTAGGTCTTTGTTGCTTGCACTGCGCAACAGCAAGTTATTCATGACTGTGCTGCCATGACACCAGTCATGTGTGAACTTCCTCTTGACACGCAGGTACTGTGACTATCTTCATGGCACAGTGGCTGTGACAGCACCCCAGTTCTTGAGTGTCCAGCCTCAGTCAGGAGCCCCAGCTTCCCCCTCCAAGGGTGGCTTACCAGCGCTGTCTGCCAAACCAGGCAAGCACACCAGCAAGAAGAGCAGCGCAAAGACCAAAGCAGCCAGCAAAGCTGCTCCACAAGGTTTTGACAGTGGGCATTTGAAGTACACAGTCCAGGAGGTGGGTTTTGTTTTGTGATTTCTTGGATTTTGCAAATGTATCAGCTGGTGTCATTTTGTATGAACCTGTGCATGGCGGCAGCTGGCCTGCTGTGTGTCTCTGCAGTTCAAGGTATGACCAGCAAACCAAAACTTTGCCTTGTGGCTTACTGAAAAGGTGTTAACCAGCAGGCGTTATCCAGTACATCATACACGCTGACCATGTACAATGACTGCGTGTATGCCTCTCTACATGCACATTCACAAAGCTGCCTTAGTGTACCAGGTGGTACATCTCAGGCAGGCTCTATCTGTTTGAAACATCTGCTACTCAGTGTCTGTGCTGTTGTGTGTGACAGGTGCACATTCACAAAGCTGCCTTGCTGTACCAGATGGTACATTTCATGCAGGCTCCAACTGTCTGCAACACCTGCTACTCAGTGTCTGTGCTGTTGTGTGTGACAGGTGCATTTTCACAAAGCTGCCTTACTTTATCAGGTGGCACATTTCATGCAGGCTCCAAATGTCTACAACATCTGCTACTCAAAGTCTGTGCTGTTGTGTGTGTGTAACAGGTGCACAAAGCTCAAGTGGGCCGCCAGATGTGCCAGGGCTTGATGAGGGTAGCAACTGGGCTGATGGCCTGTGGGGCCATTCCCAACCCAGACATGCCCTTCAACTCAGAGGCAACGCGCTACGAGCAGCGCTTTGGTTCCTTTGCCTTCATGCAACGGCCCATGCCCCTGCTCTATGATCAATACACTGCTGCCATGGATGTGACAGGTGCCTCTCTGATCCTCACTTGTCTGCAGTTGCATGTATGACCTGAAACATCTCCCCAATGTAAAGACACATATTTACTGTCCCCAGGCGTTTCTGAGTTTAGGTTTCCAGTGTAGGGATGACGTTTCTGACATAAAATAGCCATTTCGGGATTGAAAACAGCTGCATGCTTCTGCAAACTACGCTTTTAGAAACCTGCTTGTCATTCTTGTCTGCAGCTGCATCCTTGGCCAGTCTCCTGATGGCAACGATGCAGTAAATCAGGCTCAGATGATCACTTGCCAAATGAAGTCCACAGCCTTGATTTGTGTCAAATCATGACGAGTCCTGCATGCAGATAGCATTTGCTTGCTTCCACTGCCCTAATGCTGCAGCCCTTGTCCAGCAGCCTGTCTCTGGACCATTCAAGGCAGCTGATCACATGCTGCAAGCGGACTCATGCAGCTGCTTAGCAAACAGTCTGCAGATAGCTAAGAAAAGACAAGACTACACCCTTTTGCGTCATTCAATGAGAAGCCGAGTATCATATCGGGCTGCCCATGTCGTGCAGCCTGCATAGGTAACCAGGAAGTGCCTCATTCTTGATTTGGTACCGCCCAGTAGTCAAGCTTTGGTACTTTGTATAAGCACATGCAGGTTATGCTTTTGCCAAGTCATCACTTCCTGCAGGTGTGCAAGCTAGTGATCTTCTGGAGTCTGCCCTTGCAAACTTCACAGCTGCTCGCCATGGCATAGCAACCTTGGCACAAAGCAGTACTCAAAGCCAGCTCTTGACAGAGGAAAAGGTGTGTTCTGATCTGACGGATGCACACTTGTGATGTACTTGTGTATCCATAGTTGTCTGCTCTTTGAGTGCTGAAGTGCCTCATTGGCGCCTGATGCCTGCCCAAGCACCATTTCATGCATGTGTAGTTTGGCACTCAAAGATTCTTGTGGAATCCTGGAGGGTCAAGGGTTTACAAATGCTGCTGCATGCTTTTCCAAGTTTCTGCAAGATATTGCATTGACAGAGTTCTGACAAGGCTGAAACATGACAACAAGCTTGTGTGCTGCAGCTGCAAGAGCTGAAAGCCTTAGATCGCATAGCTGTCCAGAATGCTCTGGCGGTCAATGTACTGTTGAAGACCATGCAGCAAGATGGCAAGCTGCAACACATCAAGATTTCCTGGGACTTCTCCCATCACGGGTGTTATCCCTCTATTGGCGTGAAGCATGCTCCTGTTGCAACATGATGTGCAGCAGGTTCAACTAACTTGGTCCAAAGTATCATCGCAGGCCTTTGCGAATAGAGAGGAATCTGAAATCCCAATTTGAAAGGAATGCTCATGATCTCAACTTGAAGTTCAGAGCGACTCTGATTGTGGCGTGACAAACTTGTCGGCCGAGCGTCTGAATGCCGCTGCTGTGCCCTTTGTGCTGACGATCGGCTATTTTACTCTCCAGTTCCTGTGAGTGCGATCATTCACGGCATTCCGACTGATCAAAGTCTGCGTCTGCGCGATCTACTTCTGGCGGCAAATTATAAGAACGAAGCGGTGACACCATATTTGTGAAGCTATTTCGGGGACTTGTTGACTTGCGTCAGGGTCTCTGTCGACGTAAAGAGTAAAACTTTTCGCGGTGTGTATTGCCTCAAAATTCAAAACACGAGCCTCACATGAGCTTGAACAAACACGTTTTTTCAGGCTCATTTTATCTGACGCATTTGGCTCTGCGAGTACAGGTGTTACCAGCTTGGAAGCACCTAAGCTGTTGCTTCAGGTTGGCCAAGCATCAAGCAGATCAGATTTTGCGGTAAGCTTCAGAATGAGCTTGGGAACTACCACATGCCCTGCAACACCATCAGCATTTATATGCATGACACTCTGTTGCCTGCAGAGACAAAGTTGTTGAGCTTGCCATGCCTCCTCGCACAAGGTCCCAGGCGGTCAAGAAAGCTCGCAAGAATTTGCACTCAAACAGAATCGTCACAGCTTGGCGCTGCTCTTCTTCATTTGATTCATGCAGCACCAAGCTTCCTAGCTTTTCTGTCTCCAGACGCTTTGAAAAATCTGTCTGCGACAAGCCGCGAGTTGCGCAAGGAGGTTCAGGCTTCAGTAACAAGCATCAGTGGGGTCCGTCAACACCATTTCCACCTTCTGGTCAACCCTCAGTGGGGCTTCCTCAAAGTCCTTAACCTGAGCGGCACCAAGCTCAATGCAGGTGGCATGTCCTTGCTCATTCAGGGAGATTGGCCAATCTTGACCAAGCTAGATTTGAGTTGCAACAAGCTGGGCAGAGCTGCAATTGCAAAGCTTGCTGAGGCAGACTGGCCAGCAGTCACCAGCCTAAACCTTAGCCACAACAAATTGGAGGATCAAGCTGCCCAACTTCTAGCCGGCATTGCCTGGCCAAAGATGGTCAGCGTGAACCTCAGCCACAACTGGGAAATGGGTTCGGGAGCTGCAGCCTGGCTGGTTCAAGCTCAATGGCCTGCCTTAAAGTCACTAGACCTGGAGGGCACCCGTGTCACATTGGCCAGTTTACTTGTAGGCAACTGGCCTGAGCTGGAAGGTTTGAACCTCAGAGATTGCTATGGGGCAGAACTGGCATGGAATCCTAGTGTGCATGCATCAACCTCCATATCATGGCGCAATTTGACAAATTTGGATCTCAAGTCACACCCTCTAGACCCAGCATTGGTAGCTCATCTCAATAAGGAATGTTGGCCACGTCTACAGAGGTTGCGCCTTGCTGATAACGCTCTTTTGCCCAAAGCCATTGGAGACTTTGTTCTTGGAAGTTCTTGGCCCCTACTGACAGATCTTGACTGTAAGGGAGTATGCATGC
>JAABUK010010113.1_pt1 | contig 12689 bp, 10 predicted proteins | sample 5559141 | NCBI WGS metagenome assembly JAABUK01 (sample SAMN10711869, study PRJNA513367) | rock metagenome | isolation source: Antarctica rocks | place: Antarctica: Victoria Land, Pudding Butte nord | collected 2016-01-03
CCGCGGCGGCCTGACGCTCGGAGTCTGTCCAAAGCCTGCCCGGATCGGTAGATTCCGCCGGGCAGGACACCGAAAACCACGAAATCGAGGTTCAACCGAGGCGGATGACGGTCAAAGACCGTGGAAAGCCGGGGCTTTCGCACACTTTTTCCGCATCCTGTTAACGACGCCTCTCTATAACGCCTTTAAACGGGTATCGAAGGGTAGCCCGACTCGGCGACCCGCCTTAGCATGTAGACCAAACAATTCGGGTCGGGTCATGTCAGCGCAGCTTGAGGAGGAACTGAACAGGCTCGATGCCGCGCTCGCCGTCGCGGAGCGGCAGGCGAAAGCCGTCATGTCTGGGCTCCGTGCGCTACGCCGGCAAACAGCGACTGGTGTAGTGGCCGGGCTGTCGCGTAAGCTGGAGCAACTCCCAACAGCCGCTGAGCCGCTGGCCTCGGCCCTGGCTACAGCCAGCACGAGCTTCAGCTACGATGCGGAAACGGCGCTGGCAGACGGCAGCTATCAAAAGGAATTGCTGGCGGCGGCAGTGGCCAAAGGAATTGTGCTCGTGGAGCGCGACGGACGTATCACCGCCTTCCCGCTCCTGCTCAAGCTTGAACCGGCCGTTCCTGCGGTTCGGGTGGGCCGCAGGCTCGAACGGCAGATCCGGCCCGGCGTGCTCACGGGACTGCTGAAGAAAGCCCAGGACAGCGCCGCATTCAATGCGGAGGCGTTTCTGGAAACGCTGTTCAAGGCCGCTACTCATCTCGCACGGACCGACCATCGCAGCGACGAGCCGGGCGAAGGCGCCGTAATCCCCCTGCTCGATATCTACGAATTGTTAACCTTGCGGCCCGGCACTGCCGCCGAGTATCCGCGCGAAGCCTTTGCCGTCGACATCCTGCGGCTCGACCGCGCACCGGACACCCGCACCAAGCGCGGCCATCACTTCAGCCTACCAGCGTCGACCGGCAGCAAAGGCCGCTCTCGCCTCACCGTCTACGACGAACACGGCGCCGAGCACGTCTATGTCGGCATCGCCTTCCGCCGCGGGCGCTGAACCGTCGTGGCGATCCCAGCCGATGTCTGGCTCGAGGTGATCGGGCGGGAGTATCTGGACGACTTCATCCCGCGGGGCGGCGGGGCCGTCCGGTTTGCCGTTGCAGAGGGTGGCGTGCTCGACCATGTCGCCGGGCGCCTGCGTAACCACGCCGCGGCGACTGGGCTGGAATTCATCCAGATCGATCTCGCGACAACCCGGCTGCACATGCTGCACAATGTCGTCTTCGCGATCAGCCAGGCGTTGCCGTGGGAACGTCTGCTCCGCACCCGATTGAAGGCGTTGGTGACGGGGGCAGGCTATCACTGGCCGGATACCGAGGATGCTCCGTTGCTGCCGGCATTGGCGGAGCTGAACGGCGTCGCCGCCCATCTCCTGCGGCGTGACCTGACTCAGGCGCTCAGCCGCGATATCTGGCAGGACAGCCAACTCACGCTCGATTTCCGCTATGCCATGATCGCGCTGCTGGACGCCCGTCTGACCGGGGACGAAGCGATGGCGGCGGCGGTGATGGCGTGGCTCCACGGCACGCTGCGCAGCATCGGACAGCTCAAAACCGCCCAGGTCGGACGTCGGATCGGGCGGCAGAACGCGCGCGGCGTGTTGATGTCGCTCTGCCACTGGGTCCGCCAGTGTGGCGGCGCCGGCATCGTGATGGTGTTGGATATCAGGCAACTGCATCGCGAGCGCCGGGTCATCACCGAGGGGCTGGTCTATAGCCCGGCGGCCGTCATGGATTGCTACGAGGTGCTGCGCCAGGTGATCGACGACGCCGAGCATTTCCCGGGCCTATTCCTGATCGCACTGGCCGACGACGCGTTCCTGAGCGACGACCCACGCCGCTCTCTGAGCCAATACACTGCCCTGCAAATGCGCGTCTGGGATGATGTGCGCCCGCAGGGCGGCGATAACCCGCTCGCGCCCCTGGTCCGGTTCTCGTGACACAGCCCCCGTTGGCGCTGCGCACCGCTTTCGAAGCCCTCCGCGCCGGCGTGCCGAACCGTGCTGCCGTGCTGCTGCTCGGCAGCGTTGAAGACGCGATTGAGGATCGTTTCGAGACGGGCCTCCAGCAGGTGTGGAGCGACGCCCGCAAGCCGGGAGTGCTGTTTACCGGCGGCTTCGGGGCAGGCAAGTCGCATCTGCTCGGGTTTCTGCAGGAAGTGGCGCTGAAGCAGAATTTCGTCGTCAGCACCGTTTCGGTCAGCAAGGAAACGCCGCTGTCCGCACCGCTGACGGTGTTCACGGCGGCGCTGCGGAACACCGTCGTGCCGGGCCAGACGGATGATGTCATGACCGTCGCCCTTGCGGCGTTGCAGCGGCAGCCGGCGACGGCGCAAGCGCTGGAAGCGGTGACCAGTGCGGCCGATTCCGGATTTTCGCCGCTGTTCGCCGCCATGCTGCATCTGCTGAGCCGGCCACAGCCGCCGGATGTCCTGCGCCGGATGGAAGCGTTCCTCGTCGGCGGCAAACCGCCGGGACCGACGTTGCGCCAGGCGCTAACGCAAGCTGGTGTGCGCGGCATGTTCAATCTGACGGGGATCACCGAGGCCACGCTGGCCCACCAGCGCGAGCGCTTTGCGCCGCTGCTGTTTCGTGCGGCGGGCTTTGCCGGCTGGTGCCTGCTGATCGACGAAGTGGAGCTGATCGGCCGCTATTCGCCGCTGCAGCGGGCGCGCGCCTATGCCGAGTTGGCGCGCTGGCTCGGGCTCGCCGCAGCGCCTGGCGTCTCAGGGCTGTACGTGGCCGCGGCGATCACCGACGATTTTGCCTCGCAGGTCATCAACGGCCGGCAGGATGATGAGAAACTGCCGGAGCGGCTGCGTCTGAAGGGCGCGCTGGAGCAGGCCGACTTGGCGCTGGCGGCGATGCGGGCGATCGAGACGGCGCCCGTGCTCACCCCGCCGAGTGAGGATGATCTGCGGCGTCACGCCGAACGGCTGCGCGTGAGCTACGGCATGGCATACGATTGGGAGGCGCCGTCAGTGCCGGTTGGCGAGCGCCGCGCCAACCGCACCATGCGCCACCACATCCGCGGCTGGATCACGCAATGGGACGTGCTGCGCCTGCAGGGCCGCGCGGCGGCGCTGGAACATGGCACGGTCGCCGTGAACTACGCGGAAACAGAGGATCTCAACGACGCTGATGGCTGAAGCGGGCGAACTCGTCTGGCGGCATCCGTTGCACGAGTTTCAGCTCAGCGGGATCGAACGCCTGTTGGCGTCGGAGGCAGCGCTGCTGGCCGACGAGATGGGGCTCGGCAAAACCATTCAGGCGATCGCGGCGCTGCGTATTCTGGCGTTGCAGGATCAGACAATGTCGGCCCTGGTGGTCGTGCCGGTGGGCGTGCTGCTGCAATGGCGTCAGCAATTCCGCCTTTGGGCGCCCGAATTGTCGCTCGCAACGGTCACCGGGTCGCGGGAAGAGCGGGTGCGACGGTGGCGGTCACGCGCGCAGGTGTATCTGATCGGTTACGAGACCCTGCGCAACGATCGCACCTTGCCGGCGCCGTTCGGCCCGGGGCGGCGCGTGTGGGATGTCGTGGTGGCCGACGAGGCGCAGCGGATCAAGAACGAGGACACGGAACTGTCGATGGTGCTGAAGGCGCTGCACCGACGCCGGGCTTGGGCGCTGACCGGTACGCCGGTAGAGAATTGCGCCGAGGACGCCGCGTCGATCATCGACTTCGTCGCGCCTGGCCGGCTGGACCGGCGTGAGATGATGCATGGGCTACGCGGCGCGCTCGGCGAGCTACAACTGCGCCGCCGCCGGGCGGATGTGCTGCCGGATTTGCCCCCCAAGACCGGTGTGCCGGTCACCGTGACGCTCGGTCCCGTGCAGCGCGCGGCCTATGACCGAGCTGAGCGGGACGGGCTGATCTGGCTCCAATCGCTCGGAACCGACATCAAGGTATACCACGTTCTGGAGCTGATCCTGCGCTTGAAGCAGCTCTGCAACGCCTGCCCACAAACCGGCGCCTCGGCCAAACGGGACGATCTGCTGCATCGGGTGAAAGGTGTGGTGGAGGCAGGCGAAAAGGCGCTGGTGTTCAGCCAGTTCACCGCCGAACCATTCGGCGTTGCCATGTTGGCGCGGCATTTGGCGCCCTTCCGGCCTGTGGTTCTGACCGGCGGCATGTCCATGGCTTCCCGTGAGGCCGCGATAGCACTCTTTGCGCGGGACCCGGCCCGCTCGGTCATGGTGCTGTCGCTGCGGGCCGGCGGCATCGGCCTCAATCTGACGGCGGCGACGGCCGTCTTCCACTTTGACCGCTGGTGGAACCCGGCGGTGGAGGCGCAAGCCGAAGACCGTGCGCACCGCATCGGCCAAACCCGGCCTGTCCAGACCTATGCTTACCTGTGTCCGGACACAGTCGAGCAGCGCATTGCCGCGATCCTCGCCCGCAAGCGCGCGCTTTTCGCCGATCTAGTGGACGACGTCGCCGTGTCCTCCCTGCGCCGCTTGGGCCTGCCTACTTTGCTGGAGGCGGTCGGCGCGACATAAGGGAGAGCGAAAACTAAAACCGGAACGCCCTGACTTTTCTTCGCTGGGCCGCAATCCTAATGGTGGTCAGAAAGCTATGTCAGTGCCCAAAATGATCTCGGACCGACTTCTAGACCGGATTGGTTGGTTCCCCCGAGGCTGCGCGGGCATCGGCCCGAACCTGCCGTCCGCCCCGGCGCAGGCCCAAGCCCACACCGAGACCGGCAAGGCCACGCGGCACGAAGATCACGAACACGACCATGACCACGCCCACCGCGATCAGGTTGTAGACCACGCCCGCGAACCGCAGCAGCTCGGTCAGGCCATACAGCAGCAGGCCACCCAGAAACGGCCCCCAGATCGTGCCCAACCCGCCAAACACCGCCATGCCGATCACGACGGCGCTGTTCCCCGCCGAGCCGACGGCCGGGCTGACGAGCTGCACGTAGTAGGCATACAGCGATCCGGCCAACCCCGCCACGGCCGCCGAGACCGAGAAGGCCAGCAACTTGTAGCGTGTTGTGTCGATGCCCAGGCTCTCCGCCAGCACCTGGTCCTCGCGCACGGCGTTGAACGCCGGCCCGGCCCGAGTGCGGCGGCACACCCACAGCAGCGCCAACATGACGGGCACGGCCGTCCCGAGCACGATGAGGTAGGACGCCTGCCGCTGTGCGAGGCCCTCGGTCGGAAGGCCGGCGAAGCTGCCGAAATCATGCAGGCCGAACGGGCCGCCCGTCAGGTCCTCCCAGTTCTGCGCCACCAGGGCCACGATCTCGCCGAACCCCAGCGTCACGAGCGCGAGGTAGTGGCCGCGCAGCCGTAGCGCGGGGAAGCCGAGGCCCAAGCCTACGAGCCCCGCCACGAGCGTCGCCAACACGGACCCCGCATAGGACGGTAGCCCGAGCCGCTGGCTGCCGATGGCGGCGGCATAGGCGCCGATGGCGAAGAATCCGGCATGGCCGAATGAGACCTGGCCGGTGTAGCCGCCCAGCAGGTCCCAGCTTGACGCCAGCAGCGCCCAGATTAGCGCCTGGGTCGCGATGTGCAGCACGAAGGGGTGCGACGACACCAGCGGCAGTGTGGCCACCAGCACCGCCAGCACGGTAACAGTCACGGTGCGCCGCGTCATGGCCGCCGCGTCCCCAGGATGCCCTCGGGCCGGACCAGCAGCACCACGATCATCACTGCGAACGCGATGGCGTTGGTCCACTCGGACGGGATAACGATGACCGAAACCGACTCCGTGATGGCGATGACGAAGCTGGCCACCAACGCGCCCACCACGTTGCCCATGCCGCCCAGGATCGTGATGGCAAACGCCTTGAGCGTCAGCGAGAAGCCGACTGCCGGGTACACGTTGAACAGCGGTGCAATCAGCGCGCCCCCCAGCCCGGCAAGCCCGCAGCCAAGCCCGAAGGTCAGGGTGAAGATGCGGCCGAGCGGGATGCCGACAGCCTGCGCGGACACCGGGTTCTCGGCCACGGCGCGGATGGCGGCCCCCTGGCGATGGTGGCGCAGGAACAGGAACAGCGCGGTGAGGCTGCTGCACGCGACGGCGAACACGATCAGGCGCTGGCTGCTGACATAGGTGAACGAGAAATCCACCCCGCCCCGCATCAGCGGTGGCACCCGGAGGTAGTCGCCGCCCGCCACCGCGAGCATGGTGTTTTGCATCACCGTCGACAGGCCCAGCGTGAGCACAAGGAACAGTGGCCCCGGCGCACGGCGGCCCAGGCGCTTCTGCAATGGGCGGATCAGCGCCGGATACACTGCAAGTCCCGCGAGAAAGGCCGCCAGTGCCGCGACCGGCAAGCTCAGCGCGGGTGGCAGCTTCAGAACCACGATCGTGACGACGGCTGCGTAGCCGCCCAGGGTGAAGAACTCGCCGTGCGCCACGTCAATCACATCGAGCACACCGAAGATCAGGGTCAGGCCGACGGCGAACAGCGCGTAGATGCCGCCGAGCACCAGGCCGACCACGAGGAACTCGAGCAGCTCCTGCCCCATCAGTCCCGCCTCTCGCCGAGGTATAAGCTGCGGATACGGTCCGAGGCGCGCAGCTCGTCCGCGGTGCCGGCAAAGGCGTTGCGGCCCATGTCGAGCACCTCGACCCGCTGCGCCGCCTGCAGCGCCTTTTCGACGTTCTGCTCTACGATCAGCAGCGCGATCCCGTCGCGGTTCAGCCCGGCGAGCTGGTCGTACACCTCGTCGATGGCGCGCGGAGACAGGGCGGCGGAGGGTTCGTCCAGCACGAGCAGCCGCGGGCTCGTCATCAGCGTGCGGGCGATGGAGAGTGCCCGTTGCTCGCCGCCGCTCATGGCCCCGGCGCGCTGGCTGACGCGGCTGCGGAGCAGGGGGAAGCGCTCCAGCACACGGTCCAGCGCACGGAGCCGGTCGTTGCGGCCGGGGATCGTGTAGCCGCCCAGCACCAAGTTGTCGCGGACACTCATGCCCGCGAACACGCCCCCGGCCTGCGCGACATAGCCGAGGCCGAGGCGGACGATGCGGTCGGGCGAAAGGCCGGTGATCGCCGCCCCGGCGAAGCGGACCGCGCCCTCGAACGGGCGGATGTAGCCGAACACCGTCTTCAATAATGTCGACTTGCCGGCGCCGTTCGGCCCGATGATGCAGACGATCTCGGCCGCCGCCAGCTGCAGCGAGACGCCCTGGAGGATTTCGAGCCGGCCATACCCGGCGCGGACGCCGCTCACCTCCAATAAAGGCATCATCGCTTTGTGGAGCCGAGCAGGGCGGTGATGACGGCCGGGTCGTCGCGGATGACGGCGGGAGGCCCTTCGGCGATGGTCTCGCCGTGGTCCAGCACGACAACGCGGTCGCACAGGTCCATGACGAAGCGCATGTCGTGCTCGATCAGCAGGATGGCCTTCCCGGCGGCCCGCTGGATGCGGACGATAGTGGCGATGCTGTCGCGGATGATGGGGTGGACGCCTGCCAGCGGCTCGTCCAGCAGCAACAGGTCGGGCATCACGAGAAGCTGCATGGTCAGCTCCAGCAGGCGTTGCTGTCCGATGGACAGGGTCTCGCCGGGCTGGTGTTGCAGGTGCGCAAGGCCCATGTCGGCCAGGAGGGCGTGCCCGCGGTCCTGCCAGTCGGCCTGGCCGCGGCCGAGGGCGGCGAGGGCCAGGTTCTGCCAGACGCTCAGCTCGCGGAAGATCTTGACCGCCTGGAACGTGCGCCCGATGCCGCGCCGGGCAATGCGGTGCACGGGTAGACCGAGCAACGAGCGCCCGTCATGTTCGACCGTCCCGGCGTCGGGGCGGATGGCACCGGTGACCAGATTGAACACCGTGCTCTTGCCCGATCCGTTGGGCCCGATCAGGCCGACGACGCTGCCGGCCGCCACCTCGAACGAGCAGCCATGGACCACCATCAGGCCGCCGAACCGCTTGCTGAGCCCCTGAACTCGAAGGCGCGGCGGGCTACTTCTCCCAGGCATAGGGCGGGACCTGGCGGTAGCCGCCGCCCTGCTGCGCCGCGATTTCCGGCGGATAGACCACGACCTTCCGGCCCCCCTGGATCTGCGTCACGATGGTCTCGACCGGCATGCGGTGCCCCTCTGCCAACGGGGTGAAATGGCGCTTGCCCCAGGCCGCCGTGAACTCGGTGTCCTGCATCGCCGCCGCCACCTTTGCGTGGTCCAGCGACCCGGCGGCCCGCACGCTCTCCAGCGCCACCAGCATTGTGTCGAACGCCTGCACGGCGAAGGTGGAGGGCGATGCCCCGGTCTTCTTGGTATACGCGGCGACGAAGGGCGCACTCAGCGGCGTGTAGTCGCCGGGGATCCAGCGAACGTTGACCAGCGTGCCCTCCATCAGCGCCCCGTTCTCCGCGACGAAGCTGTCCGCCGACGCGCTGGTGCCCTCGTGCGCGATGACGGACGGGACGCGCAGTTCGTTGTATTGCTGATACAGAGTGGGGGCCGCTGTGCCGTATACCTCGCCCACGATGGCACCGGCGCCCAACCGCTTGAACTTCACAAGCTGCGGCGTGAGGTCCGGGACGCCGCGCGCCACGAAGTCGTCGCTGACAACCTGCATCTGGGGCGCGTGGGCGGTGAGCCACTCGCGGGAGATGCGCGAGAAGTCGCGGCCGCTGTCGGTGTTCTCGTTCAGCAGCGCGACCTTCGCGGGCTTCACCAGCGTGGCGACGGCCGCGATGGTTGCAGTGGCGACGTCGCGGGCGGTGGGGCTGAGCTGGAAGACATACTGCATCGACTGCGCCGCGATCTTGTCACCGATCTTCATCGAGGCGGAGCAGCAGGCGATGACGGGGACGCCCGCCTTCTGGAATTCGTCGATGACGCGGATATAGACGTCGCTACTCAGGAAGCCGACGCCCACGTCGATTTTGTCGACGGTCAGCGCCCGGGTCACGACGTTGAGGCCGGTATCGGCCTTGCCCTCGTCGTCGTAGTAGATGACGCGGACCTTCATGGGCTTGCCAGCCACGGCGTAGCCCTTCGCGACCTGGTCGACGGCGATCTCCATCCCCGCCTTCATCTGCCCGCCGACGTCCGCGCTGATGCCCGACAGCGTCACGAAGGCGCCGATGATGAGCTGGTCCTGGGCCCGGGCGGCGCCTGGCAGCGCCGCAAGGATCGCGAGGGTGGCCAGGCCGATAAGGCGTTTGAGGGTGCGCATGGGAAGTCCCCTTGTCTGTGACGGTTGTCTGTGCCGGGCGCTATGCAGAAACCGGGCCGCTAACGAAGCCCAGCCGCGCATCCATCGCCCGGGCGGCAGTGGGCCGCGTGGCCGGGTCGCCGAAACCGCCCCCGCCAGAGGTTTCGAGCCGGATGATGTCGCCCTGCCGGAGCTGCAGGTTGCCGACCTTGGAGGCCAACGCGGTCACCTGCCCGTCGCGCAGCAGCAAGAGCCGCCCGGGCGCCGCCGGCTCCCCGCCCGCAAGACCGTAGGGCCGGTGCGTGAAGCGTTCGAGGTTGGCGGTGAACACGGCGTCCGGGCAGTCGATCCGCCATTCGCGCACCAGGCCCAGGCCGCCGCGGAAGCACCCGGCACCGCCGCTGCCGGGCAGGAGTTCGTAGCGGGCGATGGAGAGGGGCAGCTCGCTCTCGATCATCTCGACCGGGATGTTGGCGTTGTTGTGCATGCCGCACGAATAGGCATTCGGCCCATCCTGCTCCGGGTGTCCCCCGCCGCCGCCCACCTCGATCTCCACCAGCACGCTGCGCGTGGTGTCGGCGGCGATGGTCTGGAAGGTGCAGACGTAGGAGACGCCGTAATAGGCTGCCGGGATCCGGTCGGGCACGGCTTGGTGCAACGCACCGAGCAGGGTCGTAGCCAGGCGGTGGGTCACGACGACCCGGTTCGCGACAGGCGCCGGGTGCCGGGCGTTGACGATGCTGCCCTTGGGTGCCACCACCTGCACAGGGCGCAGGCACCCGGCGTTGGCCGGGATCGGCTCGTCCGCGCAAGCCATGACGGCATAGGCGACGGCGGACCCGGAGGAGGCGAGCGTCGCGTTGATAGGACCCAGCGCCTGCGGGCCGCAGCCGGATAGGTCGACTGTCATCGCCTCGCCCGCGATGGTGATGGCGGCGTGGATGCGAATGGGCGTCCCGGTCAGGCCGTCATCGTCGATCCAGTCCTCGAACTCATAGGTCCCATCGGGCATCCGGCCGATCATGGCGCGGGTCGCACGTTCGGAACTGTCGAGAATTTGTGCGCAAGCGGCGACGAGTGTGGCGGGGCTGTGGCGCGCGGCGACACGCTGCAGGTTGGCGGTGCCCACGGCCAACGAAGCGATCTGCGCCTGCAGGTCGCCCCACAGCATGTCGGGGCGGCGGACGTTCTGGCGCATCATCGCCAGCACCTCCTCGTTCAGCACGCCGCGCTTGAACAGCTTCAGCGGCGGGATGCGCAGGCCCTCCTGGAACACCTCGGTGGCCGTCGCGCCGTAGCTGCCCGCCGAGATGCCGCCCATGTCCAGGTGGTGGCAGCACGTGCCGACGACGGCGATGCGGACGCCGTCCACGAACACCGCGCGGAACGCGAGGATGTCGGGGATGTGCTGGCCGCCGCAATAGGGGTCGTTGGTGATGACGACGTCGCCGTCCTCCCATTGGTCGATGGGCAGGAAGTCGCCTATCACGGTCTGCAGCCCGGCGCCCATCGAGTTCAGGTGCTGGGGGATACGGGCGGATTGGGCGACGTTGTACCCTTGGGCGTCGAACACGGCCGTCGAGTAGTCCAGCAACTCGCGCACGATGGTGGATCGGCTGGTGCGCCAGACCGTGACGTCCATTTCGGCCGCGGCGGCGGTGAGCGCGTTGCGGAGGATTTCGACCTCGATAGGGCCTAAGATCATGGGGCACTCCGTGTGGCCACGAGGTCGCCGCCGGGCTTGGGGGCGCAGCGCCATCCAGGGGCGATGTAGATCGTCGTGTAGGCTTCCTGGACCAGCGCCGGGCCGGCGATCCCGTCCACGAGGCTTGGGCGGTCGAACACGTCGACCTCGGTCCAGGCCTTGGCATCGTAGATGCGGCGCCGGGTCGGCTTGGACGTGCCGGGCGCGCGGGCGCCAGCGGCCTCTCGCCGTGGGAGGCGCCCGATGGCGGCCAGGCGCAGCGTCACAAGTTCCACGGGGTCACCGGGGTTCGCGTAGGAAAAGCGTTGGCGGTGCAGCGCGTGAAAGTCCGCAATCAGCGCCGCCAGCGTGTCCGCGCCGGGCGTCACGTCGCCCCACGGCACGACGAGTTCGAACGCCTGACCACGGTAGCGCAGGTCGGCGGACAGGCTGAGCGCCCAACGTTCGGGTGGCACCCCGTCTGCGCGTAGCAACGCCTCCCCCTGGCGGCGCAGCCCGGCGCAGGCGGCTACGATCTCGTGCAGGCTTTCCGTGCCGGCGGGCATGACCCGGCTGCGCGCCAAGTCGTGCACGATGTCCGATTCCAAGATGCCGAACGCCGAGAAGGTGCTAGCATCGGGCGGGAAGATCACCGTCGCGATGCCCAGCTCCTCCGCCACGGGGATGGCGTGCAGCCCGCCCGCGCCGCCGAACGACAGCAGGCTGAAATCGCGGGGATCGAGGCCCTTCTCAAACAAGCTCAACCGGATCGCAGCCGCCAGGCTCACGTTCGTGACCGTCAGCAGGCCCTCCGCCGCCTCGTCGAGGCCCAGGCCCAGCGGTTCGGCGATCCGTGCGGCCACGGCGGCCCGCGAACCCTCAACATCCAACGTCATGTCGCTGCCCAGAAACGACCCGGCGTCCAGCCGCCCCAGCACGGCATTCGCGTCCGTGACCGTGGGCTCCGTACCGCCGCGGCGGTAGCAGACAGGGCCGGGCACGGCGCCCGCGCTGCGCGGCCCGACCGTCAGCCGCCCGCCCGCATCGACCGCTGCGATGGAGCCGCCGCCCGCGCCGATGGTGCGGATTTCGAGCATGGGCAGCCGCACGGGCAAGCCGTCGATCTCGCCCTGAGTCATCACCGTGACCTGGCCGCCCTGCACGACGCACACGTCGAAGCTGGTGCCGCCCATGTCGATCCCGACCAGGTTGGGCGGGACGTCTCCCGGGCCTGCCAGGCGTGCGCCTGCTCGCTGTGCCGCCAATGCACCGCCGCTGGGTCCCGAGAGCAGCAGCCGGACGGGTTGCGCCCCCGCCACCTCGGCACTGCACACCCCGCCGTTTGATTGCACCAGCAGCAGCCTTGCCGTCATACCCGCCTCGGTCATGCGTGCCGCGAGGCGGTCGAGATAGGCGTGGATGACGGGCATCAGCAGCGCGTTCAGGACGGTTGTGGAGGTGCGTTCGTACTCGCGGATTTCGGGGCTGACCTCGGACGAGATGCAGACGGGCAGGCCGGGGCAGGCGGCGACCAGGTGGTCGCGCAGGCGCTGCTCGTGGGCCGGGTTGGCGGTCGCGTTCAGCAGCGCGATGGCGACGGTCTCGGGTTCCAGCGCCTGGACCGCGGCGGCAATGCCGGACAGGTCCAGCGGGTGCTCCACGCTGCCATCCGCGCGGATGCGTTCGGGGACGCCCAGGCGGCGGTCGCGCAGGATCAGGGCGGGCTCGCGATGCAGCTTCAGGCGAGTGTGGTGCATGGACCATGACAGGGTGACCTGAGATAGGATGGTGTGGGGTTTCCCCGTCACTGTCTGGAGTGGGTTGTCGTGCCGTTCAAAGC